>Ga0163144_10020225_pt1 | contig 13331 bp, 9 predicted proteins | sample OliLak19BULKMAT1_FD_123175 | JGI IMG/M metagenome (GOLD analysis project Ga0163144, IMG submission 123175) | Freshwater microbial mat bacterial communities from Lake Vanda, McMurdo Dry Valleys, Antarctica - Oligotrophic Lake LV.19.BULKMAT1 | ecosystem: Environmental > Aquatic > Freshwater > Lake... | reverse complement strand
GCCGCTGGCACGTTGACCGGGTGGCAGCGCACCGTTGGACCGAACCCTTCGGTCAAAAACGCGACCATATGATTCGTCAGCGTTTGCATGTTCCTTTGGAGCTATTTGAAGGAGAAACTTTGCATCCTCCGGGCACACTTCGAAACGGAAGTGGAAATCCCTTTTCAGTTTATACCCCATTCTCAAAATCATTTGCGGCCACTGTGCGCATTGGCCGCCCCCTTGCCGCACCCAAATCGCTGCCGCCGTTTCCTGATGATCTTGATGCATCTGGTGAAGCCGTGGTGCCGAGCCTTTTGTCGCTTGGAATTAACGAGAATCCTATGCTGCAAAAAGGAGGCGAAAAAGCGGGTCGACGTCGGCTTCAACGTTTTCTTGAACAGCAGGTCTTGACGTACGACCAAACACGCGATCGCCTCGACCTGGCAGCAACAAGTCGGTTGTCGGTTGACCTCAAGTTTGGAACTCTCTCTGCGCGAACGATCTGGTCAGCGGTGGTTGATGCTTCTCCTTCGATCCAGAACCCCGTTAACCTAGCGCAGCAACGGTTTCTGAATGAGTTGGTTTGGCGTGAGTTTAATTACAGCTCATTGGCAGATCGCCCCGATCTGCTTTCTCACCCATTTCGCCGTGATTTTGAGGGTTTTCCTTGGCGTAAGGATGATGACGATTGGGAGGCGTGGACTCTGGGGCGCACGGGGTATCCGGTTGTGGATGCCTCGGCTCGACAGCTGCTTGGGGAAGGCTTTGTGCACAATCGTGCTCGGATGATCTCTGCCAGTTTTCTAAGCAAGCATCTTCTGCTCGATTACAAACTTGGTGAGGCTCACTATTTGAAATACCTGACCGACGGTGACTGGGCGCAGAACAACGGAGGGTGGCAGTGGTCGGCGGGCTGTGGGTGTGATGCTCAGCCTTATTTTCGCGTGTTTAATCCTATTACCCAAGGGCAAAAATTTGATCCGAACGGCGATTATGTGCGGCGGTGGGTTCCTGAGCTCTCTCGTTTGCCGACGTCGTATCTTCACGCTCCTTGGACGGCTCCGATGCAGGTTCTCGAGCAAGCGGGAATTCAGTTGGGTTCATCGTACCCACGACCCGTGGTGGATCACGCCATGGCTCGGGCCCGTTATCTTGAGGTTGTACGTCAGCATTTGAAGAAAGACGCCCCGTAAAAGTACAGTCAGCAGCGATAAAAACCGATTCGAGGCCACAAGATCCTAGAAAATTGGCATCTGTAATGGCACAAGTCGTTTTATGTCTCTATCTCGTTCCTGGTCTCCCGAGTCGTGGACGAACAGTGATCACGCTCAACAGGTTACTTATAAGGATTCAACTGCGGTTCAGCAGGCGGTAAGTAAGCTGCAAAGTTTGCCGCCGCTGGTAACCTCCTGGGAGATTGAGCGCCTAAAGTCGCTCCTTGCAGAAGCACAGGAGGGCCGTCGTTTTTTGCTTCAAGGTGGTGACTGCGCTGAGACGCTGGCGGATTGTCGGGCTGAAAACATTACTAATAAGCTCAAAATCCTGCTGCAAATGTCGCTCGTCCTCGTGCAAGGCCTGCATTTGCCTGTCATTCGCCTTGGAAGGTTTGCCGGACAATACGCAAAACCACGGTCAAATCCCATGGAAAGCCAAGTTGTTGATGGCAAAGAGCTTACACTCCCTAGTTATTTTGGCGACCTTATTAATCGTGCCCCGTTTACCGCCGAGGCGCGTGAGCCTGACCCCGACCTATTGGTTCAGGGCTACCAGCATGCCGCGATGACTTTGAATTTTATTCGTGCGCTTGTGGCTGGGGGGTTTGCCGATTTGCATCACCCTGAATACTGGAATCTAAGTTTTCTTCGTCACGCTAATCTTTCCTCAGAGCGTCGTCGTGATTACGAACAGATGACTTCGCAGCTAGCTGATGGGCTTCGTTTTATGGAAGCCTTGGGCGAGCGCACCGTTGATGATCTTACCAGTGTCGAGTTTTTTACGAGTCATGAAGGGCTCAATCTTCTTTATGAAAGCGCACAAACAAGAAAAGTGCCTCGGCGAGACGGTTTTTACAACCTAACGACGCATCTGCCTTGGATTGGAGAGCGCACTCGGCAGGTACAAGGCGCGCACGTCGAGTTTTTTCGAGGGATTCAAAATCCTATCGGAGTGAAACTTGGTCCATCGTCGGACCCCGACGATATTCTTCGGTTGCTCGATGTACTTAATCCCACGAACGAACCAGGCAAACTTGTACTGATTACGCGCATGGGAGTTGATAATGTAGAAAAGGCACTTCCACGTCTTGTTGAACGCGTTCATAAGCAGGGAAAGCGGGTTCTGTGGATTTCAGACCCCATGCACGGCAACGGAATAAAGACTGCTGATGGGATTAAAACAAGATCCTTCGATGCCATCGTACGCGAGTTGCAATTGGTGCATGATGTGCACGAGGGAGTCGGTTCATGGCTCGGTGGAATTCACGTCGAACTGACCGGGGAAGATGTCACCGAATGCGTTGGGGGCGCGGTGAATGTAACCGAAGCGCAGTTGCATACCAACTACGCTACGCTGTGCGATCCGCGTTTGAACTATCAGCAATCCATCGAGCTAGCTTTTTTGCTTGCTCAGCGCATGGGAGTATCAGTGCGTTCGCGTCATGGCTACAGCCCTCCCACGTCTACTTACGAGCCACGTACCGCTACCTCATTGCCACAAGCAGACAAGTAAGGTCGAACAGAAATAATTTTGTTTTCCGAGAAATGCAATTAAGTGTCAAAACGTTCATTATTTTTAAACTAAACAATAGCTTTTTTTGTAAATTTTATCAAAAATTAGGTTCAATAAAGAGAAGGCTTATGATGATGGGTAGGGATGAGTTGTAAGAAAAAACCATTGTTCATTTGAAAAGAAAAAGATAAGCCCGCTTAAGCAATACGCATAAAGTTTCGTTCCATTCAGTTGCGTGAAACGTAACTTCTTTGTTGCAGCCCAGATGGATCAAATTTCCAGTCATGCCACTCAAATCGTGGGATTTCTTGGAAAAGAGTTTGAGAAAACCGTTGTTTATGCCGCGATTCATGAGTCTATTCTCAATGGAATGATTCACGGCGTGCGCTCCTGGATGGCCTGCTCCGCTTCCGCTAGCGAAGCTACCGGTTCGCAACTGGAAGAGCCGCGTCCGCTTGCGGATAGGAACGATGCGGTGGGGGTTGAGGTACACGTTGAACTCCAATCGAATAACGCAACCATTACGGTGCGTGATCCTGGCGTTGGTTTTGATTGGCGATTGGTTCATCCTGGCCGAGGGATCCGACTGCTGCAAGCAACGAGCGAAGCGTTGTCGTGGAACACTCAAGGCAATGAAATCGTTCTTCGCTTTGCTGCAACAAGAGTTGGCGAGATGTATCGGAACGAAAAAGAATCTGGCCTTTATCGCGTTTCTCAAGGGATGCCTGACAGAGAAACCACACTCGCATTCGCACGCAAAGAGCGGGTATTGTTACAGCTTAAGGATCTATCGCAATTGCAGGGGGAGTACGTTTCTCGTTGGTTGTTGACGAAAGTGTGCTTCGGAGCCACCGAACGAAAAGCTCTGATGCTTGAGGCATATCGTAAAGCACGAAATGACCGTCTTTGCGGCGCGGGGGGTAAAAACGCGCCAATGCCAGGGTAGAACGGTGAGCTGGACCATTGCCTTGAATCTTCGTATACGAATTGCCCAAGCCCTTTGCATCGAGACCAGCGATGCGTGGTGTGGGCAGGCCTAGCAAATCTGTGCCGAGAGAAGTTGCCAGCGCCTCGGTTGCTTCCGTTGGGACGTAGCTGTCGGAAAAACCAGCAATGTGCAGAATGCTTTTAGCAGCTTTTCCGGGCGGGGGATCACGGTAATATCGACCGAAGTTGACAGCCTCTGCAGGGTCCAAGGTAGCCTGCAAAAGTGCAAAAATTGGGTGAAACTCGTCGAGCTCGTCGGGAGCAAGTCGGAAGAGTGAAGTGGCATACGGCAACAATGGTGGGTGTTGACGGTAACGAAGAGCCATTCGCGTATCACCGCCGCATCCAGAGAGCGTTACGGATTGAATCGACGGATGCAGTGCACCGACCATGATAACGGAATGGCAGCCCTGAGAGTGACCAGCAAGAGCCATGGTGTTGTTATCGAACCGTGGTGGCCCGGGCCGGTCAGCGCGGCTGGCAAGTAGTGGTGTTCCTTGTTGCGTGGTCGCCGTGGCAAAATCTGTGTCGGTTACGCTGCGTGCAAGGGCAGCCAGATCAACCATTGCTTGTCGAATGTTATCGCGAACGATGGTGGGATAAAATGGATTGTAGAAACTTGCTTCGGTGTTCAAGGAGAGCCCTTGCAGGAGCGGGATTCGGAGACCTGGGAGCGAAAGTCGCAACGGAGTTCGACTCCCCAAGCGCTGGCCATGAAGTGGCTGATCGAACGAAACCGCAGCAAACCCTGCATCTGCAGCCCACCCCGCAAAGTCTTTTTCGCCGGCAAATGTAGTGGAGTCACCTCCCGTGCCGTGTGCCACAATCAAGAGAGGCCATCCTGCAATTGGCATAGGGGTGAGAGGCAAGGTTAGCGTAAACTGAATGCGAAGAAGGGGTGCACACTCGGGCGAGGTAACAGGTGGTGAGACGGCAACGGGTTCGGGAAGACCCAAAGCGTTGTTATGAACCGTGCCGCCTTTCCCATCAAAAAACGGCGCATTTTCTAGATTAGTTTGAAAGTTAGGGCTGCAATATGTTCCGCGAACAACTGCAAAACGGGTTGATTTTGCCGATGCCCACGCGGCTGTAACAATGCGCGGACGCCAGACACCGATCGATTCTGCAGCGTGCTGAAACATCCTTTGCGTACCGGGGTATGGATTGGCGGTACGAAACAATGAGACTGCGGCGATATCTGAACGTCGAACTCCGAGACGATCAAGGGCATCAAAGCTCGATGCGTATTGTTTGCGTGACTTCTCTTCGTTTGAATTGACTAGCGGTAGGGTCGACTTAAGGCGCTCCCATTCGTTGGTTGTGGCCAGGAGTGCTCCTGATGCGTCTGTCAACGATCGTCGTAGCACAACAGCGTAAAGGTTATCGGGGCGTAGGGAGAATCCGGGCACTGGCATGGCTGCGAGAGTGTATGGAGGGATGAGACCAAGCGGTTGTGTGTAATAACGAAAACGCAGTGGTACCAGCAGTCCAAGGGTGCGGCTGTGAGGATCGATATCTACTAGAAAAACCGGTGATGTTAGGGATTGGGTTGTCGGTGAATCGCCAGGGATTGACGCAACGGGTACAGGACCGGTGAAAAAAAAATAAATAGTAGGATTTAGCGAATATCCTACTCCCGTCTTTTCTGCGAGTTCAGCATAGGTACTTGCAACAGGGCGATCGTGTCCCGGAAAGGTTGTCCACGGAAGAATGCCGTCCTCACGGCGCCAAAGCTCGCTTGGCCAGGGTGCAGTTCCAAACCAGTTTTCTTTTGGATTTTGGCTTGGTGTAAAAGAAAACTTAGCTTGTACAGAGCCTGGAAGACCTTGAAGAGTCGTGTGCAAACCGAACCCAACTGCGGGCGGCGCTACGCCTTGTCGACATGAGCTAGCAACGCCAATTAGGAAAAAAACAAGCAAAATGCTCACAAAGAATCGATAACGAGAGCACAGGGTAACGTTGAGCAAGAGTGTAAGTGTTTTTACCGCATAAGGCGGAAAATCAAAAAATACGAACTTGGTCTACCAAGAAACGATTTGTGAGCAAAACGCCGCTCTACAACTCACGTGTCTAAACGCGAAAACAAGTATCAATTCTGCTTTCCCCGAAAGAAAAAAAGAAAGCCGATTGCTAAACAAGCGTGTGGAGCTTTAGCGAATAGAGTCGTGTTGATAAATGAGGAGGGGAAAACTATTGCCACTAAAAGTAACTCTTTTGCTATCCAGGATATAAATTCACATTTGTAAAGACAAATATAAAACCAATACCGTGAAAGGCAAAGCTCATCGAAAGAAGATGAGGCTCTCGCCACTTTAAGACCAAATGCGTAGCCGCCGGCTCTGGTTACATAAAAACCACAAAGTATTGTGGTGTCTTGAGCTGAGAATACTGCGCGCTGTAATCATTTGGAGATACTTTTGGTCGGGGCGAGAGGATTTGAACCTCCGACCCCCTGGTCCCGAACCAGGTGCGCTACCAGTCTGCGCTACGCCCCGTTGATGAAGAGGGGCGAAGTGTGTCGTTTGCTGACCATTTGGTCAATCACAAAGCGCAGACGTGAAAAAAATAATCAGAAAAATAAGCAAGAAACAGGTTGAAGTAACTTGCTTGCTTGAATCGCTTTGGTGAGCTCGGGGACAGCTTGGAATAGATCGGCCACGAGCCCATAGTCTGCAACTTGAAAAATTGGCGCCTCAGGATCCTTGTTAACGGCAACAATGGTTTTTGATCCTTTCATTCCAGCGAGATGTTGAATGGCTCCTGAAATACCAACGGCAATGTAAAGTTGGGGAGCAACGATCTTACCTGTTTGCCCTACTTGGTAGTCACTGGGGGCATAGCCTGCATCGCACGCGGCGCGGCTGGCACCAACCCCGGCGCCTAGTACGTCTGCTAGCGGGTTAAGAATTTCATTGAACTGTTCTTTGAGTGCGCGCCCGCCCGAGACAACTACTTTAGCTTCGCCAAGAGTCGGTCGGGTCATTTTAACTTGGTCAAACGAGACGAATGATATTCGCGCATCGCCCGCCGACGCTGCTGTGGTCGTAACTGTTTGCTGAGGAGAGGTGCCGCCTGCGGGAGGAGCCGGGGAAAACTCGCTTTGTCGCACAGTTACCACCTGAATTGGCGTGGTGACGGTGCAATATCCATAAGCGTTGCCCGCAAACATGGGCCGCTTGTACACCAACTGGTTGCCGTTCACAGAAACCCCCGATACGTCGCTGGCAAAGCCAGCCTCGAGAGCCATAGCAATGCGTGGAAGCAAGTCTTTGCCAAAGGACGATGCTGTCGCAACCACAACACTGTACCCGCCTTCTTTGGCAACAGCTACCACCGTTGGGTGGTATCTCTCAGCGATGTAATCTTTCAACGATGCATTATCGGCAACGAGAATCTCTTTCGCGCCATACGAAGCAAGTTCGACCGCACCGGCCGATGCGCCAGCCCCCAAAATCAAAATGGAAAAACTACCGCCCAATCCTGAAGCTGCCGTACGAGCAAACGCTATGGCCGACAAGGTTGTCTTTTTAACGGTACCTTCAGAAAACTCTGCCACTACCAAAATGTCAGCCATTGTTGTTCTCCTCCAACCTGCTTGATTCGCAGCTGTCTTAGCAAACTCAACCCATAAGCTTTGTCGTTTAAAAGCACCTTCGCTTCGTTCTTCAATCGACCCACCAAGTCTGCTACGTCGACAACTCGAATCCCCGCTTTGCGAGCCGGAGGAAGCTCAAATTTTTGGTATTGAATTCTCAAAGTTGGATTAGGCACAAGGTCTGCCAACTTCAATTCAGCGAGCGGTTTTTTCTTGGCTTGCATGATAGCGGGAAGCGCTGCAAAACGAACGCCATCGTTGTAAGCAAACGTCGCAGCAGTGATTTTGGAACGTACGCTCTTCGACGACACGATTCGCAAATCAACAGTGATAATGGCGGGAAGCTGCACCCGCATTGTAATCACCCCGCCGTCTACCTCCCGGCCAACCAGCAAGCCGGCATCTTCTTCTTGGAGTGTGGCGACAAAAGTTACTTGTGGCCAATCAAGTCGTTGGGCGAGCATTTGCCCTACTTGGTTGGCGTCTCCATCAACTGCCTGTTTGCCCATCACCACGAGGTCAGGCTTTTCATCTGCCACAATACGTTCAAGGGCACGAGCTACGAGTGTTCCGTCGAGGTGTTCATCGTTTGCATCGACGCGAATTGCGCGGTCGGCACCGGTCGCAAGGGCCTGACGCAATGTGGTGTCGGCTTCTTTGGGTCCGATGGTAACCACAACAACTTCGCCGACGCGCACTTTTGGCGTGGCGCCGTTTTCTGTCAAACGAAGCGCAGTCTCAAGAGCATATTCATCAAACGGATTAGGCTTCCATTCAAGCCCTGCTGTGTCAACGGATGCTGCTCCCGCAGCAATTTTGATGCGGTTTGCGTTGTCCGGGTCAGCGACGCGCTTAAGTGGCACAAGGATCTTCACGGCGGGGCAACCTCCTTCAATGAATTTTTGGTGACTTCAAGCAATACAGTAAAAAACTCATTTAAACACTTAGTGGGTATGAAGCATTCCGTCAATCACACCCGATGAACCGTCTTTCAAGAAAGTAACATGAGGTGACAGGTTTACTGACGTTATGTGCCTAAGGTGTTCGTTTCATGTTGTGCAACCCCACGGAGCAAACTGCAGACATCTCGTGATGTAACGTGTTCGGTTCTCTACGGGCTTGCTCCGTCGGCGAAGGAGGATTCGAACTTTATCGATTCCGCATTACGAAATGCCGCACAAAATTACGCAAGATTTTTCGTCCGCTTGGGGTTTCCTTCACGCGCTGACAAAGTGATTCGACATCGATTCCATCTATCGCCAGGAGGTGACGACGTTTTTCCAGATAAGAATGCATAATGTCTCGGTTAATCTCCGGATGAAACTGCACGCCGCGGGCATTGCGAAAGCCGAATGATGCTACTTGATCTCCGTCGCTTTGGGCAAAAACCGACGCCCCTGCTGGGAGCTTTGCGACAGTGTCAACGTGAGTTGCATTTGCTTCGAACGTGGGCGGCAACTCGTCGAACAGATGGTCGTGACGCTCCAAGCGGACCGAAATGGTTCCAAGTTCCCATCCACGAGGGTTTTTCGCGACATGGCCACCCAGTGCTTGGGCCAGAAGTTGGTGGCCAAAACAAATGCCAAGGACAGGAACATAGCGCTCCACGGCAGCCGCGAGCAGGGATTCGGTTCGAAGCATCCAAGGTGCTCGCTCTGTAACGCTGGCTGCAGATCCGGTCACAACAATACCCGCTGCATTCACGATCTCATCTTCGGTGATGGTTTCGTGGCGTACGTCGCGTTCCGTGATGGCTTGTGTCCAGGTTGGACGAAGCCCCCGTTCAATCCAAGAAGCAAACTGGCCATGACGGGAGGCAACGGAAGGAAGTGCGTCACCTGTTCGCAAAATAATGACCGACGTTTTCGAGGGAAGGCGCATAGCTGAATCAACGAGGACGAGTGTAAGATGTTTTTTGTTTGGTGCAAGTTTCAGATCGCTGGGGCGTGTCTTCAAACAATGGGGTTGTTTTTTTGTAGAATTTTGCTTCTCGGTTTTTTCCTTCAAGGATCTTCCCCATGCTCGCCGCAAGCGTCACATAAGGCTTGAAAATGGGCCGCAAGCTTCCCGTGCTATGTTGCCACACGGCGAAAACGCTTGATCTTCTCGGCAGAAATTCTCCACCAAGCGCCGGTGCTTCAGCTGCGTACGGACGGGGTTGCTGTCGTAGCCCTTGTCCAGGGCCACGTTCGCGTCACGAAGCGGGGCCAGCAAGGCGGGAGCGGCCACCACGTCATGCTCGTTCCCGTCCTGATTGCGAGTTTCACCGGGTTGCCGGAGGCGTCTACGAGGGGGTGGAGCTGGGTTGAGGGGCTCCCCACCGACCGGCCGATGGCCTGCGAACCCGCTTTTTTTTGCTCCCGCCGCGTGCCGGTGGGCCTGGTACACGGTGGTATCGCCGTGGTACGTTTCTCCGTCCTGCTCGGCTGTGAGTACGTCGACCACGCGCGCCCAGACGTCTTGCTCGGTCTACCGGCCCAAGCGTGTCCAGACAGAGCTCCAAGGAGACCGTAGCACTCCGGTAGGTCACGCCACGGAGCGCCTGTTTTGGCGATCGAAAGCATCACGTTGACCACCGTCCAGTTATCCTTACTCGGACGGCACGGGCGGCCCCGTTCGGGGGTAGCAGCGGGGAAATGACGTTCCACTGGGCGTCGGTGACGCTCGTGGCGATAAACCATCGCGTGCACCCGCTACTTTCTTACTAGCTTGGTAATTCTTTCGTTTGAAGACAGGCTCTAATAACCGAATAAAATTTGAGGTGGTGAAATAGGAATACAAACTTGAAACGTCGTACCCGATCCCTCCCGGCTCGTAACATCGATGGACCAGCCATGATCTTCGATGATGCGCTTGACCACTGCCAAACCAATGCCAATCCCGTGCGTTCGACCTGTAAAGAAGGGCTCAAAAATGCTGCTTTTCATTTCTTTGGGAATGCCAGGGCCCCGGTCGTTAACCTCGAGCCGTACGAACGTTTCATTTTCGATAACGCTAACACGCAACGAATCGCCTGCTGTGCTGACTTGGGTTCCGTTGCGGACAAGGTTCCACAGGACCTGCCGAAGCTGGTCACCGTCGGCTTTGATGTACACGCCGTGCTCTGGCCCTTCGTAGTAAGGGCACACGTCAAGGCCACGCCCCGAGCGACTGGCAAGGATGACAATTTCTTGGGCCAAACGTGCAAGATCGATCGTTGCAACCGCAGGCAACCGCGGGCGGCAGAGGGTTAGCATGTCATCGACTAGATGATCGAGTCGGCGAGTTTCGCGTGCGATAATGTCGCAAAGCACGCGATCTTCTTGGGAAAACATGGTTCCTTGAGCAAGCAGGTCGATGCTCCCAACGATGGACCCCAGCGGATTTCTTAGTTCATGCGCCAATCCGGCGGCGAATTGGCCCAAAAGCGCGAGTCGTTCGGCCTGTTCGATTCTGGCGGTGGCGTCTGTAAGTTGTCCGTGGGTTCGCCGTAGTCGCTCGGCGAGGTAACCGGTCAAGAATGCCACGACTGCTAGTACCAAAAGGTTGAGCGTAAGCGGATACGACAGATCATCCCAACGGGTAGCGTAGGCAATATTGTTTTGGTCAAGCGGTGGACGCAACGCCCCAGTGGTAAAAGCAAGGGCCATTGCTGACATCACCACGGCGGCGCTAGCAGCCGCTACAATTATTCCACGGACACCAATCAAAATAGCACCGGCAACGCAGGTCAATCCGTAAAGCTATGTGGCTCCGCTACCTAGGCCGCCGGAAAGATAAGCGAGGATTGTCCAAGTAACTTGATCGAAAAGGATTTGACCATACGCAACCACCGTCGGTTGGATTTTGGTGCGAAGCAAAAACGCCGAAAGACCGGCGGCAGAAAAACCTAGTGCCAACGATATCAGCAACAACTTCGACGAGAACGAACCGAATGAAAACACGCGTGAATGAACGCCGCGGAAATAAAAAATTCCGAACAGCAATAGAATTAGCGTGAGAAAAACCAGACGTAGCGCGATGACCCAAGCGACGCGCTGGCGCAACGGCGGCGGCGGATGAGAAAGTTTCAATCCCCCTTGATACTACCGGCAAGGTCAAAGATCGGGAGGTACATGGACACCATGACAACGCCGACCATTCCACCAACAAAAACCATCATGATAGGTTCAAGCATGCTGGTGAGTGCGGCAACGGCAACATCGACCTCTTCTTCATAAAAATCGGCTATTTTATTGAGCATTTGATCGAGCGCACCCGTCTGTTCACCGACGGCAATCATTTGAATTACCATCGAAGGAAACACTGGCTTTTCCATCAGAGGTTGAGCCATGTTTTTCCCTTCACTCACCTTATTTCGAACATGCAAGATAGCTTCTTCAATCACAACATTCCCAGCTGATTTTGCACAAATCTCGAGGGCTTCATGAATCGGAACACCGGATTGCAACAACGTGCCGAGCGTGCGAGTGAATCGTGCGACAGAAATCTTTTGCAACACATTTCCCAACACGGGAAGCCGAAGCAATACAAGGTGGAAAAAACGTTTCCCTTTTGGGGTGCGATAGAGATAACGAAAACCAAAGCCAAAGGCGACCGCGAACACCGCAATTAGAGGAAGATAGCTGATAAATCCGTGGGAAATCGCAATGACGAGTTGCGTGATTTTGGGCAACTGTTTCTTGGAACCAAAATCTTTAAACATATTTTCGAATGCCGGAATAACGAAGATGAGCAGCACGCTCATGACCCTCCCGGCGACGACCAAAACAATCGATGGATAGGTCATCGCGCCTTTAAGTTGACGCAGTAGTTTCATTCGTTTTTCAATATAAATAGCGAGACGATTCAAGATCGAATCGAGAATGCCTCCTGCTTCACCGGCCTGAACAAGATTGACAAAAAGTTCGTCGAAAATGCGCGGATGTTTGCGTAGCGCTTCACTGAAAGTTGACCCCTGCTCGACGTTTTGCTTGATATCTTTCAATGCTCCCGCGAACACTTTACTTGGACTTTGTGCTCCAAGGATATCCAGACAACGTACAATGGTTAGGCCCGCATCAATCATCGTAGCAAACTGTCGCGTGAAGGTTACAAGGTCACGCGCGTCGACCCCGCCTCCAAAAGACAAGTTGTTGAAGTCGAACTTCTTCTTGACCTTGAGGGGTGATAGTTGCTGCATGCGAAGGCGTGCCTCAACGGTTGCCGCATCATCGGCCTCCATCGTACCCTTGCGCGTATCGCCTGCACGACCGCGTGCTTCCCATACAAATTCTGCCATGCCGTGTTTTGACGATACGGCCCAACTAGTTGTTCCGTAAAGGGCTCATGTGGAGCAATACGTGTTCTTTTGATCCGGAGTTGCGAGATATCGCCCGTCATGTTGTGGAGGTTCACGGTGCGGCTCCTTGTGCGGTTGTGGCTGCAGCGTCGGTATTTCAAGGTCGCTGGGGAGTTGGGTGGTACGGCTCCAAGGCATCTGGAGAATCGCTGGTCTCAAACCAAACCATTTTTGACTTGGCCTCGTTGACCAAACCTATCGTTGCGGTGGCTGTCGCTCGGCTCGTGCGTCAAGGCAAGCTGACATACGACGAAACCATCGGTACGTTGCTGCCGCACCTTGGACCGACGCTTAGTTCTTCGGTACCGTTGCGTTTTTTTTTGGCTCATCGTGCGGGTCTGGCCGCCCACGTTTTGTTGCAAACATCGCGTGGTTCTCGAAGTCGAATGTTGCTACTTCGGCGCGCCGCGGAGGCACGGCGACTCGAGTGCCAAGGTAAGTTTCCATCGCTTGGGTTTGCTCCTCGGTACAGTGATTTGGGATACATGTTGGTTGGAGAAGCTCTGGCTCAACGCGAAGAATGCTCGCTCTTTTCTTTGATTAACCGCGAAATAAACGCTTGCCTCCAAACGGACTTCTGCTCCGGCCCCATGTCAGTGTTGGGGACTTGCAGAGGAAGGGATGTTGTGCCTACTGCGTTTCTACCGCAGCGAGGAGGACTTTTGCGCGGGGCGGTACATGATCAGAATGCTTGGAAGCTCGGGAAATTTGGCTTGTGTG
>Ga0163144_10020224_pt1 | contig 13331 bp, 10 predicted proteins | sample OliLak19BULKMAT1_FD_123175 | JGI IMG/M metagenome (GOLD analysis project Ga0163144, IMG submission 123175) | Freshwater microbial mat bacterial communities from Lake Vanda, McMurdo Dry Valleys, Antarctica - Oligotrophic Lake LV.19.BULKMAT1 | ecosystem: Environmental > Aquatic > Freshwater >... | reverse complement strand
TTGAACGGCTCCCATACGGGCTGTCGACCATCGCGCGCGCGCTCGACTTCGCGCGCGGTCACCGCGATGCCGATTCGCTGCGCGACGAACGCGAGCGTGAGGCCGGCGACGATGTCGACGCCCCAGTGCCAGCGCAAGAAGACCGTCGCGATGATGATGTTGGCGACGAAGAAGGCGGTCACGGGCCAGGCGATGCCGAACGCCGTGGCGGCCCGGTGGCGAATGGCGTGGAGCATGAAGAACGTCGGCACTGCGGTGTGCAGCGACGGGAAGATGTCGAGCTGTGCGCCGCTCGCCGCGACCGTCGACGCGACCTTGTGCCACCAGTAGCCGCCGACGAGCGGGTGGTCGAACGAGAGCGTCGCGTGGGGCCCCATGCCGGGCACGAGCGTGTAGACCAGGTGCGCGACGCAGACGACGACCGCGCCGCCGACGATGATCTCGCTGAGGCGCCGCATGTCCTTGTCGATGAACATGGAGAACGTGAGGTACGCCGCGAGGATGTAGAAATACGAGTAGTAGAAGAATGCGAACCACTCGGTGCTGCCCGGTGTCACGAGCTGATCGAGCCAGACCGACGGTGAGCCGCCAAAGACTGCGTTGTCGAGCGCATAGAGCTGCAGATCGAGCAGCTGTGGCCGCAGCGCCGGCAGCAGATAGCGCAGCTCGAAGTAGGAGAGGAACACCGGGACGAAGATCCCGAGACGGTACATGATCGAGCGCGCGAAGCCGGGGCGGAGCACCTCGCCGCGGGTGATCGCGAGCACGCACACGGTCACGAAGAACAGGCTGAACGACGCGCGGCGCGCCATCGAAGCGTCGAACGAGTCGGGGGCCATCGCGACGCGCGCCCACATCAGAAAGTGGAACACCGTCGCTAGCCAGTCCTGAAACGCCATGTTGCGCAGCGTCGTCGTCGCCGCACGCGCCACGCTGTCAAAGGCACGACGTGGCGTCGCGGCGCTCAGCGACGGCGGCGTGCGCTGCGGCATTGGTCTCCGTGGCTGAGAGTGCATGCGACGTTCAGGGCGCGCATCGTCTACCGATTCGGCGATCTACGCCGAAAGACCGCCAACGCCCCCGCGCCGACCGCGACCGCCCACCAGAGCGTGGCGATCCGCACGAGGATCGTCGCCGCGGTGGCGATCGACGGCGTGATCTCCGCGCCGCCCAAGACACGCAACATGCTCGACATGCCAGCCTCGGTGACGCCGAGTCCGCCAGGCATCATCGCGAGCGCGCCGGCGATCGTCGAGGTCGCATAGGTGAAGGCGCTCGCGCTGAGCGAGATCTCGCAGCCGGGGAAGCCGCGCACGATGACCCAGAGGCCGAGCGCCTCGAGCGTCCAGGCAGCGACCGCGAGCGCGGTGCCCACGGCGAGCGGGGCAGGGCGCGTCATCGCGAACAGGCTCTCGTAGGCGTCGCGCAGCTTCGGCGCGAGCTTCTTGATCACCGGGAGCCTGGCGGCGATGCGCAGCCCGAGCTCGCCGAGCGGGCGGTAAGCGCAGGCCACGAGGATGGCGGCGACCAGCGCCGCGAACACGAGCGCGATGCGCGGCCCGTCCGGCAGCGAGAGCGAGCCGAGCGCGCACAGCACGACCAGCGCGACGAGATCGGTGAGGCGCTCGGCGACGACGATCGGCGCGGTTCGCGCGATCGACGTGCCGCGGGACTCGAACAAGAGCAGCGACTTGAACATCTCGCCGACCTTGCCGGGCGTGACGCTCATCACGAAGCCGGAGAGGAACACGAGCGCGCTCTCGACGACCGGTACTTCGACGTCGAGGCGGCGCAGATAATATTGCCAGCGGACGAAGCGCAGCGCGTAGTTGGCGGACGCGAGCGCGAGCGCGATGGCGAGCGCGGAGTAGTGGAACGTCGACAGGTTCGCCGCGAGCTTGCCGACGTCGCTGTAGAGCGACAGCGCGATGAACACCACGCCGCCGAGCAGCGCGCCGAGCACCAGCCGTCGCGTGAGGTTGCTGGGCGCCTTGGGCGTGTCGTCGCGCGTGCCGTCGCCGGGGAATTTGTCGATGGAGGGAAGCTCGCTCATCGGCGCGACTTTCGAGCGCGCCAGGTGAGCGCCGCGCCGGCCGCTGCGACGATCAGCGCGCCCATCGCGATGACGGCGGCTGCTGGTAGCGGGACGATGCCGCGGCGCCAAGACCCTGCGGGAGGCCGCTCGGTGTGGCTCGTCGTCGCGGGCGTGTCTTGCGTGCGCGCAGAGAGCGGCGGAGCGAGCGCGCTGCAGAGCACGACGCTGAGCGCGAAGAGCGGTGCGGCGACGGTTCGCGGCTTAGCCAGCGCACTCCTAGTCATCGGGGCGCAACGCTGACACGCGCGCGCCGTTCTTGCGAGCGCCCGCGCACCGAACGACGCGATGTGCGGCTAGCGAATTGACGCGCCAGGGTCAGCTGCCTACGCTGCGCCCCAGTCGATGCGCGAGTCCACTTCAGCAGGTGATGTTCCGCTCCCGAGCGCGGTCGATACCGCGGTCGCAGACGAGGATTTTCTCTATCACCTCTACCGCGGCAGCGAGCTCCTCATGGGGGGGCGCGTGGTCGAGGCGAAGGAGGAGCTCGAGCAGGCGCTGCGTCGTCAGCCGAGCGACGCGAAGAGCCACGATCTGCTCGCCGCCGTGTATTTTCGTCTCGGCTTTTATCCGCGCGCGATCGAGATCTGGCTGCGTCTCGCCGAGACCTTCCCGAACGACGCGACGCTGCGCGTGAACCTCGCGCTCGCGCTGCTGAAAACGGGGCAGCCGGCGGATGCGCTCACGCACCTGCACGTCGCGCTGCAGCTGGTGCCGAATCACGACCGCGCGTGGGGCTATCTCGGCCTGGTCATGTGGCGCCTCGGGCGCTTCGCGGATGCGCGCGAGGCGTTCTTGCGCGGTGGCCAAGCGTCGATGGCGCGGCGTATGGAAGAGGTGCTCGGCTCGTCGGCCGGCGCGGTGCTCGCACCTGGCGTCGCCGAGCTCGAGGCGCGCGACGCGGCTGCCGTGCGCGACGCGGCCGACCAAGCGATGGCGGAGTTCGAGGCGGACGAGCCGACGTTTCGCGTCGCCGAAGAATCGCCGCCCCCTCCGCGCCGCGCGCCGACCAGTGAGTGGCGCGCGGTCGAGCCCGGTGAAGAGAAAGTGCCGCGTCGATCGACGATTCGCGGCCTGCCTGCCGCCGCGCCGCCGCGCCTCGCTTCGATGCTCGAGACCTGGGCGCTGGTGCCGCCCGAGGGCGTCGCGCTCGCCGTCGGACCTGCGGGCGAGCTGTTCGTCAGCGGTGCTCAAGGCGTGCACGTTCGGCTCGGCGGCGTGCGCTCGGCGCGCGGTGAGCTGAAGCCGGCGATCGTGCAGCGTCGCGCGCGTGGTCGCGAGCTCGGCGGCTTGCTCGGTGGGCACGACGCGCCGCTCTATCTCGTGCAAGGCGCGGTGACGCTGGTGCTCGCGCCGCCGTCGCAGGGGCGTTTTCACGGCATGTGGCTCGACGACGACATGCTCTACGTGCGCGAGGGTGCGCTGCTCGCGTTCGAACAGCGCGTCAACTTCGAGAGCGGCCACCTGGCGCTCGGCGGTGGCGCGCTGCCGCTCGTGCAGCTTCATGGGACAGGCACTGTCGTCTTGCATCTCGTGGGCGCCGCCACCGCGCTGCGCGTCAGCGAGGGCGAGCCGGTGCATGTCGATCCGGCGGCGCTGATCGGCTGGACGGGAAGGCTCTTCCCCGATGGCTCTCGCGTCGCCGCGGCGGAGCAGACGCCCGGCATGCCGACGCTCACGTTTCGCGGTGATGGCGTGCTGTTGCTCGCATGACCGAGCCGCCCGACCGAAGCGCATCCGCCGATCCGGCGCCGCCGCCAGACCGCGGCAAGAAGCAGCGTCGTCTACGCAAGCCGCGCGCTGCGCTCGCGCCGCGCCGCTCGATCCGCGAGGACGCGATCAACCTGCCGAACCTGCTCACGATGCTGCGCGTCGTGATGATCCCCATCGTGCTCTGGCTCGTCTACGACGGCCGCCCAGTGATGAACTATTGGGCCGCGTTCGTCTACGCCGTCGCAGCCGCGACCGACGCGCTCGATGGTTGGCTTGCGCGCAAGCGCGGCCTCGTCAGCGTGCTCGGCCAGCTCCTCGACCCGCTCGCCGACAAGCTGCTCATCATGGCGCTGCTCGTCGTCATGACGGAGATGGGGCGCGTGCCCGCGTGGGCGACGATCATCATCGTCGCGCGCGAGCTGAGCATCACCTCGTTACGCACGATCGCCGTCACCGAAGGCGTGGTGATCGCGGCGAGCCAAGGCGGCAAAGAGAAGGCCGCGCTGCAGATGGTCGCGGTGCTGTTCCTCGTGATGCACCACGCTTACGATCTCGATTTCGTCTTCTACACGGCGCACGCCGATCTGCACGTGGTCGGCCTGGTCCTGCTCTACGGCAGCGTCGTCTTTGCGATCACCAGCGCCGGCGAATACGTGAAGCTCTTCGTCGAGGCGGTGGAGGCGAAAGAAAAGCGGCTCGAAGAGCAGCGCAAGCGCCGAGAAGAGCGGCACTCGACGCCGAGGTTGTAGCGCGGGTCGATCCTCACGGAGAGAGGCGATTCAGCATGCGCGGGAAGGGGATCGTCTCGCGCACGTGGGGCAGGCCGCAGATCCACGCGACGGTGCGCTCGATGCCGAGGCCGAAGCCGGCATGTGGAAATGATCCGTAGCGACGCAGATCGAGGTACCAGCTGAACGCCTCGCGCGGCAGCTTGTGGTGGTCGATCGCGGCCTCGAGCGTCGCGAGATCGTCCTCGCGCTGACCGCCGCCGATGATCTCGCCGTAGCCCTCGGGCGCGAGCACGTCCATGTTGAGCGCGAGCTGCGGCGCCTCCGGATCGCGCTTGAAGTAGAACGCCTTCAGGTCCATCGGGTAGCGCGAGACGATCACTGGGCGATCGAACTTCGCGCTGATCACGGTCTCTTCGTCGCCGCCGAAGTCGTCGCCGTACTTCGCGCCCGTGCCAGCGTCGGTCAGCGTCTGAATCGCGTCGGCGTAGGTGATGCGCGGGAACGGCTTCTGCACGCGCTCGAGGTGCGAGGTGTCGCGCTCGAGCGTGATCAGCTCGTTCTTTCTCCGATCGAGCACGCGCGCGACGACGCTGACGAGGAAGTCCTCGGCGAGATCCATGTCGCCCTGCAGGTCCATGAACGCGACCTCGGGCTCGACCATCCAGAACTCGGCGAGATGACGCCGCGTCTTGCTCTTCTCGGCGCGGAACGTCGGGCCGAAGCAATACGCCTTGCCGACGGCCGCGGCGGCCGCCTCCATGTAGAGCTGCCCGCTCTGCGTGAGGTATGCGGCCTCGCCGTGGTAGTCGGTCTCGAACAGCGTCGAGGTGCCCTCACACGCGTTCGGCGTGAAGATCGGCGCGTCGACGAGCGTGAAGCCGTTGTCGTCGAAGTAGTCGCGCACCGCCGCGATGATCTCCGCGCGTACGCGCAAGATCGCGTGCTGACGCTTCGAGCGCAGCCACAGATGGCGGTTGTCCATCAGGAAGTCGGTGCCGTGATCCTTCGGCGAGATCGGATATTCGCCGACGGTCGCGGCGAGCGGCGTGAGTGAGGTGACGCCGACCTCGTACTCGCCCTTGCGCTTGCCGTGCTCGCGCACGCTGCCGGTGAGCGTCAGCGAGGTCTCCTGCGTCAGCTTGCCGGCGGCCTCGAACAGCTCTGCGCTCACGTCGCCCTTGAACACCACGCACTGCGCGATGCCAGTGCCGTCGCGCACCTCGAGAAAGTGCAGCTTGCCGCTCGAGCGCTTGTTGTAGAGCCAGCCGCGCAGCTCCACTTCGGTGCCGACGTGCTCTGCGATTCGATCGATCGTCGTGCGGGTCGCCATGAGGTTGGGGGGCTTCTACCGCGGCACGCGCACGAAGGCGAGGCTCGCCGGGCAGCTCTCATCGCAGCGCAGGCTCTCCTCGCCGCGCGCAGAGGCGCGTGCTAACCCCGCGCCCATGATCGTCTTCGAGCCCAACCGAACGCGACGCATCGTCGGGCGGCTCGAGCGCGGCGAGTCAGTGCTCGACGCGCTCGCAGAGATCGCGCTCCACCGAGGAATCAGCAGCGCTTGGTTTCACGCGATGGGCCCGCTCGAGTCAGCGGAGCTCGCGGTCTACGACGCCGACACGAAGCGTCACTCACTGCCGAAGCGCGTCGGTGCGTGCACCGCGGTGCAGATCACCGGGAACCTCTCGCGCCTCGGCGGGCTGCCGTTCGCGCACGCGCATGCGCTCGTCGCGCCGGCCCGACCGGAGGGCGCCGACGGCAGCGTCGGTGTCGAGGGCGCGGCGCCGGTCGTCGGCGCGCTGCTCGGTGGGGAGCTCCGCGCCGCGCGCGCCTTCGCCGTCGAGTTCGTCATCGAGTCGTACGAAGACCTCGTGCTCGAGCGCTTCCCGGACGACGCGACGGGTCTGCCTCTGTGGCGCGGCAAGTCGACGACCGCGGTCGCATCGTCGCAGGCGCAGCTCGGCTGGGCCGCGGCTGCAGTCGAGGCCGAGCGGCTCAGCGCCACGCGCGACGGCGATCAGCGCGCGACCGCACAACGCGCGTCCGACACGCGCGCTGGTTCGTGGGGCGCGCAGCCGGCCCGTGAGGAGCGTCCGCGTGCTTCGCGCGGAATGCCGCCAGAGCGCGTGGTCGAGCCCGCGTTCGCCGCGCAGCCGATCCCAGAGAAGAAGAAGGCGATCGACACCGAGGCCGACGAGCCGAACCTCGAGCCGGGCGACTGGGTCGCGCACAAGCAGTTTGGGCTCTGCCGCGTCGAGGGCGAGGACGCCGAGGGCGCGCTGATCATTCGTCTGCCGAGCGGCGTGCGGAAGGCGATCCGCCTCGACTACATGCGCATCCTGCCGTGCACGATGCAGGACGATCGGCGCATTTTTCCGCTCGAGCCACGGAAGAAGTAGCGCGCCGCGCGCCGCCGCCCCCTCGACGACTCCGCTCGAACACTTCACGCTCTAGGCCTTGACGGGCGCGCCGCCCGTCGCCGCTCACGTTCTCTCGGAGGCTACGATGCGCTCGAACTTCGCTTGGGCTCTGCTGCTGATCTCGTCGTCCGTGTTCGTCGCCGCGTGTGGCCGCACCACGCTGCGCAGCTTCGATGACGGCAGCGTCCCGACGCGCGATCTCGGGCGGGATGCGCGCGCGGATCTCGGCGTCGATCTCGGCGTCGATGGCGGTCCGCCGGTGTGCCCGGAGCCGCTCACCGCGTGCGGCGATCTCTGCGTCGACCTGCGCAGCGATCCCAATAACTGTGGCGCCTGCGCGCTCGCGTGCGGCGACTCGTTCTGCTCCGAAGGTGCGTGCGTCGCGACCTGCGGGCCCGGTCTCACGGAGTGCGCCGGCGGTTGCGTCGATACGTTCGCCGATCCGCTGAACTGCGGCGACTGCGGGATCATCTGCGATGCCGGCAGCGCGTGCCGCGGCGGAACGTGCACCAACGTCTGCGAGCCGGGGCAGTCGTTCTGCGAGGGGATCGGCTGCGTCGATTTCCGCACCGATCCGCTGAACTGCGGCGGCTGCGGGATCCCGTGTGCGGACGGCGACGTCTGCAACGCCGGCATGTGCACGACGACGTGCCTGATGCCGCTGCTCGCCTGCGACGCAAGCTGCGTCGACCCGAGCAGCGATCCGGCCAACTGCGGCGAATGCGGGCGTGCTTGCGCCGCCTCCGAGAGCTGCTCGGACGGCGATTGCGTCGCGCGCTGTCTCGCGCCGCGCGTCGACTGCTCTGGCGCGTGCGTCGAGACGTCGAACGATCCGGCGAACTGCGGCGGCTGCGGAAACGCGTGCCCCTCGGGCGCCGCATGCGCGCTCGGCACGTGCACGGTGACGTGCCCATTCCCGACGCAGCGCTGTGGCGGCACCTGCGCCAACGTCGTCACCGATCCGCTCAATTGCGGAGGCTGCGGCGTCGCCTGCGCGACTGGCGAGCTCTGCCAGTTCCGCTCGTGCGTCGATCGCTGCACCGCGCCGCTCGTCGCCTGTGAGGGCGGCTGCACTGACTTCCGCGTCGATCCGAGCAACTGCGGCGACTGCGGTCGACGCTGCGGGCCGGGCGAGCTCTGCGGCTTCGGCACGTGTTTCTCGCCGTGCGCGCCACCGACGACGCTGTGCGGGTTCGGCTGCCGTGATCTCACCAGCGACGCGAGCAACTGCGGCGCTTGTGGCAATGCTTGCAGCGCTGGCGAGAGCTGCTCGAGCGGCCGCTGCATCGACACGCGCTGCATGATGCCGCTCACCTCGTGCGCCGACGTCTGCGTCGACACGACCAGCGACGACGCCAACTGCGGCGGCTGCGGCATCGCGTGCGGGCCCGGCTCCGCGTGCGATAGCGGCACCTGCCGCGTCGTGTGTCCGCCGCCGACGACCGAGTGCGGCGCGGCGGGCTGCGTCGATACGCGCACTGATCCGCTGAACTGCGGCGCGTGCGGCGCGACCTGTCCGCTCGGCGCGAGCTGCACCGCGAGCGTCTGCGGCACGCCGTGTCCCATCGGCACCATCACCTGCGGCGTGTCGTGCGTCGACTCGCTCAGCGATCCATCGAACTGCGGCGGCTGCGGCATCGCCTGCGGGATGGGCCAGGCCTGCACGATGGGCATGTGCACGACGATGATGTGCCCCGTCGATCGCACGCTCTGCGCCGCCGAGTGCGTCGCGACGGCGACCGATCCGACGAACTGCGGTGGCTGCGGCAACACCTGCCCAGATGGCGTCCCGTGCACCGGCGGCCGCTGCGCGTGCCCCGGCTCGCTGCTGCTCTGCGGCGGCTTCTGCATCGACATCGCTACGAGCCCGCTCAACTGCGGCGCGTGCAACAACACCTGCCCAGCCACGTTCGCGTGTGTCGGCGGCTCGTGCGCGTGTACGCCGCCGTCCGCCAACTGCGGCGGCACCTGCACCAATACGCAGCGCGACCGCTTCAACTGCGGCGGCTGCGGCATCACCTGCGACCGCGGCCAGCGCTGCCGCTTCGGCCGCTGTCGCTGAGGGCTGGACCGCGCGCTCGTGTGTGCGCACCATAGCCGCGTGCGCAAACTCTGCTGCCTCTCGCTCGCGCTCTCCCTTCTCCCAGTCGTGCTCGTCGCATGTGGCGACGACGACTCCGCGGTCACATCCGACGCGGGCGTCGCGCTCGACGCGGGGAACACACCCGACGCCAGCGCCGCGCTCGACGCAGGGGATACACCCGATGCCAGTCGCACGGTCCCACGTGCGCTCGGGCCAGCCGATCGCCGCGCAGATTTCGTCGTTCCGCCCGCGCACGATGGCGTCACGCCGCTGCCGCTGATGGTCCTCCTGCACGGCTACTCTGGCAGCGCCTCCGTGCAAGACCTCTACTTCCGCGCGTCGGTCACTGCGCGTGCGATGGGCTACTACCTGATCGTCCCGGACGGCACCACCGACAGCCGCGGCAACCGCTTCTGGAACGCGACGCCCGCGTGTTGCAATTTCGGCGGCAGCCCCGTCGACGACGTCGCGTACATCACCGCGCTCCTCGACGAGGCCGAGTCGCTCGTGCCCGTCGACACCACGCGCGTCTACGTCTACGGCCACTCGAACGGCGGCTTCATGAGCTATCGAATGGCCTGTGAGCTCTCCGATCGGATCACCGCGATCGCCAGCCTCGCCGGCGGCGACTTCATCGGCGCGAGCGACTGTGTCCCGTCGCAGCCCGTGTCCGTGCTGCAGGTGCACGGCACCCTCGACGAGACCATCGGCTACGCCGGCACCGGCGGCTACCCGTCCGCCCGCGCCACCGTCATGCGCTGGGCCGAGCGCGCTGGCTGCGAACCGACGATGTCGACCAGCGGCACCGCGCTCGATCTGTTGACCTCGCTACCCGGCGACGAGACCACCGTCGAGCAGTGGACGACCGGCTGCGACGCAGGCCTCGACGCCGCGCTGTGGAGCATCGAGGGCGGCTCACACGTTCCGGTGTTCAACGCCGCGTGGCCGACCAGCGTCGCCGAGTGGCTGCTGCGCCACCGCCGCTGAAGATCAACTCTTCGCGTTCGCGCGGATGCGCGGATCGAGCGCAGCGACCGAAATATCGGCGAGAAAATTGCCGACCTGCACGGTCATCGACGCGAGCAGCACGATGCCGAGGATCATCGGTAGATCGAGCGCGTCGATCGACTCGATCGCCAGCCGTCCGACGCCCGGCCAGTCGTAGATCTTCTCGGTGATGATCGCGCCCGTCACGATGAGCGGCAGGCTGAGCCCGAGCATCGTGACGATCGGCAGCAGCGCATTGCGCGCCGCGTGCCGCAGCACCACCGCCGTCGCCGTCGCGCCCTTCGCGCGCGCCGTGCGCACGAAGTCTGCGCGCAGCATCTCGATCATCTCGCTGCGCATCACGCGCGCATAGGTCGCTGCGCCGATGATCGCGAGCGTCAGCGCCGGCAATACCGCGTGATAGACGTGATCGAGCGCGTCGCGCCCATAGCCGCCGACGGGGAACCAGCCGAGGCGAAACGCGATCTCGCGCAGGAAAAACGGCCCAGTCACGAACGAGGGCAAACACACGCCGACGAACGCAGCCGACATCACCGTCGTGTCGACCCAGGTGTTGCGCCTCACCGCCGCGAAGATGCCAAAGCCGAGCCCGATACACAGCTCGAAGAACAGCGCCATGCTGCCGAGGAGCGCCGTGCGCGGCAGCCGCTGCAGCAGCACCTCGACGACTGGCTGTTCGTCTTTCAGCGACTTGCCGAGATCCCCATGCGCCACGCCGATCAGATATTTCACGTACTGCTCGGACAAGGGGCGATCGAGGCCGTGCGCGCGACGATATTGTTCGCGCTGTGCCGGAGTCGCCTGCGCGCCGAGGATCGCGCTCGCGGGATCGCCGATGTAGTTGGCGAGGAAAAAAACGCTACTGACCACTACGAAGAGCACCAGCACTGCCCACGCCGCGCGTTTGATCAGCAGCTCGATCATCGTGCGCCTCCGAACGGCATCAGCGCGGCCGGTGTGCCGGCGTGGGGTGCATATCGTTGCGCGATCCGCCGCCGCGGAAGATCGAGCCACACATCCCGGAAGGCGTTCGACCACACCGGATGCACGCGATAGTTGCGCACGTACGGCTGCCAAGCCTCGACCATGATGTTGCTGAACAAGAACGCCCACGGCGCGTCACGCGTCACTATCTGATTGGCCTCGCGGTAGAGCGCGGTGCGTCGCGTGCGGTCGCGCTCCGCGCGCGCCTGATCGAGCAACGCGTCGAGCTCCGGATTCTTGTAGAAAGAACGATTGCTCGAGTCCGTATCTTTGGCGGAACGCGAATGAAAGAGAGGATCGAAGAATGTCGCCGGATCCGGGAAATCTTGGTTCCAGCCGCCGAACACCATCTGCGCGGTGCGCGGCTTACCCGTCTCGCGCAGGTAGATGGGGAAGGACACCGGCTTGAGCTCGACGCGAATGCCGATCTCCGCGAGGTTCGCTTGCGCCAGCTCGCCGTACATCTTGCCCGTCGCACCTTCGCCAATCCACAGCGTCACCGGATCTGCGAGTCCATCCGGGTGCCCGGCGAGCCGCATCTCTTCTCTCGCGCGCGCGAGGTCGCGGGTCTGGCTGCCTGGGAGGTGCGCATCGTAGCCAGCGAATCCGATCGGCAGCGCTTGGCCAAGTGGCGCGAGCGCACGGTTGCGCGCGAGCGACCAGCGCTCGCGATCGACGACGAACGCGACCGCCCGGCGCAGATGAACGTTGGAGAACGGCTCCATGCCTGTGTTGAGCTCGAGCCCCCACAGGTCCGCCTTGATGTGCTCTTCACGGTACGGCGCCCACGCGCGGCTCTGCGCGAGGAACATGCGGTCCGCGGGCGTGAGGCGATGTACGTGGTCGAGGTCGCCGGCGATGAAGCGCATGAACGCCGTCTCGCGCTGCAAGTTCAGCTCGAACAGCATCTGATCCACGTACGGCTTGCCGGGCTGCCAGTAGCGCGGATTGCGCCGAAACGTGACGCGGATTCCGGGCTCCCAATCTTCGAGCGTGAACGGCCCGGTGCCGACCGGATGTCGTGAAACTTCCTCGTCGTCGGGGCCGTAGTTCTCGCGCGGGACCGGCGCGGCGAACGGCATCGCGATCGCGTTCAGGAAGGTCTGGTCGGGCTGGGTGAGCGTGAAGCGCACCGTGTAGCGGTCGACGACGACGATGCCGCGCACGTGCGCCGTGCGCTTTGTTGCGAAGTCTGCCATCCCATCGAGCCGCGCGAAGTACTCGACGCCAGGCGACGCGAGGTCCGGGTTCAACATACGCTCGAGGCTCCACCGCACGTCGTCGGCAGTCAGCTCGCGCCCGTTGTGAAAGCGCACGCCATGACGCAGGCGAAACGTGAACGTCTTGCCGTCTTCGCTGATCTCGGGGAGCGCCTCGGCCAGGCTCGGCACGAGGTTCATCTCGTAGTCGTAGTCGAGCAGGCAGTCGAAGAGCAGCCGGATCCCCATCGTCGACAGTTCGTCGAACGACACTGCCGGATCGAAGCCGCGCACATCGCTCTCGTGATGAAAGACGAACGTGCCGCCACGCCGCGGCGTCTGCTCGGCGTCATCGTGTGCGCCACGCCAGCGCGGCCCGGAGCGCGGATCTCCGCACGCCGCGAGCGCGCAGAACGCGCAGAGCAAACACAATCCGAGCGCCACGCCGCGCGCGTCAGACCTTCGGATCGAGCGCATCGCGCAGCCCTTCGCCGAGCAAATTGAAGCCGAAGACCGTGAGCGCGATCATCGTGCTCGGCAGGTACATCAGCATCGGCTTGTAGGAGAGCATCGTCACGCCGTCGGACAACATCGTGCCCCACGTCGCGGCCGGCGGGCGCACGCCGAGGCCGAGGAACGACATCGCAGACTCTGCGACGATCATCTGCGCGACCAGCGTGGTGCCGATGATGATCGCCGGCTGCACGACGTTCGGCAGCACGTGGCGCAGCACGATGCGCGTCTGCGACATGCCCATCGCGCGCGCCGCCTGCACGAACTCGAGCTCGCGCACCTGCATCGTCTTCGCGCGCGTAATCCGCGCGAGCGTCATCCACGAGAGTCCACCGAGCAGGCCGCAGAGGACGAACAGCGACGGACTGTCGATCACGCGATTGACGACGATCGCGACGAGCAGAAATGGCAGCGAAAGCAAGATGTCGATGCTGCGCATCGAGAGCGTGTCAGCGGGCCCACCGAGATAGCCAGCGAGCAAGCCGACCAGCAGGCCCGTGCAGATCGCGAGCGCCGTCGCACCGAGCGCGACCGCGAGCGAGGTCTGCCCGCCGTGCAAGATCCGCGAGAGCTCGTCGCGCCCCAGCTGAT
>Ga0163144_10020223_pt1 | contig 13331 bp, 14 predicted proteins | sample OliLak19BULKMAT1_FD_123175 | JGI IMG/M metagenome (GOLD analysis project Ga0163144, IMG submission 123175) | Freshwater microbial mat bacterial communities from Lake Vanda, McMurdo Dry Valleys, Antarctica - Oligotrophic Lake LV.19.BULKMAT1 | ecosystem: Environmental > Aquatic > Freshwater >... | reverse complement strand
GGCGAGGCGGCCCGGCCGAGCGGGCGAGGCGGCCCGGCCGAGCGGGCGAGGGGGCCGAGCGGGCGAGGCGAGGCGGCCCGGCCGAGCGGGCGAGGCGGGGCCGAGCGGGGCCGAGCGGGCGAGGCGAGGCGGCCTGGCCGGGCGAGGCCGGGGCGGCCAAGCGAGCCTGGCACCGCGAGGCGGCGGCCCGGGCCCGCGACGGCTCGGTTCCGTGCCCCGGGCAGAATCGCGAACGCCGGCGCCCCAGACGCCGGCGTTCGCTGTCCCCGAGACCCGGACGGTGGAGGGCGATCCGGGTCGTGCCCTGAGAAGAGACCTAGTAGCGGCCAGACTCCCGGCCGTTGGTGCGTGTAACCGGCCGAACGGTGCCGACCGCCGTGCCCATCGCGGTGCCAGAGGCAACGCCCCCGATGCCGCGGATACTGCCGATTCGGCTGGCACTCATGGGTCGAGCGCTTCCGACGGAGGTCCCGCGCTGACGCTCGGCGGTGCGATCGACCGTCGATGACGTGCCCATCGCCGATGTGCCGAGCGCCGATGTGCCCATCGCCGATGTGCCGAGCGCGCTGTCCGTCGCGAAGGCACGTCCGTAGCGGCGCATCCGCACGGCGAGGTAGTACTCCATGATCTGGCGGACCTGGGGCTCCGACAAGAGCTCATCCGCCCGAAGCGCGTACTCGACCCGCGCGGTGGGGTTCGCCGGCCCGGAGGCGACGAGCCCGAGGTACTGCGGAGTATCGGCATCCTCGCGAAGCTCGCGGAGGCCGCGGGCCAGTTTGGTCGCCGTACCCAGCGAGGGCATCCGGTCGCCACGGATCAGCCGCGAGATCGTCGAATGGTCGACGCCGGACTGCTGGGCCAGTTGACGCTGCGACATCTTCTTGGCCTTGAGCTGCGCTCGAAGCCATTCGTTGAACGCTCGTCCGTTCTGGGAGGTCATGCTGCCTGGGCGCTCCTGTAGCCGTCGCGTACGGCGTATGCCGCACGGTCCTTGCCTCGATGCCACGATGATGGGCACGCAGCGGGGGCGGCTGTATCACCCGTTGGTACCGTGCCAGTCGAGCCCTCGGCCGAGCGTTTCGGTCGGGTCCGGTGAGGTCGCGGGCGGTGCGTCGGGGTCGGGCGGAGAGGCTCCCCCGTGACCAACGTACGCCCCCCGTGCTCGCATGGATGCACCCATGGATGGTCCGGGGCGTTGCGGAAAGGTTGCGGCGGCGCTCAGGCGGGCCTCACGTGGCCGCGCCCCGACGGGCCTCACGTGGCCGCGCCCCGACGGGCCTCACGTGGCCCCCGCGGCAGCGATCAGGCGGGCGACGACCCCACGGTCGAGGCGATCTGGTCAGGCTGCGGGATCCGGCCCAGGCCGCGCGGCTTGGGCGAGATCAGGTAGGCGATCGATCCGAGCACGATGATGGAGAAGACACTGATGACCCGATCGAGCAGCGCGATGGCAGTCGCCTCCGGCAGGGGCACGCCGTACGCCACGGTCAGCACGCCCACGACGCCCGCCTCCACGATGCCGAGGCCGGCCGGACTGAGCGGTACGGCAGTGAGCAGGGAGCCGATCAGGGCCACGAAGACGGCCCCCGACAGCCCCAGCGAAACGTCCGGGAATCCCAGGGCCTGGACCACGAAGTAGAGGCGCATCCCCTCGGTCAGCCAGACGAACCCGGTCAGGATCGCGAGGATCGGCAGGGAACGGACCGCCATCGCCCCGAATACCCCCTGTTCGAAGCGATCGTAAAGCTCCTGGACCTGGTGGGGCAGGAAGCGCAGGGCGGTGATGATGCGTCGTCCGAAGTTGCGCATCGTGAACAGGCCCACGGCCAATAGTGCGACGACCACGATCCCGATCCCGAACACGACCTGGATCGCTGCCGGCAGCCCGTCGCGGAAACTCCAGTAGCCCGCGCCCATCCCCAGCAGCGCGATGGCGAAGAGATCCAGCACCCGCTCGATGAACACGGTCCCGAAGGTCCTCGACAGCGATGCCGTGCTGTTGATCTTGAGGAGATACGCCCGATAGACGTCGCCGAGCTTGGCCGGCACGACGCAATTGACCAGCCACGACAGGAAGATGATCTCCGTCGAATCCTTGATCGGGATGCGCAGCCCGGTGCCTCGCAGGAGCACGGCCCAACGTAGGCCGCGCATCGGGAACCCGGCGTAGAAGATGAGGAAGGCGGCGATGGCCAGCAGCGGATTCGCGCCAAGAACCAGGCCCGGCACGCGGTCCAGCTGCTCCCCGTTGATCGCCACGAACACGGCGATGATCGCGATGGGCACCGCGATGGAGATGATCGTCCGTGGTTGACGCAGGCGTCGAGCGATCGACATCTGCTCCGCATCGGGCACGCGCTCGGCGTCGGGGGCGTCGGGGGCGTCGGGCACGCGCTCGGCGCCTGGGGCGTCGGCGGGGGCGACGGCGTCGGCGGCGTCGGCGGCGTCGTCGGGGGCTGTGTCCGGAGCGTCCGCGACCCCGTCATCCATCCGCTGATCCCCCTGTCCGGTCATGCCGACAACTGTGACCGAACGCGGCCATTGCCCCGAGCCCGCTGGATCACCTTGGCGACCGGCGTCCAGAGGCGAACGGCGTAGGAAGCTCGACCAGTGACCAGCGCACCCGGTGCGGACAACGCTGCCGACCCCACGACACTGAGACCGGCCAGTGCCGCCAGGAGACCTGCCGGCGTGGACGGATCGCCGTCGAGCACGGTGTACGCGACCCCGACCTCCAGCACGGAATGGGCATCGGAGACGGCGACGCCGGGCCTCTCATGCTCGCGGGCGAACGCGGTCGCCTCCTCGTTGCCGCCGCCCAGGAGGCGCGCGTTGTGGACCTCCACCCAGTCGACGAGCGGCGCCAGCGCGGCCAGGTCGATCGTCCTGGAGAGCGAACCGCGATGCCGATCGAACGGATGCGGGATGCCGACCAGGCCGCCCTGCTCGCGAGCCGCGGCGATGGTGTCCATGGCGGACAGCCCGGGCGGCACGGGCCGCTCCAGGAAGGCGCAGAGCAGGTCGCCGTCCGTCGTCTTGACTTCCTCGCCGACGATCACGGTCAATCCGTCGGGTGCGGCATCACGGGCTCGCAGCGCCCCGTCGATCCGGTCATGGTCCGTCACGATCAGGTGGGTCAGGCCCCGCGCTCCCGCCGCCCGAGCCACTTTCCCTGGATCCGCCAAACAATCGAACGAAGCCGAAGTATGGCAATGCAGGTCGATGAACGCCCGTTCGGTCACGGTCGGCGGGTCCTGGCGCCGGTCGCCCATGCTGTCTTCCTAGATCTGCTGGACGAGGGATTTCTTGAAGAAGTCGAAGTGCTCGAGGGCGATCCCGGTGCCCAGCGCGACGCAGTCGAGCGCGTTCTCCGCGACGTGGCAGGGAACCCCGGTGACCTGGGTCAGGAGCTTGTCCACGTTGCGCAGCAAGGCGCCACCACCGGACATGACCATGCCCTTGTCGATGATGTCCGACGACAGTTCCGGCGGGGTCTGCTCCAGGACGGAACGGACCGCGGCGACCAGCTGCTGGAGCGGCGCCTCGATGGCCTCCATCACCTCCGACGAGGTGATCGGGATGGTGCGCGGCAGACCGGCGATCAGGTCGCGGCCGCGGACCTCCATGGTCAGCTCCCGCTCCAGCGGGAGGGCGGTGCCGATCTGGATCTTGACTTCCTCCGCCGTCCGCTCCCCGATCATGAGGTTGTACTTCTTGCGGATGTAGGTCGCGATCGACTCATCGAACTTGTTGCCGCCAACGCGCAGGGAATGCGAGACGACGATGCCACCGAGCGCGATGACCGCGATCTCCGAGGTACCCCCGCCGATATCGATGATCATGTTCCCGGACGGGCCGCTGATCGGCACGTTGGCCCCGATGGCGGCGGCCAGCGGCTCCTCGATCAGGTAGGCGGCCCTGGCCCCGGCCTTGAGCGCCGCGTCACGGACGGCCCGCTTCTCCACGGACGTGACCCCCGCCGGGACGCTGATCATGACTTCCGGCCGGCTGAACCCGATCCGACCCTTGGTGGCCTTGGCGATAAAGAAGCGGAGCATCGCCTCCGTGATGACGTAGTCGGCGATGACGCCGTCCTTCATCGGGCGGATGGCCGTGATGTTGCCCGGCGTTCGCCCGATCATCTCGCGCGCCTCTTCGCCCACGGCGACGATCCGATTGTCGTCGCTGACCGCCACGACGGACGGTTCCGTGATCACGATGCCCTTGCCCTTCACGTAGACGAGGACGTTGGCGGTGCCGAGGTCGATGCCGATCTTCATGAGCTGGTCGCGTCGTTCCCTTCTGCCTGGCGTTCGATCCTGGCGCCGAGACCCAGGAACTTGCCTTCGATGTTCTCATAGCCTCGGTGAACGTGGTGTGCACCGCGGATCGTGGAAGTTCCGTCGGCGGCGAGCGCCGCGAGGATGAGCGATGCACCCGCACGAAGGTCGCCGATCTCCACCTCCGCCCCGATCAGCCGGCTGCGGCCGTGGATGATGGCGTGTCGCGCGTCCGGGAGGTCGATCCGGGCGCCCATCCGTCGAAGCTCGGACATCCACTCGAGACGGTCCTCGAAGATGGTCTCATGTACGCGCGAGACACCCTCTGCCTGGGTCAGCAGGACAGACATCGGTGACTGGAGGTCCGTGGCCAGACCTGGGTACGGGGCCGTCTCCAGGTCGATGGCCCGGAACCCATCGCGGCCCAGGCCGGAGCCGTCGACTTCGATCGTGTCCGTGCCGCACGACAGGCCGACACCGGTCTGCTGGACCGTCTCGATGAACGCCCCAAGATGGTCGCACGGGGCACCGGTCAGGGTGATCTGCCCGCCCGTGACGGCGCCGGCCACCACGAAGGTGCCCGCCTCGATGCGGTCCGGGATGACTTGATGCTCGGCGCCCCGAAGTCGCTTGCGGCCTTCGATCTCGATGGTGTCCGGGTAGGTCCGCTCGACCTCGGCGCCCATCTTCTGGAGGAACGCGATGAGGTCGTCCACCTCAGGCTCCTGGGCGGCCGGCCGGATGCTCGTGTGGCCGTCGGCCAGCGTCGCGGCCAGCATCGCATTCTCCGTGCCCATCACGGACACGAACGGGAAGCGCACTTCCGTGCCGCGCAGCCTCCCCGGCGCCTGGGCGTAGTAGTAGCCGTAGCGGTACTCGATCTCCGCGCCGAGCGCGCGCATGGCATCGACGTGCAGGTCCACCGGCCGCCGCCCGATCCGGTCGCCACCGGGGTTGCTGATGATGACCCGGCCAAAGCGGGCCAGGAGCGGGCCCAGGAGGATGAAGCTCGCGCGCATCTTGGCTGCCGCCTCGAGCGGCACGAAGAGCCAGTCGACATCGCCCGATGCGACCTCGTAGACGTTGGGCGATGGGTGATCCACGACGACACCCAGGTGCTGGAGCGTCTCCACCATGACCCGCACGTCCTCGATCTCGGGGACGTTCGTGAATCGACAGCGCTCACCGGTGAGGGTGGCCGCCGCGAACATCTTGAGCGCCGCGTTCTTCGCGCCGCTGATGGCCACGGTGCCGGACAGCGGGCGCCCGCCATCGACCCGAAAGACCTCCGGGGCAACCGCTTCCGGCGTGTATTCCCATTGGAACGGTCGTGCGTCCGCCATCAGCTCGGGCTCACCCTAGCCGCGGTGCCGCGGACCCTCGCGGTGACGTCGCTCAGCGACGCGGATCCGGAGGAGGGCCTGCTGGAGGGCCGCTCGGGCGCCCGCCAGGTCGGCGGCCTCGTGGAAGCCGGATTCGAGCGCTCGCTCGGCGTCGCGACGGGCTTCCTGCGCCCGCTCGAGGTCGATCTCGCTGGCGAGGTCGGCGGTCTCCGCCATGACCACCACCTTGTCCGGCCGAACCTGGAGGAACCCGCCCACGATGGCGAACGACTCCTCCTGGCCGCCTTTCCTGATGCGCAGCTCGCCGACACCGAGCATGCTCACGAGCGGCGCATGATGGGGCAGGATCCCAAGCTCGCCCTCGACGCCCGGCAGCACGACCGAGTCCACCTCGTCCGAGTACGCCAGCCGCTCCGGCGTCACGATCTCCAGGTGGATGGTCATCAGCCCATTCCCATGCGGTCGGGGATCTCCGCGCCGCGGGTGGCGCCGGGTGAGCTCGCGGCGGAGCGAGCGCTAGGCGCAGCGCCGTAGCGAGCGTAGGCCGTGAGGCACTCGGCGCAAGGACCTGCGATCACGAGGCGAGCTTCGCCGCGTTCTCGCGGACGTCTTCCACGGTACCGGCAAGGAAGAACGCCTGCTCGGGCAGCGTGTCCGTCTTGCCTTCGAGGATCTCCTTGAACGACGCGACCGTGTCCTTGATGGAGACGTACTGGCCGGTGCGGCCGGTGAAGACCTCCGCCACGAAGAACGGCTGGCTCATGAAGCGCTGCAGCCGCCGAGCGCGCGCGACGGTCGATTTGTCGTCCTCCGACAGCTCGTCGATGCCCAGGATGGCGATGATGTCCTGGAGGTCGCGGTAGCGCTGGAGGACGCGCTTGGTCTCCTGGGCCACGTCGTAGTGCTCCTGTCCGACGACGTTCGGGTCCAGGACGCGCGACGTCGAGGTCAGCGGGTCGACCGCCGGGTAGATGCCGAGCTCGGCGATGTTGCGCTCGAGTCGGATGGTCGAGTCGAGATGCGCGAAGGTCGTCGCAGGCGCCGGGTCCGTGTAGTCGTCGGCCGGCACGAAGACGGCCTGGAGCGAGGTGATCGAACCCTTCTTGGTGGAGGTGATCCGCTCCTGGAGCCCGGCCATCTCCGTCGCGAGGTTGGGCTGATAGCCGACCGCCGACGGCATCCGACCAAGGAGCGCGGAAACCTCCGAGCCCGCCTGGGTGAACCGGAAGATGTTGTCGATGAACAGGAGGACATCGCGGCCCTCCTCGTCGCGGAAGTACTCGGCCATGGTCAGGCCGGTCAGCGCGACGCGCAGGCGGGCACCGGGCGGCTCGTTCATCTGGCCGAAGGCAAAGGCGGTCTTGGCCAGGACGCCCGACTCGGTCATCTCCTTGATCAGGTCGTTGCCTTCGCGGCTGCGCTCGCCCACGCCCGCGAACACGGAGTAGCCGGCGTGCTCCTGGGCGACGTTCCGGATCAGCTCCTGGATGATGACCGTCTTGCCCGTGCCGGCCCCGCCGAAGATGCCGATCTTGCCGCCCTTCTTGAACGGGCAGATCAGGTCGATCACCTTGAGGCCGCTCTCGAAGACCTCGACGTCGGTCGACTGCTGGTCGAACGCCGGCGCGTTCCGGTGGATGGGAAGATGGACAGCGGCGTCGACCGGTCCCTTGTTGTCGATCGGCCGGCCCAGGACGTCGAAGACGCGACCAAGGGTCGCCTCGCCGACCGGGACCGTGATCGGCGCGCCCGTGTCCAGGACCGCGACGCCGCGGGCAAGGCCGTCCGTCGTGGTCATGGCCACCGCGCGGACCCAGTTGTTGCCGAGGTGCTGCTGGACTTCGCACACGAGCGAATCCTGGCCGTCGCGCTGGATCTCGACGGCGTTGTAGATGGCCGGCAGCTGCCCGGCCGGAAACTCGATATCGACGACGGGTCCGGTGACCGCGATGACCCGACCGGTCGCGTTGGATGCGGCGATCGTCATGTGTGGGTTGCCTCCTGCGTCCTGTGCGTCAGCGTTCCATCAGCCAGGCAGCTAGCGTGCCTGGGCGCCGGACGCGATCTCGATCATCTCGCGGGTGATGTTGGTCTGGCGAACCTTGTTGTAGGAGAGGGTCAGGTCCTCGATGAGGTCCTCGGCATTCTCCGTTGCGTTCTTCATCGCGACCATCCGGCTTGATTCCTCGCTGGCCTTGCCTTCCAGGACGGCCTGGAAGAGCCGGGTGGCGACGTAGCGAGGCAACAGCTTCTCCAGGACGGCCGCGGCGCTGGGCTCGAAGATGAACTGGTGTCCCGGGATGCCCTCCGTGTCCTGGGCCGCCTTGATCGGCAGCAGTGCGAGCAGTTCCGGGCGCTGGGTCAGGGTACTCACGAACCGGCTGTAGATGACGTCCACCCGACCATACGCCCCGGCCAGGAAATCGTCCGAGATGAGTCGGGCCAGGGGGATCACGTCGGCAAAGGCCGGGCGGTCGCCGAAGCCCGCGAAGTGAGCGGCCATCGGGACGCCTGCCCGGCGCATCGCGTCGCGACCCTTGCGCCCGACCGTGACGACGGTCAGGTCGCCCGGGTGCTCCAGGATCTCACGCGACACGAACCGGATCGTGTTGGTGTTGAGTGGCCCCGCAAGCCCGCGATCCGTGGTGACGAGCACGATCAGGCGCTTGCCGCCGCCTCGTTCGGCCAGCAGCGGATGGTCCTCCGCGCCCAGCACGGCGGCGAGGTCGGCGAGGACTTCATCAAGTTTCTCGCTGTACGGGCGGGAGGCCAGGGTCGCGTCCTGGGCGCGCTTGAGCTTGGACGCGGCAACGAACTGCATCGCCCGGGTGATCTGCTTGATGTTCTTGACGGCGCCGATCCGTCGGCGAATATCGCGTTGACTAGCCACGGGTCGTCCTTGTGCCTCGGGGACCTAGGCGAGGAAGCTCAGACGGAAGGCGTCCGTCGCTTCCTCGAGAGCCTTGGCCAGGTCGTCGCTGAGGGCCTTGGTCTCGCCGAGCTCCTTGAGGATGTCCGGGCGCTCGATCTCCAGGAAGCGATAGAACTGGATCTCGAACTCCTTGACGCGCGGGGTCGGGACGTCGTCCAGTTTGCCGGTCGTGGCCACGTACAGGATGGCGACCTGCTTCTCCACGGCGAGGGGCTGGTACTGCGCCTGCTTGACGATCTCCGACAGCTTTTCGCCGCGGGTCAGCTGGTCCCGTGTTGCCTTGTCCAGGTCCGACGCGAACTGGGCGAACGCCGCCAGCGCGCGGTACTGGGCGAGGTCGAGCTTCAGCGGGGCCGCGACCTTCTTCATCGCCTTGGTCTGGGCCGCGGAACCCACGCGCGAGACGGAGATGCCGATATTCAGCGCGGGTCGCTGGCCGGCGTTGAACAGGTCCGTCTCCAGGAAGATCTGGCCGTCCGTGATGGAGATGACGTTGGTCGGGATATAGGCGGACACGTCGCCGGCCTGCGTCTCGATGATCGGCAGGGCGGTGAGCGAACCGCCGCCGTTCTCCTCGTTGAGGCGCGCGGCGCGCTCCAGCAGGCGGCTGTGCAGGTAGAAGACGTCGCCGGGGTACGCCTCACGGCCGGGCGGACGACGCAGCAGGAGGGCCATCTCGCGGTACGCCCAGGCGTGCTTGGACAGGTCGTCGTAGACACACAGGGCGTCCTTGACCAGGCCCTGGCCTTCCACTTCGACGCCGTTCTCCATCACTTCCTCGCCCATTGCCACGCCGCTGTACGGGGCGAGGTACTGGAGCGGGGCGGGATCCTCGGCACCGGCGACCACCACGATGGTGTGCTCCATGGCGCCGTACTGCTCCAGGATCGCGACGGTGTTCGCGACCGTGGACAGTTTCTGGCCGATGGCCACGTAGATGCAGACCAGGCCCTTGCCCTTCTGGTTGATGATCGTGTCGATGGCGATGGCCGTCTTGCCGGTCTGGCGGTCGCCGATGATCAGCTCGCGCTGCCCACGTCCGATCGGGATGAGCGCGTCGATGGCCTTGATGCCGGTCTGGACCGGTGTATCGACACCCTGGCGGACGATGACGCCCGGGGCGATGCGCTCCACCGGGCGGGAGGCGGTCGCGGCGATCGGTCCCTTGTCGTCGATGGGCCGGCCCAGCGGGTCCACGACCCGTCCCAGCAGCGCCTTCCCGACGGGAACCTCCACGACCCGACCGGTGGTCTTGACCGTGTCGCCTTCCTTGATCGCGTTGGCGTTGCCCAGGATGACGGCGCCCACCGTCTCCTCCTCCAGGTTCAGGGCCAGGCCCATCACCCCGCCGGGAAATTCGAGCATCTCCGACGCAAGGGCGCCGTCGAGCCCGTAGATCTGGGCGATGCCGTCACCGACCTCCACGACCGTGCCGACGCTGCGCGTCTCGGCGCCCGAGTCGAAGGAATCGATGGCGGACTTGATGATGCTGGTGATCTCGTCGGAACGGATGGCCATGGTCGGATCTCCTAGAGGGCGCCCGAGATGAGCTGATTCCGCAGCCGCTCCAGGCGGCCTCGGACGCTCCCGTCGATCAGGCGGTCACCGACCCGCACGACGAGGCCACCGAGCAGGCTCGGGTCGACCTGGACGTCGAGGGCGATGGTGCCGCCGGTGGACTGCTCAAGCCGTGCGGTCAGGGCCTGGACCTCGTCCGGGGTGAGCGGTGCGGCGCTCGTGGCGGTGGCGTGGGTGATGCCATTCCGGCGATCATCGAGTCGACGGAACTCCGCGACGACGCGTGACAGTTCCTCGATCCGACCTCGTCGGAGCAACAGCTGGATGAGATTCTGTACGGGAATCGAGGCGGTGCCCTCCAGGAGGGCCGCGACCGCCCGGGACCGCTGGTCGATCGGGATGGCCGGGTTGGCCAGCGTGCCGATCGCCCGCTCGTCGCCGATCACGGCGGCGGCCGCATCAAGCTCGGAGCGCCAGCGATCCACCGTGCCGTCACGGAGGCCGACCTCGAAGGCCGCCTCCGCGTACCGGCGCGCACCCGAATCCCGACGGGCCATCAGTTCTTCCCGTCGCCGGCCCGGTTCGGCGTCGCCAGGAACTCCTGGACGAGACGTCGCTGCCGATCGTCCGACATCGTCTCCCCGACGACGCGGCCGGCCGCAAGCAAGGCGAGGTCGGCGACTTCGCCGCGAAGTTCACCGATGGCGCGCGTCTTCTCCGCCTCGATCTCCGCGGCGGCGCGAACGCGCATCCGCTCGAGTTCCTCTCTGGTCGCGGCGATGTCCGTGTCCCGACTCTCCTGGGCGACCTTCTGGGCACGAGCCAGGATGTCGTTCGCCTCGCGGCGAGCTTCAGCGAGGGTGGCAACGCGCTCGGACTCCGCGGTCTCGCGATCGCGGCGTGCCTGTTCGGCGTCCTTGAGGCCCTGCTCGATGATGGTCTTGCGGTCGTCCAGCATCCTGGTCAGCGGCTTGAGGGCGAACGTCCAGAGGATCGCCAGGAGGAGCAGGAAGTTGATGGCACTGACGAGCACCCAGAACAGGTTGATCGTCAGGCCCGCTTCCGCGTTGAGCACGCTGGCGCCACCGGCCGCGCCGGCGGCGACGGCCAGGATATCCACGGTGTCGTCTCCCTGATCCGGTCCGGGGCCTAGGCGCCAGCCGCCGGGCTCAGGAAGATCGCGAGCAGGCCCACGACGACCGCAAGGACGCCCAGCCCTTCGGCGAACGCCGCGAGGATGATCGCGAGACCGCGGATCTGGCCGGCTGCGTCCGGGTTACGTCCGATCGCGCTGGACGACATGCCGCCCAGGATGCCGATGCCGATGCCCGGGCCGATGACGCCGAGTGCGGCGAGGCCTGCGCCGATGAGTTCCATTCGAGGTGTTCCTCCTACTCCCCGGGCGATCGACCCGGGATCATTGGGACGAGTGGTTGGTGGGTGGACGGTCGATCAGTGGGCGGTCGCGAGCTCATCAAGCGTATCGGGCCTGACGGGAGTCCCGGCCGGCCGCTCCGGATGGGCCTCATGTTCATCGCCGTGCCCCTCGATGGCGGCCAGGGTGAACATCAGGGTCAGGACGCTGAAGATCAGAGCCTGCACCAGGTTGAGCATGACTTCCAGGCCGTACACCGCAATCGGGATGAAGGTGATGGTCAACGCGGTGATGACACCGAGCGCCACCGACCCGCCGTAGATGTTGCCGAAGAGTCGCATCGACAGCGTCAGCGGCTTGACGAACTCCAGCATGAGTTCGACCAGGCCGACGAACATGCCGATGACCCCGGCCCCGACGCCATCCTTGAACGCGCGGATCGGGAAGAACTTGGAGAGATAGCCGCCCAGGCCCAGCCGGCGAACGCCCTCGATATGGAAGATCGAGAAGCTGACGAGGGCCAGGCCGATGGTGATATTGACGTCGCTGGTGGGGGCGCGGAAGAGCTCGATTCGACCGACGATCGGGAGCAGCCCGCTCCAGTTGGACGCCAGGATGTAGATGAAGAGCACGACGAAGAGGGGGATGTATCGCTTGGCCGCGGGGCCGCCCAGCGAAAGGCCGAAGTTCTCCAGGCCCTCGTATAGCGCCTCGATGGCGTTCTGGCCTTTGCCCGGGACGCGCTTGAGGCCGCGAGTCAGGGCGATCAGGGTGACGATGAGGAGGATGCTGATGATCCACATCGTGAGGATGGACGAGGTGATGTTCGGGCGGAACTGGACGAGCGGCAGCGCGGTCGGGATCGTTTCAGGATCCGGATCCCAGACGATGTGCGGCGCCGGGAACTTCAGGGTGCCGTTGATGAAGCACGCGGGATAGGCGCACGCGTCACCGGGCTGACCGCCCTTGGGGAACGGCGGGAAGAACACGAAAGCGGCGATGTTGGCCGCGATCACGAGCCCGATGACCAGCAGCCAGTTCATCTTGCGGCTGCGGCCGCCCGTTGGGGCAGGCGTCTCGATCGCGGCGGGTTCTTCGCTCGTCACGGTCGCTCCACACACAGGAGCGCGGCATCCCGCCGCGCTCGGTCTGTTCTGGGCCGGTCGCTCTCTTGCGACTTCGGCCGGTCGGTCATTCGATCGTCGCCAGGAAACGACTCACCAGCTTGTAGATCCCGAAGGCCCCGGTTCCCGCCCCGGCGAGAAAACCGATCATCGCGAAGATCGGCAGGGTCCCGAGTCGCCCGTCCAGCCAGTAGCCGCCGAGCACGCCCAGGAGGGTCGTCACGAGGAGGGTAAAACCGATCTCCGTGAAGAGGACGAGGTACCCGAGTCGTGGTTCTGACTCGCTCATCGGCGACCTGATAAGGCCATGGCAGTGTAGCAGGTGCGCGGATCTGGTCGCCACCTGACAGGTACTGGCCCGCAACCCCGGGCCGCTGCGGGGCAGTGCGTCGGTCAGACGCACTTTTGCGATGAACGTGCACGGCCGGATCCCCAGACGACACTCAGCTGCATCCTGGGGAGAGGTCCACGAGGGACTCGTTCAGAAAGTGCGCCTGACGCACGCATGTTTCCCTCAGGCGCACTTTCGTGATGAACGTGCACGGCTGCCCGAGGCGGTGCGGGGCAGTGCGTCGGTCAGGCGCACTTTCGTGATGAACGTGCACGGCCGGATCCCCAGACGACACTCAGCTGCATTCTGGGGAGAGGTCCACGAGGGACTCGTTCAGAAAGTGCGCCTGACGCACGCATGTTTCTGTCAGGCGCACTTTTACGATGAACGTGCAGGGCTGCCCGGGGCGCTGCGGGGCGGTGCGTCGG
>Ga0163144_10020221_pt1 | contig 13331 bp, 13 predicted proteins | sample OliLak19BULKMAT1_FD_123175 | JGI IMG/M metagenome (GOLD analysis project Ga0163144, IMG submission 123175) | Freshwater microbial mat bacterial communities from Lake Vanda, McMurdo Dry Valleys, Antarctica - Oligotrophic Lake LV.19.BULKMAT1 | ecosystem: Environmental > Aquatic > Freshwater >... | reverse complement strand
TTTGTATAATGTTGTTTTTTTTTTTTTTTTTTTTATTAATAATATTTTTTTTTTTTTAAATGTGTTTTGTTTTTTTTCTAATGTTATAATAAAGAAACAATGATAAAAAAGTCACCAATGATAAAAAAGTCACCAATGATAAAAAAGTCACCAATGATTAAAAAGTCACCAATGATTAAAAAGTCACCAATGATTAAAAAGTCATCAATCAAGAAACACACTAGCAAAGGATTTTCTCAAGACCTTAAACGTAGATCAAAGGAAGCATGGGAAAGAGGAGTTGGGGCTCCTAAAAAGGGGAATCCAAGTTATAAACCTGTAAAACAAAAGACAAAGTCTGGGTCATACAAGAAGGTTTATGTTTTGAGAAAAAGATCTGGAAAGAAATCCAGCAAAAGAAAGAGTAGACATTAATTTCCTAATTTTGTTGGTTATATAAACAAGTGTATATTTTTTTCAATTTTTTTTGTAAAAATTGTAAAAGAACTGTAATAAGAATGTTGGTATTAATGTTGTCTGGGTATATGCAATCAGGTAAAGATACAGTAGCAAATTATCTTGTAGATAATTACAAATTCAAGCGTTATGCATTTGCGGATATTTTAAAGGATATTGTATCTAGAAAGTTTAATATTGAAAGATGTTTAATGGATACAGACGTAGGAAAAAAGATGTATTGCGTAGAGCATGGTAAAACAGTACGTCAAGTATTGATTGATTACGGTAAAGAACAGAGGGATTTGGATGAAGGTTTTTGGGTAAAGAAGGTTATAGAGGAGATTGAGAAGGATGGTTTTTCAAGGATTGTAATTAGTGACTGGCGATTTGAGAATGAATACCGCGTATTAAAGTATGAGTTTAACAAGAGTGTGTATACAATACGTATAAATAGATGGTCCAAGTCGCAATTAAATGATGATTCAGAGACTAGTTTGGACAAGTTTAATTTTGATTACACCTTGACGAACGAAAAGGATGTAGACTCGTTGTATAGACTTGTAAATGGTGTAGTTTGTAAATTACTATTGTAGTAACACTGTAGTTGTATGTAGTTGTATGTAGTTGTAGTAACACTTTAATAATAGTTAAATAAATTGAATGTATATAATAGTATTGATATTTCTCGACACTTATGAGTAATAAAATTTGTGTAAGATGTGGAATAAGGGGTCATACATGTAAAGTATGCGATGGTCCTGTAACATCTTTTGGTTTAATTGTATATTCAACTAGAGAAATAATTGAGAATCATACTACATTGGGTAATATATATAGTAATACATACAAGTATACATGTGACAACAAGCACGAGGAAGCAGTCGAGACGTATTGTTTATATAAACAAAAAACAAAGGATATAAAAGACGATCTAGTATTTTTATTAGTAGAGAGGAAGGATTCTATTGCATTTATTTCTTTAATTCAAGGTGTATACAGTGAGGATAAAGTGCAGGTAGAACAGTATGTGCGTGATTTAACATGTGAAGAAAGGTATACATTGGAGAACTTGAAATGGGATGAATTATGGGGGATTGCGGGTTCAAACAAGAAGAACAAGAATATGTTGGAGAAAAAGTTTAATAATTTAAACATTAAAGAGTACTTGAGTAATTGTCCATGTAGATTTAGACAGGCTGATTACTTGATGCCAAAGGGTAGATTAAAGTTTAAAGAGGATGTAATAAATGGTGCTTTAAGAGAATTTTCTGAAGAGACTGGTTACGAAAAGAGGGATGTAACGATATGTAATTATCCAAATAGTGTAGAGTCATTTACTGGTTGTAATGGTAATACATACAAGAATGTATATTTTGTAGCAAAGTTGAATGCATTCGCAAGAATAAAAACGCCATTATACGAGTTGCCAGAACAAAGTAAGGAGGTACGTAATGTAGGGTGGTTTAGTATAAATGAATGTATGAATAAAATAAAGAGTAGAGACAAGAAAAAGTTGTTGTATAATACTTGGTTACTTCTTAAAAACACTTAAATATAAAGAGGTAAGTAGTAACAAAGTAACGAAATGAATTTCTCCAATGAACTTTTGTACATGCAAGGTGACAATATGCAAGGTGACAATATGCAAGGTGTCAATATGCAAGGTGTCAATATGAAAGAATTGCTTACTTTAATAAGTGAATTATCTGAAAGAATAGATAATCTGGAAAAAAAGGTATTGGTAAATGATTCAGTCAAGGTTGTAGATGTAGATCAAAAAGAGGTAACCAACGGTAATTATGATATGTATACGAGTAAAATTTGGGATTTTGGTGTACACGACAGTAAAGGTAACGGTGACAATAAAGAAGAAGAGAAAGAATGGAAGGGTGGATTTGGTGGTATGAGTAATTTTAATCCATTAAATCAAGTGGTAGAAGTAGAAGAAGAAAAGGTAATAGATTATTCAGTTAGACCAGAAAAGAATAAAGAGAATATGGAAGGAGTTACTTGTGTAGTTTACGCATATGAACAAGAGTACGGGGTAGAATTGGATGAAGAAGATACAAGTGAATTAACAGAGAAATTAAAAGTAGAAGACGTAGAAGACGTATTGAATAAATTGAAGGGTCTATGTAATGGTATAAAAAAGTTGAATGTTGGAAGGAATGAGGGATTGTATTCTCAAATTTTAAATATTTTAGGTTATAGCATCAGGGTAGAATACAACAAGGTATCGTCAGGTGAATATACAGGTTACAATGGATTGTTTTGAGTGTGTACAAGTTTTATTTTAGTATGTTATGTAATAACGCAAAGTAGTACACATGAGAATAGTAAAGTCGCCAGCGGACGGTGATTGTTTTTATCATTCAGTTATTAATGGGACAGGATTAAAAACAACTCCTCAAGAATTAAAGGTAAAGGTTGCAGAATATTTATCACGATATCCGGATATGCACGATGATTTGTTGATTGAGTGGTTAGATTTTAAAGTAATACCAAAGAGAGTATCAATTGAAGATACAATAAAACTACTACAAAAAGAGTGGGCAACAAGTACAATAATTCATATAGTTTCATTAATCCTCGAGTTGGATATTGTAGTATTTGAAAAGATAAACAACAAGTATTATAAAGAAGAGTTTCCTTCAAGATTTAAAAATAATAAAAACTTTAAAAGTAGGGGGAAAATATATATTTTAAAAACACGTAATCATTTTGATTTGCTACTACTTTCACCTCCATCTATACAATCTCCACCTCTGCAGACACACCCACAACCACAGAACGAGGTGTACAAGGATAGTATTTTATCAATGATTAGCCCAATGTTACTTTTACTGTTTGTTTACAGTATAACCCTTGTTCAATTTTAAATTCAAGTTCGCCTTGATGAACCTTGACATGACATTCTTTACATAAACATATAAGATTATGTAGAGCATTTTTGTTTTGTGTATTATGAAAACCATCTTGATCAGCGTTGCATTGAAAGTTGATATGATGTATATCCAAAGGTAGATCTTTTTTACTACTTGGTTTGTATTGACACAGTTGGCATTTTTCAATAATTTTTTTAGAATTATATCTGGATTTTTTCAAGCCAGTATTCCAAATGAAATTACTTCTAAATTGTAAGGCTTCATTCATGAAAGTTTTCGGAAAGTTTAAATGAGATGCAATCTCTAATCCATACAATTCAGTTCCTCGTCCAGGTACTAGTTTTCTATTAAATTCAACTTGGTTCCCGCCTCCGTCGATTACACTGCCGTCGTTACTACCTTTAGTAAAGTTGACCTTCATGTGATATATATCAATTTTTTTTATATCATTAACATGATCATATAGTTCATGTAAATGAGTAGTAGTAATGAAAAAGCATTGTTTTTTCAACATATCCTTCAACAAAGAATAATTTATGGCAACAGCAGATTTACTTTCAGTACCTCTACATATTTCATCTCCCAATACAAGTGTGTTTTGATTTGCTCTGTTGAGAATAGATAGAATTTCTTCCAATTCAATGATAAAACTACTTTGTGATTTTTCAAGGTTATCTCCTCCGGTAATGCGAGTTATAATTTGTTTAAAAGGTTTTAAAGTGATTTCTTGACAAGGTGCAAATAATCCAGCTTGTACCATAATTATACACAAACCAAGAGCTTTTAAAAGTGAGCTTTTACCACAAGAGTTTACCCCATATACAATGATCCCCAAGTTATCTTGTGATAAATGTATATTGTTTGTAATATACGGTACACTAGGGTTAATATTTTCAACAAGTAAATGTCTCAATTCTGTAACATCTAGTTTAGATTGGGTATGTATTACTGGTTTACATAACCGAAGATTTTTAACAAGGTTCCAGGAGCATTGATAAAAGTCTAATTCAGCAATTGTATTTGATAAATCAGACAAGTCCTTGTAGAATTCATTATAAAACAAAGTTTGGAATGTTTTAAAATACTTATTTTCTAGGCGTGTAATCTGTTCATTTGTCTTTTGTAAATTAACTAGAGAATCTACGAGTTCATCTGTATAAACAATAGCATATTTTTTAAGACTGATCATTTTCCATTCAGGATATATTTTCAAGACTTGTTTTGCACGTATCAAGGTAGTATGTATACCCAAATTATCTTTTAGAGTAACGTTAGAATGTACAACATCTTGTACTTTTGTAATGTAACTAGTCCCAACATCTTGTTCTTTTTGTCTTGTACTGTACAGTACATCTAGATCCTTGTAATATTGTCTATTAAAAGAGATATCGTGTGGGGCAATTATGTAATTTCTAGGTATTCCATTGTCAGTGTCGCCTTCAATGTCTCCTTCAACGTCGTCGTTTTCGCTTGCGTCAAAGTGGGTGACTGTAGAGGTAGTGGAAGTAGTGGCGGTGGTGGTAAATATGAAATGTCGTTTAATAAATGAAATAATTTTGGGTGTATATTCCTTTTCAAGAATGATACGTGAAGATTGTATATCCAAGAGAATATTGTAAAACGTACGTATGTTTGATACATTTGAAATGTTCATTGCTAATTTTTGTTTAAACTTGTCCAAGTCGAAAATATTGTCAAGTAATTTTTTAATACTATTATAGTCATCTTGCGACATTTTTTCAACATGATCATAATTTTGTTGTAAAATACTAGAGTCAATAATAGGATGTACCAATCTATGAAATAGAAATCTAGACCCCATGGGTGTAACCGTTTTATCTAATAATTTATACAACAAGCCAACATCTAATTGTGATATACATGTACTATTTAAATCTAGAAATTTGTTTGGTACATATTCTTGCACTTGAATATTTGAAGTATTAATGAATCTATCAGTCAAGAATTGTTTTAAAGCTTCAATCGATACATCACGTGAATCAGTACATTTAGTATGAAATGTGTTGATTTGTTCGACATCTATATAGTAACATGTACATGTTATACCCAATTTTTTAACAGTACTAGTAACATTTGTTCCATGTTTAGTAATAATAATACATTCAATGGGGTTATATTGAAGCAACATTTCAACAACACAGTCTAATGCGTATCCCTTGTCATTTTTTGTAGATTGGAATTGAGTAGTAATGATGTTATCAGAAATAATGACATCTATAACCGATATGGATAGAGTATACAAGTTTGCCGAGTATTTCTCAATATATATAGACATTATATAATTGGTAGATTTTTCAGAGTCGAAATATGTAGATGGTGATACAATTTTAGTAACAGCTCTTCTTTCTCCATATGAATCTTCTGGGTAAAATAATAAATCTACATTGGTAATACACGAATCTTGTGGGATTTGTTCAACAACAACAACATTATAGTCGTGATTGACTAGAATTTTTAAAAATTTATCTAGGTTATAAATTGGAAACCCAGCCATTCGGGTGCTTTTTTCTAAACGTGAATCTTTAGGGTTTAATCTAATGTTCATTATTTTGCACAATTCCTTTACATTAGTTTTAGAGTAGTCGTAATCACAATACAATTCAAAGAATCCCCCCATTTGCAATAACAAGGCTACATTATCTCCATATTTTCGAGTTAATTTATCATAAAATTCAAAATATTTCTGATAAAGTAATTTTTTCATGGGTGAAATTGTGATATACAAACGTGGGAGTATTTATAACAAAATTTTTTAATCTATTTTATTTCTTGGTTTGTTTCTTGGACAATCTTTTTTTGGTGATGGTGGTTCGTTTCTTGGTTGACGATCGTTTCTTGATTGACAATCTTTTCTTGATTGACAATCTTTTCTTGATTGACGATCGTTTTTTTTTTCCTCCAATTTTTGGTTCGGTAACAACAGTAGTAGGCGACAAGTATTTATCAAAATCTGGGTATTTTAATGCATTATATTTAGGGCGGTTATAATCATCATTACCATGATGAATACATTTTCCAGAAGAAGGGTTATAATGATATTTAAGGGGGCATTTTTGCATTGGTGTACATTCTCTAGTACAAGAATTTGATAGTAAGAAGCTCATTTACCATTACATATTAAAAAAAATTACTTTATTTTGTCGTGATAAAATTTTTGTAGATATTCATAGAATATATTATAATTTTCAAAAGCATCAGCTTTTTTTTCTACAATAAAATTTATACTTTCGTCAATAGTCATACCATAGTACTTGAGTAGATATGCAGCAATAATTATACATGATCGTTGTGTACTAGTATCACAATGTACGAGAATGTTTTTACCTTCGAGTACAGAATTTTTATAAATGTATTCTATTGCAATGGGGAAATATTGATAGATTTGGTGTAAATTGACTCTAGAACTGACTGGAATCCTCATATATTCTATGGTAGTATCATATGTAAAGAAATGAGGTATACTTGTGGATATGTTTAATACGCTTTTAATGTTTTCTTTTTCAAAGAAAATTTCATACTCGGCTGATCTAGAGTTGCCTATCCATATATTTGGTAATACTTTTGTAGCTATAACACTAGTCATTAATTACTTATTACTATTGTACCAATTATTTTAAAATTGAAATGAACAACATATGCAATTAACATCAGAATATTTATAAACAAAGTACTTGAACTTGGTAAGATTTTTTACATGTAATAATTTTAAAACGATATTAAAGGCACAAGAGTGGGAATTTATAAAATGATGGATATGTTTAGGTATTTTATCTGATACAAGTGATTGATTCGAGTTAGAGTTGTACATGAAATCGTAAAAGTCACCAAAAGTCATTTTCGCAAGAAAGCATCCGTGATACATAGAGTCATACAATTGTGTTTTTAATGAATTGTACAATTCTTGAACCGTATAATAGAAATCATCATGTAATTTGTATTGGTGATTACGATTGTTGTAAGAATCAGTAGAGTTATTTTCATCAGAATCAAAGGTGAAATCTTGATAATTATTTGTTTTCATTAGTGTAAAAAGAGTCTACCTAATTTATTTTTGAACTCCCCCATCCTTTTATTTATAAAGAGAAAATAATTGTAGAATGTGTTTATGGAATTTGGTACATATTTTTTGTTGTACCATTGTAATAAATTCCAATTATTAGTTTCCAATATAGTTTCCAATAATAAACTTTCAAAGTCGTCAGAGTCATCAAAGTAGTTGTGGTTAATGTACAACCAATCAATTAAATCTGTATTAATATCATCAGCAGAGTAATTTACAATATACTTTAGTAATGAAGTAGTACATATTGTAAAATCTAGTATTTTTTCTTCTTTTAGATAGTCAAGTATATGAACATGACCATTTTCTAGAGCCCATAGAGTTGTTCTATAGGTGCCAATTTTATTATTCTTGTGTAACCATTTTACTACTTCCAAATGTCCATTCACTGCCGCCCAATCCATAGCCCATGTAGAACAACCTTCTTTACGGTGTTCATGTAACCATATGAGCATATCAAGGTTACCATTTTGTGCAGTTATATCCATAATATTAGTAGTTGCGCCTGGGTAATTCAAGTATTTTATATAGTCTATTTTGTAATCTTTGACCAATTCACTTTTACTTTTTTCATGACTGTTTAAAGGTAATTCATTTACACTACTACCTCCGCTCATTTGTGTTAATATTAGTAAAAGTAAAAAACTTTGGGGATGTGTGTATTGCAATTACAATTATACGCAAGAGTCAAATATTAAAGTAGTATTAATCTGTATTATTATAGCTGTTGTTTTTAACTCCAGAAGAAGAGTTGAAAAGAACCACAGAGTCTATTAAATCACAAGCACAGATAGTTGTTGTAATAGGTGTAAGTTTCAACTGTAGTGTCAAACTTTTCAGCTACTCCGATTGTAACATCTGATCGAGGCACTTTACAAGTAACAGGTTCAACTTTTACTGTTAAACAATTAGCAAAGAATGTAGCTGATTATTATAAAAAGTACGTAAAATAACTAATTTAGAGTATTACTTGTTTATACTTTTCAAGTGTGAATATTTGGGGTTACCTTTCATTAAGAACGTCTTCATTTTCAAGTCACTAATGGCAGATTGTGGGTGCCAGTTTATCAATGATTCTTTACGTTCTTTTTTTATTTGTTGTTCTTTTTGTAATTCTTGTTGTCTAATTTCGAGTTGTTTTTGTTTTTGTTTTTGCAAGTATATTTTTACTTTATCAACATCATTTTTTTTCCATGAGATGTACAAGCAATTTTCGTTTGAGGACAAGATTCTAACATAAAATTCTGAAGCGTACAAGTGTTCTTTTAGGTATTTTATACATTCATTTTTATCATAATAAGGGTTATCGTAGAGTGTGTATGGTATAGAGTAGTAGGTAGTTTCATTTTTGCATTCCTTCCAAACTTTTCTAATGTGAGTAAAACACTTGTCTAGTTCACACTTGTAATTGTATTTTGAAATTTCGTATATTTTGTCTTTATCAGAAACTAATTCCGAAGCCTTTAAACTCATTACTTTTCTATTTTTAAAAAATTTTTTTGGAAAACGTGCAAGTTTCCAAAAAATGGTTAGATAAAGAACCATTTTTATATTCTAGTCAAATGTAATGAATAAATTCCAATATCAGTGTTTAGATTGTTTTATTCAAGATACGGATCAAGACGAGAAAGAATCGAATGAATTGGAAGATTTAAATTTTTTTACTGTACATACATTTGGTAAGACCAAAGAGGGTGAATCAGTAGCGGTACATGTAACTGGATATACACCATATTTGTATGTAAATTACAATGATAAAAACGCAGATGCAAGTTGGGGGAGTGTATTTGAATTATTACAAAAGCAATTATTAAAGTGGCAAAAGAATGATGATGATTCATTTGAAATAGTATCGGACGCTTCTCAACATTTAATAGACGGTGGAGTGTCATATCAAAAGAGTATATGGGGGTATAATTTTGACCAAAAGATACCAGTGTACAAGTTGTATTTCAGGAGTATGTATGCATACAAGAAGATAAAGAACATTTTACAAGGTTGTCATGGTAATAAATTAAGTACAAGTGATGTACAAGGATTTTATTCTATAGCCAGTAAGTTGCCGTATAATGAACAGTACAAGTATATGATGCAATTTTCTAAAGAGAGGGATGTTTCTATAAATTGTTTACGTTTTGCAATTAAATTGGGTAAAGCAAGTTTACCTCTTCAGTTTGCCAAATGTGCATTATATGATGTTGTGGACCCTATATTACGTTTTGCCCATTTAAAGGATTTAAAAATGGCATCATGGTTTGAGATTGAGGATTACTACACTCCTGATACAAGGGTAACATCATGTGATTTGGAATATACAGTAGATTACAATGATATAAACCCATTTGCATGTGACACTATATGTACACAAATAAAAGAGATGGCATTTGATATAGAATCATATTCTCCAACAGACAAGTTTCCAGATGCCAATAATAAGGAGGATGTGGTGTATCAAATTGGTATAACATTAAAGATGTATTCGGACAAGAAGGCAAAGAGAATATTATTGCATTTGGCAGAAACAGGAAGGTGTACAGGTATTCCAAGTCAGAATGTATGTGTACGTGAAAATGAGAATTTAGTAGACTTGTGCAAGAATAGAGAATGTCTAAAGAATGGGCATGTGGAGACAATAGTAGAGCCAATAGTAGAGAATTACACGAGTGAAAAGGCGTTGTTGTTGAGATTTCAAGAGATTATATCAACAGAGAATCCAGATTTAATATACGGTTATAATTCTGATGGTTTTGATTGGAAGTATTTAATGATTAGGGCTCAAGTAAACAATTGTTTTATGGAGTTTTGTAAATTGTCAAGATTGGATGATTATTATTGTAAAGTAGTCGAGAAAAAGTTTCAATCTTCAGCGTATGGTGATAACATTTATTTCAGGGTAGATATACCTGGTAGATTAAATATTGATTTGATGATTTGGATACAACGTAATATGCCAGTTGATCGGTATCCAGATTACAAGTTGGATACAATAGCAGATATAGAATTATCTCAGAATAAGCATGATATAACATTCAAGGAGATATTTCGTGCGTATCGTGTGGGAGATGAATTTTTATTGAACAAGATTGGTGATTATTGTTTACAAGATACAATATTGGTGCAAAAGTTGGTAAACAAGTTGGATGTAGTGACACAATTATTTGAAATGGCAAATTTGACTAGTGTGCCAGTATCTTATCTTTTATCAAAGGGGCAACAAATCAAGGTTTATTCAATTATAAGTAAAGATGCAATGTTGAAGGATTCTATAGTGCCATTTTTGGATGTAAAGAGTGATTCATCATTTACAGGTGCGATTGTACTAGAGCCAAAGACGGGTTGTTTTCAAACACCTATAGCAGTATTGGATTTTGCTTCATTGTATCCGTCTATTCAAGTGGCGTATAAAATATGTTATTCAACAATAGTGTTGGATCCAATGTTGTACAACACATTAAAGGATATGAAGAGCCGTGGTCAAGAGTTGAGTATAAATGGTGTAAGATTTGATAATATAGAGTGGCAAGATGATGTTATCAAGTGTACAACATTGGATGGTAATGAGAGAATATTTTCAAATGCAGATTCAGCAAAAGAGTCGTTGAATGTTGCAAAAAAGGATATTCTAGATTCAATAAAGAGTGGAGGTGGTAGTACAAGTTGCGGTACATTTGTAAACTTTAAACAGGATTATTTGTTTTTCTTTGCTCAAAATACGAGTTCAATTATTCCTGATTTGCAAGTTGTATTGAAACAATCACGAAAGAATGTACGTAAAATGATGGGTTTAATTGAGAATTCTGACAATGTAGAGGATTTGTTGAGGTATCGTGTATTGAATGGTAGACAATTGGCAATTAAAGTAACAATGAATTCTATTTATGGTTTTACGTCAGCATTCATGTTAAATTTATCATCATTATCTGCATGTGTAACAGCAAAGGGGCGTCAAATGATTGAAATGACAAAGAATTTCATGGAGAATGATTTTGGGAATATAGCTAAACAAAATATGTGGACAGTTGAAGATACTAGTACATATTATAATGATATAATGAAGGAAGTTGTAACGGATGAACCAAGGAAGGGTTGGATAAGAAAGTTTCCAACAGCTGTAGCAGGACAACCTTGGTCAAGTGAAGAATTGAATATAAATGTGGTTGGTGGAGATACAGATTCTGTATTTTGTAATTTTCCAAATTCGTCACTAGAACAAGTAATTTCACTAAATCACAAGGCAGAAGTAATATTGACTGATAAAATATTTAATCGTCATCCGATAGAAATGGAGTATGAAAAGACGTATTATCCGATGGTAATAGTAAAAAAGAAGAATTACATAGGCGTCAAGTATGAGATGAATCCAAATAAATGGAAGATTGATTACAAGGGTATAGCTATTAAGCGTCGTAATTATTGCAGTATAGTCAAGAGAATTTATTGGGATGTCATATATCCAGTTTTGGGTGTACAAGTAGGTAAAGACGGGAAGTTGAGAAAGGTTGATTGGGAGCATACTCAGGGACCTGAGAGGGCATTGGAACAATTAAATAATAGTTTACAAGAGTTGTTTTTGCAAGATAACCCGAGTGATTACAATAATTTTATTATATATGCATCATTGAAATCATCATACAAGTCTGAGAATTTACCACATGTAGCTTTAGCCAAGAGGATGCATGAGCGTGATGCTAGTAGTGCACCTCGTTCAGGTCAACGTTTTGGGTATGTAGTTGTAAATGATTGTTCACGAATACAAGAGTTGTACGCCAAGTCTGAAGATCCTGGATATGCTTTTGAGAATAAGTTGCCACTAGATTATCTATTTTATTTAAATAATCAAGTACGAAAGCCTATAACATCATTTTTATCATTAACGGGTAAAATAAGACAAGTGGATAGTATATTTAATGAAATTCAAGACGCCTTGTTTGAAAAGTTGAAGAAGCAAAGAAATCTGTTGCAAATCGAGGCTAAACGACAATTCTTTAATTCAGGAAAGTCATCGTTGCCATTTGTGACACCATTGAAGGCACCAAAGAAGCAAAAGATAAAGAATGACAAGAGTGGAGTTTCTATAAAGAATTTTTTTGTACCCAAGGGTTGATTATTTGTTTATTCAGTGTTGGTAGTGTTATTAGTAGTAGTGTTATTATTTTTGTTAAAATATGGACATTTTTTAATTGACGAATCTCCATTTTCTCCATTTTCATTTACATCTTGATGTAATTTTTTCAAGTATGGACACTTTTTTATGTCGTATTGTTTAAAAAATGGACATTCTTTTATGTCATGTTGTTTTAGAAATGGGCATTTTTTTAATGTAGATTCTTCCATTGTTTGCTACTTGTTACTTACTTGTTGTATGTAAAAAAATATTTAACTAGTTTTACATATATTCTACTTGTGTATTCATACTTGGTAACTAACGTTATATGTTTGTCCATGATGCAGCAGTTGTTCCAGATGTCAATATACAAGTTATTGTTGCTCGAGTATTTGTAGCGACTGTTGCAACTGTATTCCCTCCACTACTTTGTACAGTAATTGATCCACTTGACAAGTTTACAATTTGAAAATTGAAACCCAATGTAAGAGTACTAGTAACTGGTAATGTGACTGTTTGGGTTGTACTTCCAGTAAAGAATTGTTGTTGAGTACTTTCTACAGTTAATACAGTTATACCAGCTGCGGTAGCAGTAGTAGAGTAACCAGTTGTCACAGATCCCCCTACAGTTACATTTTTGGTAAATGACACTACCCCCAAGTCTGAAGCTGTAGCGTATCCAGGGTTAATTAACAGAGTTGAATATTTACTTGGTAACCCTATTGAACTTGTCAAAATCCTATTAGCAGTTCCTGTTGATGCCGTTGCTACAAACATGGATAAATCCGAACACCAACACAACCCGTTGAAATCATTGTCTACT
>Ga0163144_10020220_pt1 | contig 13332 bp, 15 predicted proteins | sample OliLak19BULKMAT1_FD_123175 | JGI IMG/M metagenome (GOLD analysis project Ga0163144, IMG submission 123175) | Freshwater microbial mat bacterial communities from Lake Vanda, McMurdo Dry Valleys, Antarctica - Oligotrophic Lake LV.19.BULKMAT1 | ecosystem: Environmental > Aquatic > Freshwater >... | reverse complement strand
GGATCGCGTCAGCCCAGTGCCAACGAACTGGCGGGGGCGCGTTATCAGGGGCAGTATATCGCGGCCCTGGCGAAGAAGCTGACGGCCTGACGCAGGGCCGGCTCAGGCCGCCTCGGCCAGATCGACCAGGGACTGGATCGCCACATAGTCCGTCTTGCCCGTGCCCAGCACCGGCAAGATGCTGACCTTGACAATCTTCTTGGGCACGGCGAGCTCCGGCGCGCCGTGCTCGCGGGCCCATTCGGCGATGCGGCCGACCTCGGCGTCGCCGCGTTCGGTGACCAGCACCAGCTTCTCGCCCTTGCGGCTGTCGGCGACCGAGATCACCGCATGCCGGTTTTCGGGCCAGACCGCGCTGACCAGACCCTCGACGGCGCTCAACGACACCATCTCGCCGCCGATCTTGGCGAACCGCTTCACCCGGCCGAGGATCGAGATATAGCCCTCGTCGTCCAGATCCACGATATCGCCGGTGTCGTGCCAGCCGCCGTCCAGCGGCTCGATCCGGGTCGGATCCTCGGGAGTCATATAGCCGGCCATGACGTTCGGGCCGCGAACATAAAGCCGTTTTCCCTCCCGGATTCCTTCCACGGACTCCAGCCGAGCCTCCATGCCGGGCATCAGCTGCCCGACCGTACCGGGGCGGTTGCGATCGGGATGGTTCACCGCGACCACGGGCGCGGCCTCGGTGGCCCCGTAGCCTTCCAGCAGCTTCACGCCGCCGAATTTGGTGTTGAACAGGTGATGGGTCTCGTCGCGCACCCGCTCGGCACCGGCGACGACGAAGCGGACGGTGCGGAAGTCGTCCGGACCCGCGACCCGGGCCCACTGGTTCAGGAAGGTGTCGGTGGCGAACAGGATCGCGGTGTTGACCTCTGCCAGCAGGGCGACGATCTGCTTGCCGTGCAGGGGGGAGGGGTACTGGAAGGTCTTGAGGCCGTTCAGAATCGGCAGGATCACGCCCCCGGTCAGGCCGAAACAGTGAAACGTCGGCAGGGGATTGAACATCACCCAGTCCGGATCCAGCGGGATATGGGTCGCCACCTGCCGGGCATTGGCCACCAGGTTCTTCTGGCTCAGGAGCACGCCCTTGGGAGCACCAAAACTGCCCGAGGTGAACAGCACGACACCCGGATCGTCAGCCAGGGTCAGGGTGCGGAAGCGGCTGGGCATCAGGCCCGCCATCAACCCGAACAGCTTGTCCTGCAGGCCGATGCTGGCGCGAACGTCATCAAGCCAGACGATTTCGGCGACCCTGGACAGTTCATCCATCAGCCCGTCCAGCTTGGCCTGCTCGACGAACCGGCGGGCGCACAGGATGCGCTTGACCCCCGCCGCCTTGATTGCGGCCTTGAGGTTCAGTTCGCCCGAGGTGAAATTGAGCATGACCGGCACCCGCCCGAAGGCGTGCAGGCCGAAGAAGGTCACCACCACCCCCATGGAGGCGGGCAGCAGAATGCCCACGCGTTCGGCCGGCACCGTCATCGCCGCGATCTTTCGTCCCAGCACGAGCGCGGCTCGGATCAGACCCGTATAGGTCAGGGGCTTGCGGTCCTGATCCTCGAGGATTTCCTTGTCGCCGTAACGGGCGCGCGCTGCGATCAGGGCGTCGAACAGGGATTCGTCTCCCGCCGATGGGTCGAGGCCGGGCCTGAACACTAAGCGTCTCCTCCGGGGGGCATTGCGCCGCCCCCTCGTTGCAAGGGCACAAACTAGTCAAGCCGACCCCCGATGAAAAGACGCGTTACGTCACGTGATCCGGCCGCGACTCTGGCAACGACTTGCCATCCGCGGGCGGAAGGACGACATACCGGCTCCTGCCCCTGGAGCCTGCCCCGCCTCGATGGTTACCCTCATCGATACCTTGACGCGAACGCCCGCCGCGCTGCGTCACCCCGAGAAGCAGAACCGGCCCGAGACGGCGGTGCTGCGCAAGCCCGACTGGCTGCGGGTCAAGGCCCCGGGATCGGGCCAGTACAATGCGACCCGGGAGATCGTCCGCTCCAAGGGGCTGGTCACGGTCTGCGAAGAGGCCGCCTGTCCCAATATAGGCGAATGCTGGAGCCAGAAGCACGCCACCCTGATGATCATGGGCGACACCTGCACCCGGGCCTGCGCCTTCTGCAACGTCAAGACGGGCCTGCCACAGGCCCTTGACCCGGAGGAGCCGGCCAAGGTCGGGCTGGCCGTGGCGCAGCTGGGACTGAACCATGTCGTGATCACCTCGGTCGACCGGGATGATGTCGCCGACGGCGGGGCCGCCCATTTCGCCGAGGTGGTGCGCCAGATCCGCCTCCAGGCCCCGACCGCGACCATCGAAATCCTGACGCCCGATTTCCTGAGAAAGGACGGCGCGGCCGAGGTGATGATCGACGCCCGCCCCGACGTCTTCAATCACAACCTCGAAACCGTGCCGCGGCTCTATCTGAAGATCCGGCCCGGTGCGCGGTACTTCCATTCCCTGCGCCTGCTCCAGCAGGTCAAGGAGCGCGATCCCAATCAGTTCACCAAGTCGGGCGTCATGGTCGGCCTTGGCGAGACGAAGGAGGAGGTTATGCAGGTGATGGACGACATGCGTTCGGCCGGCGTCGACTTCATCACCATCGGTCAATATCTGCAGCCGACCCGCAAGCATGCCGCCATCGACCGGTTCGTGACGCCCGAGGAGTTCAAGGCCTTTGAGGCCATCGCCCGCGCCAAGGGCTTCCTGATGGTGTCGGCCAGTCCACTGACCCGGTCGTCGCACCATGCAGGGGACGACTTCGCCCGGCTGAAGGCCGCACGCCTCTCCCGAACCGGACGCTGACGCCCGCTTGGCCGTTCACCGGGTTACCCGCATCCTGCCCTATGCCCCCGCCCAGCTCGCCGAACTGGTCGCGGACGTGGAGTCCTATCCGCGCTTCGTGAAATGGGTCACCTCGATGCGGGTCTGGAACCGGCGCGAGGAAAGCCCCGGCGTCGACCTTCTGGATGCCGAGGCCCAGGTGGGTTTCTCGTTCCTGAAGGAGCGGTTCTCGACCTGGGTCCGCCATGACCGGAACGCCCCGCTGGTCGAGGTCGGGCTGTTGCGCGGCCCTTTCCGGCATCTCAAGAACCGCTGGACCTTCCACGAAGACCCCGGAGGCACCCGGCTGGAGTTCATGATCGACTTCGCCTTCCGATCGCCGCTGCTCAACGCCGCGCTGCAGGCCAATTTCGATCGCGCCGTGTCGCTGCTGATCGGTAGTTTCGAGGCCGAGGCTGCGCGGCGCTACAGCAGGGTCTGATGAGCGCATTCGATTTCGATGCGGTCGTGGTCGGGGCGGGCGCGGTGGGGCTGGCCTGCGGGCGGGCGCTGTCGAACCGGGGACTGGGCGTCCTTGTGCTGGAGGCGCTGGACCATATCGGCCAGGGCGTGTCCTCGCGCAATTCCGAGGTCATCCACGGCGGGCTCTACTATCCGACCGGGTCGCTGAAGGCGCGGTTCTGCGTCGAGGGCCGGCGGTCTTTGTATGACTATCTCGACAGCCACAAGGTCGATTATCGCAAATGCGGCAAGCTGGTCGTGGCGACCCAGCCCGACGAGGTCACCCTGATCGAGACCCTCTTCCAGCAGGCGACGACCAACGGCGTGGAGGGACTGCAGCATCTCGGCGGTGCCCAGGCGCGGGCGCTGGAGCCAGCCCTGAATGCCCATGCCGCGATCCTGTCGCCCGAGAGCGGGATCTTTGCCAGCCACGACTACATGCTGTCCCTGCAGGGCGAGATCGAGGACGCGGGCGGCACGGTCGTGGTCTCGACACCCTTCGAACGCGCGGAGCCGCTGCCCGGGGGCGGATTCAGCATCACCGCCGGTGGCGAGAGTGCCACGACCGTGACCGCGCGCCTGCTGGTGACCGCCCCGGGGCTGCAGGCCCAGGCGGTGGCGGCGCGGATTGACGGCTTCCCCGCCGACCACATCCCGGCCGGACATTTCGGCAAGGGTGTCTATTTCCGGCTGACGGGCAAGGCCCCGTTCGACCGTCTGATCTACCCGCCGCCCATCGCCGGTGCCCTTGGCACCCACTATCGCAAGGATCTGGGCGGCCAGGCCGTTTTCGGGCCGGATCTCGAGTACGTCGCCACCGAAGACTACAGCGTCGACCCGGCGAGGGCGGAGGCTTTCGCCGGCTATATCCGCCGCTTCTGGCCCGGGCTGCCCGACGCGGCCCTGACGCCCGACTATGCCGGCATCCGCCCCAAGCTGCATGGACCGGGCGAGCCCCAGCCGGACTTCCAGCTGCGCGGCCGCGAGGATCACGGGATCAACGGCCTGGTCGCCCTGTTCGGCATCGAGAGCCCCGGTCTGACCAGTTCGCTGGCGATCGGCGAGGCGGTGGCGACCAGGCTTGAGGCATGACTGAGCTCGTCCTGCGCGATGCCGTTGCCGCCGACATCCCGGCCCTGCATGCTCTGATCGAGAGCGCCTATCGCGGCGAGGCCTCCCGCGCCGGCTGGACGACCGAGGCCGATCTGCTGGGCGGGCAGCGGACCGATCCGGAGGAACTGGCGGTGATCCTGGCCGATCCGACGCAGGCCCTTCTGACGGCATGGCGGGATTGGGAACTGCTGGCATCTGTTTTGATCGCCCGTCGGGAGGAGGGGGTCGGTTATTTCGGCATGCTCTCGGTATCGCCCGCGCTTCAGGCCGGCGGGCTGGGACGCCGGATGATTGAGGCGGCGCAGACGGCGCTGGCGGAGCGATACGGCGCGCAGGTGGTCCGGATCTCGGTCTTTCCGCAGCGCGAGACGCTGATCGGCTGGTACGGGCGGCTGGGCTATCGCGACACGGGCGAGACCCTGCCTTTTCCTTATGACGAGCCGCGTCTTGGCTCCCCACTGCGGGACGATCTGTATTTCATCGTCATGGAGAAGGCGCTGCCGTGACCCTGATCGTGACGCCCCGTCTGCGGCTGCGGCACGCGCGGCCGGACGATCTGGCGGCAATGCATGACATCCTGTCCGACCCCCGCGCCACCCGATGGTGGTCAACGCCGCCGCACGGGACGCTGGAACAGACGCGCGATTGGCTGGAGGCCATGACCGCCGGTAATGCGGCGGGCAGCGACGATTTCGTCATCGAGCGCGAGGGGCTTGTCATCGGCAAGGCCGGGTTCTGGCGGCTGCCCGAGGTCGGGTACATTCTCCACCCCGACCACTGGGGCCTGGGTCTGGCGACCGAGGCCGTGAGCGTGTCGGTGGATCACGTTTTCAGGACCCGGGCCGTCGATGTCTTGACGGCAGACGTCGATCCGGAAAACGCCGCCTCTATCCGGTTGCTGAAACGCCTCGGCTTCGTCCGGACCGGCTCGGCCGAGCGGACCTGGAATGTCGGCGGCGAGTGGAAGGACAGCCTTTACTACGCCCTGACGCGTCGGGCCCGGTCGAACGGGCTCAATAGCGGGTCGTGAGCTCGGTCAGCCACATCGGCGAAATCCCGACCAGCCAGGTCTCGAGGGTCTTGTCGACACCGATCAGTATGAGCACGCCGAACAGCACCATCAGGCCACCCAGCACATATTTACCCATCGAGCCCGCCGCCAGCATCCGGCTGCGCAGCCTGGCAATGGCCTGACGCGACATCAGGCCGATCAGGACCAGCGGTGTCGCGGCCCCGATGCCGAAGATCAGCATGGTCAGGGCGACCCGGCCCAGATCCTGACCCTGCGCGGCCAGCAGCGACGCCGCGCCCAGGGTCGGACCGACGCAGGGGGCCCAGACCAGACCCATCAGGGCACCGAGCCCGAGCTGACCCCAGGGACCCCGGCCGTCCAGCTTGCGCATGCCGCCGTCCGCCCAGGTGGACAACGGGCCGCCCAGGGCGGCGAGCCGGACCTGGGCTGCGGGGACAAGCAGGACCAGGCCGACGGCAATCAGCATCGCTCCGCCAATGCGTCGGAACAGATCACCGTCCAGCCCGATCGAGAATCCGATGGTGGCGACGAACAGGCCCACCACGGTAAAACTCGTCGCCAGCCCGAGACCGAGCGCCAGCGGCCCCCACCGACCCTCGGACTGCGCCCCGCCGAGTACAATCGGTACCAGCGGCAGGACGCAGGGGCTCAGGATAGTCAGGACCCCCGCCACAAAGGCAATGGCCAGCGTGCCGAGGGTCGCGATCATGGTCTATTGCCGGGTCGTGGCGACAAGGCGGGCGATGCTGGCGGCGTTGGTGTCGCCGGCTGAACGGCCTGTCTCGCGCGCGCCCACGAAAGCGATCAGCGTGCTCTGGCTGGTTGCGCGGAAACTGCGAACGACGTCCTTCTGGCTGTCGAAATCCACGCGAAAGACGACCAGTTCGGAATTTTCCGGCTGAGCCTGGAGCGATTCGAGGATCGGCTCCTGGGCGCGACAGACGGGGCACCACGGGGCGTAGACGTCGACGAGGATCGGCTTGCCCGCGGACTGGGCGGCTTCGAATGCGGGTCGGCTGAACGGCACATGTTCGGCCAGGGCGGCGCTTGCGACGGCGAGCGCAGCGGCAGCGGTGAAGGCGAAGGCGAGGACGTGACGTCGGATCATGGCGGTCTCCCGGGATTGCTGAATGCGTTCCCGTTTCGCCGGGCACGCCATTTGGTTACACGACGCCACCCCCCTTGAACTTTGGCCCGAGGTCCGGCATAAGCCCGCCCTCGCGTGGCGGCTCTCCCGAGGGCCGCTGTTGTTTTCGCGCTGCTGCAGCGCCCGACCCGGAAGATTGAGACGGACATGGCTGTTCCGAAGCGCAAAGTATCGCCCTCGCGTCGCAACATGCGTCGTTCCCACGACGCCCTCGGGACCAATCCCTATACCGAGGACAAGGACACGGGCGAGCTGCGCCGCTCGCACCACATCGACCTGAAGACCGGCACCTATCGCGGTCGCCAGGTGCTGACACCCAAGGAAGACTAGGCCTGTTTCAGGGCTCACCGATAAAGTTTGCGGCGCGCGGTTTCCCCGCGCGCCGTTTTCGTGTGTTCATTGCGGCTCAATATCGAGGAGCGTCCAGATGATCCGCACCCTTTCGGCCACAACCGCCCTGGCCCTGCTGCTCTCCGCCTGCGGCCAGCCCGAGGTTACCGAGCCTGCCACGGCCCCTGAACCGCCCGCCATAGCTGCGCCGATTGCCCCGGCCCCAGGCGCCAACGCCCTGACGGCCGCAGGATTTGGCCCGCTGCGAATCGGTATGACCCGCGCCGAAGTGGCTACGGCCCTGGGCGAGGACAGCGATCCGGCTGCTGTCGGTGGCGTTGAGCCTGAGAGTTGTGACCAGTGGAGGCCCGTCCGCGCGCCCGAGGGCTTGCTGGTCATGATCCAGGACGGCGTCCTGACCCGCATCTCCATTGCGTCCCCCTCGACCCTGAAGACAGATCGCGGCTTTGGCGTCGGCGATACGGCCGCCGCGATCAAGGCCGCTTACGGCCCGCTCGCGGTCTCGCAGCCGCACAAATACTCGCCGGCCCCGGCCGAGGACATCTTTGTCTGGACCGCCGGCGGCCCGGCCTCTGCAGACGCCTATGTCGAGGACGCCGCAGCGCGCGGCGTTCGCTACGAGATCGACGGCGGGGGCAAGGTCCGAATCATCCACGCCGGCGGCCCGGCCATCCAGCTGGTCGAAGGCTGTCTCTGATCAACGGCGACTGACGGTTGGCGATTCGCGGGCGTCGGGCTAAACCCCGGCGCGCCGCTCTCCCCTGCATCCGCGAAGGCTCCCATGACCGACATCGCCGACATCGTCGCCCGCCAGATCCTCGACAGCCGGGGGCATCCCACGGTCGAGGTTGATGTGGTGCTGGATGACGGCAGCTTTGGTCGCGCCGCCGTGCCCTCCGGAGCCTCTACCGGCGCGCACGAGGCGATCGAACTGCGCGATGGCGATATGGCCTTTTGGGGCGGCAAGGGAGTCCAGAGCGCCGTGGACGCCGTCAACGGCGAAATCTTCGACGCCCTGTCAGGCATGGACGCCGAGGACCAGCGCCGTATCGACGAGGCGATGATCACCCTGGACGGCACCGAGAACAAGGGCCGGCTGGGGGCGAACGCCGTCCTGGGCGTCTCGCTCGCGGTGGCCAAGGCCAGCGCCATCTCCGTCGGCCTGCCGCTGTTCCGCTATGTCGGCGGCATCTCGGCCCGCGTCCTGCCGACCCCGATGATGAACATCATCAACGGCGGGGCCCATGCCGACAATCCGATCGACATCCAGGAGTTTATGATCCTGCCGACCGGGGCCGAGACCTTCTCCGAAGGCCTGCGGATGGGCGCGGAAATCTTCCACGCCCTGAGAAAGCAGCTGCAGGACGCCGGCCATAACACCAACGTCGGCGACGAGGGTGGTTTCGCGCCGAACCTTGCCTCGGCCGAGGAGGTGCTGTCGTTCATCACCAGGGCCGGCCAGGCGGCCGGCTATCTGGCCGGAGAGGATTTTCACCTCGGTCTGGACGTCGCCGCGACGGAGTTTTTCAAGGACGGTGCCTATCAGATGACCGGGGAGGGCAAGACCTTCGGCGCGGATGGCATGGTCGCCTATCTGGCCGATCTCTGTGAACGCTTCCCGATCGTCTCGATCGAGGACGGCTGCTCGGAGGACGATTTCGAGGGCTGGAAGCTGCTGACCGAGGCGCTGGGCGACCGGATCCAGATCGTCGGTGACGATCTGTTCGTGACCAACCCCGCGCGGCTGGCGGCGGGTATAGGCGAGGGGCTGGCCAATTCGATCCTCATCAAGGTCAACCAGATCGGGACCCTGTCAGAGACGCTGGACGCGGTCGATATGGCGCACCGGGCGGGCTATACCGCCATCATGAGCCATCGCTCGGGCGAGACCGAGGATTCGACCATCGCCGACCTGGCTGTCGCCACCAACTGTGGGCAGATCAAGACCGGGTCCCTGGCCCGATCAGACCGGACGGCGAAATACAACCAGTTGCTGCGGATCGAGGAACTGCTGGGCGACCAGGCGTCCTACTATGGCGACGGGATGCTTCTGAAATAGGTTAAGGCCAAGCTAGGATTTGTTAGGCATTTTCGGTCACAAGAGATCCATTGTGACCTGACGCTCAGAAGGAGCGTGTGTGATGCCTGAACGGATGAAGCCGTACTCCCTGTCCGCCTTCCTGTTATTGCTGGTCGTCTATCTCGGCGTCCAGGCCCTGACAGGGGAGCGCGGTCTTCTCAGCGGCGCGGCGCGTGACGCCTTGCTGGTCAAGCGCGAACTGCAGCTGGACTCCCTCGTGGTCCAGCGCGCCGACCTTGAAGTCAGGGTCCGTTACCTCCGCTCCGACAGCCTGTCGCGCGATCTTCTGGAAGAACGGGCGCGTGCCGTGCTCGGGTTCGCCGACCCCCGCGACTATGTGATCCGGATCGCCGCGTCGCCGGCGACGACCCGTGTTGCGACGGCGTCCTGAACTCTTGTTACAGGCACGGCCGCGTGCTTTGCCTTCGGGGAAGGAAGGCTGCTAAAGCCCCACTCCGTAACGACAAGAGGCCTCGCGCGGCGCAACTCGCCATGGGGCTCACCCGGGAGATGCCGGATGGCGAGAGCCGCCCACAAGACCACGGACTCCAAGGGGTCTGCCAGGATTTCCAACACGCCAGCTGCGTCCAAAGACGAACTGCTGGGGTATTATCGCGAAATGGTGCTGATCCGCCGGTTCGAGGAACGGGCCGGCCAGCTCTACGGCATGGGCCTGATCGGCGGGTTCTGCCATCTCTACATCGGTCAAGAGGCCGTGGCGGTGGGCGTTCAGGCCAACGTCAAACAGGGCTACGACAAGATCATCACCGGCTATCGCGACCACGGCCACATGCTGGCCGCCGGAATGGACCCCAAGGAGGTCATGGCCGAACTGACGGGTCGTTCGGGTGGATCGTCCAAGGGCAAGGGCGGGTCAATGCATATGTTCGACGTGCCGACCGGCTTTTACGGCGGCCACGGAATCGTCGGGGCGCAGGTGGCGCTGGGCACCGGTCTGGCGTTTGCGGGCAAGTATCGCGGCGACGATTCGGTCGCCTTCATCTATTTCGGCGATGGGGCGGCCAATCAGGGCCAAGTCTACGAAAGCTTCAACATGGCACAGCTGTGGAAGCTGCCGGCGATCTACATCATCGAGAACAACCAGTACGCCATGGGCACGAGCATCGAACGCTCGTCCTCCACGACCGATCTGGCGCAACGCGGGGCCAGCTTCGGCATTCCCGGTGAACTGGTCGACGGCATGGACGTGCTGGCGGTCAAGGATGCGGTCGAGCGGGCGGTGAAGCGCGCGCGGGCGGGTGAGGGGCCCTTCATCCTGGAAGTGAAGACCTATCGCTATCGGGGCCATTCGATGAGCGATCCAGCCAAGTACCGGACCAAAGAGGAGGTCGACGAGGTCAAGAAGACCCGTGACCCCATTGACCACATCAAGGCCCTACTGGAGACCGCCAAGGCCACCGAGGACGAGATCAAGACCATTGATGCCGAGATCAAGGCGATCGTCGCCGAGGCCGTCCAGTTCGCCCAGGAAAGCCCGGAACCGGATCCGTCCGAGCTCTACACCGACGTCTACGTGGAGACCGCCGCGTGACCGACATCCTGATGCCGGCGCTGTCGCCCACGATGGAAGAGGGCACCCTGACCAAATGGCACATCAAGGCGGGGGACACGGTCAAGGCGGGCGATGTGATCGCCGAGATCGAGACCGACAAGGCCACGATGGAGGTCGAGGCCGTCGATGAAGGCGAGATTGCCACAATCCTGGTGGCCGAGGGCTCAGAGAACGTGAAGGTCAACACGCCGATCGCGCGGATGGCAGGTGGGGCCGGTGCGGCCGCTGCAACGCCCGCCGCCAGACCGGCCCCGCCTGAGGCCCTGTCCGGCGAGCCGAAGAAGGCTCCGGCACAGGCTGCGATCCCGACACCGAAGGTCGAACTCCGCGATCCTGAAATCCCCGCCGATGCCAAACTGGTCAAGACGACCGTGCGCGATGCGCTGCGCGACGCCATGGCCGAGGAGATGCGCCGCGACGAGGGGGTGTTCCTGATCGGCGAGGAAGTCGCCCAGTATCAGGGGGCCTACAAGGTCAGCCGCGAACTGCTTCAGGAGTTCGGTGCCCGTCGCGTCGTAGACACGCCGATCACCGAGCATGGGTTCGCCGGTCTCGGCGTCGGGGCGGCGATGGCAGGGCTGAAGCCGATCGTCGAGTTCATGACCTTCAACTTCGCCATGCAGGCCATCGACCACATCATCAACTCGGCGGCCAAGACGCTGTATATGTCCGGCGGCCAGATCCGGGCCCCCATCGTGTTCCGGGGTCCCAACGGCGCGGCGTCGCGGGTCGGGGCCCAGCACAGCCAGGACTATGGCTCCTGGTATGCCCACGTCCCCGGCCTGAAGGTCGTGGCTCCCTATGACGCAGCCGACGCCAAGGGCCTGCTGAAGTCGGCGATCCGCGATCCGAACCCCGTCGTCTTCCTCGAGCATGAGATGATGTACGGCATCGAGTTTGATGTTCCTGAAGGGGAATATCTGGTCCCGATTGGCAAGGCCAGGGTTCGCCGCGAGGGGACCGATGTCACCGTCACCGCCCACGCCCGCATGGTTGGATTCGCCCTCCAGGCCGCAGAGCAGCTGGAAGCCGAGGGCATTTCCTGCGAAGTCATCGACCTGCGCACCCTGCGCCCGCTGGACTATGAGACCATTGTTGCCAGCGTGAAGAAGACCAGCCGACTGGTCTCGGCCGAGGAAGGCTGGGGCCCGATGGGTGTCGGCGCCGAGGTTGTGGCCCGCGTGATCGAACACGCCTTTGACTATCTCGACGCGCCCCCGCTTCGGGTGCATCAGGAAGACGTGCCGCTGCCCTATGCCGCCAACCTGGAGATCCTGTCGCTGCCCGGCGTCGACAAGATTGTTGCGGCGGTGCGCAGGGTGATGGCATGACCGACATCCTGATGCCCGCCCTGTCGCCGACCATGGAGGAGGGCGTCCTCGCCAAATGGCACGTCAAGGTCGGCGACACGGTCAAGGCCGGCGACGTGATCGCCGAAATCGAGACCGACAAGGCGACGATGGAGGTGGAGGCCGTCGACGAGGGAATGATCACCGACATCCTCGTGGCCGAGGGGTCAGAGGGCGTGAAGGTCAATACGCCGATCGCACGTCTCGCGGAGGAGGGCGCTGCCGCCGCTCCGTCTCCGAAAGCCGCCCAGCCATCCAAACCTAAGCCAGCCTCCGCACCCACAGCGGCATCAGCCCAACCCGCTGCCGCCCCCGCGACCGCGACGGCAGCGATCGCCACGAAGTCTGGCGAACGCATCTTCGCATCGCCTCTCGCGCGCCGCCTGGCCCGGGACACCGGCCTCGACCTGGCATCGCTGAAGGGCACCGGCCCGCACGGCCGGATCGTCAGGTCCGACGTGGAGGCCGCCGGCAAGGGTGGTTCGGGCCAGGCTATGGCGACCCCGTCTGCTTCCGCGCCCGCCGCCGAACCCCGCATGACCCAGTCCCTGTCCCAGATGGGCATTCCGGACGGCAGCTACGACCTGATCCCGCTGGACGGGATGAAGAAGGCCATCGCCCGGCGCATGGTCGGATCGATCCAGCAGGTGCCCCACTTCCCCCTGACCATTGATTGCGAGATCGATGCGCTGCTGGCGGCCCGCGTCCGGGTCAATGCGATCCTGGAGCCCAGGGGCATCAAGGCCTCGGTCAATGACTTCGTGATCAAGGCCGCTGCCCTGGCGCTGAAGCTCGTTCCCGAGGCCAATGCCAGCTATTCGCCCGAGGGCATCGCTCTGCACCACAACGCCGATGTGGCGATGGCGGTGGCCATCGACGGCGGCCTGATCACGCCGATCATCTTCAAGGCCGAGACCAAGTCCCTGTCGCAGATCGCAGTCGAGGCCAAGGATCTGGCCAAACGCGCCCGCGACAAAAAGCTCAAGCCCGAGGAGTTCCAGGGCGGCACCTTCAGCGTCTCCAACCTGGGCATGTTCGGCATCAAGGCGTTCTCGTCGATCATCAACGAGCCGCAGGGCGCGATCATGAGCGTGGGTGCCGGCGAGCAACGCGCCGTGGTCAAGAACGGGCAGCTGGCGATCGCAACCGTCATGACCGTCACCCTGACCTGCGATCACCGGGTCGTGGACGGGGCGACGGGCGCGCGCTTCCTTCAGGCGTTCAAGCCCCTGATCGAAGATCCTGTCACCATGCTGGCCTGAGGCTGCGATGACCACAGTTTACGACTTCACCGCCACTGGCATCGACGGGACCGAGGTTCCGCTCGAACAGTTTCGTGGACAGGCCCTGCTGATCGTCAACACAGCCTCGAAATGCGGCTTCACCGCCCAATACGCCGG
>Ga0163144_10020219_pt1 | contig 13332 bp, 12 predicted proteins | sample OliLak19BULKMAT1_FD_123175 | JGI IMG/M metagenome (GOLD analysis project Ga0163144, IMG submission 123175) | Freshwater microbial mat bacterial communities from Lake Vanda, McMurdo Dry Valleys, Antarctica - Oligotrophic Lake LV.19.BULKMAT1 | ecosystem: Environmental > Aquatic > Freshwater >... | reverse complement strand
GTGCGGCGAGACCGATCGCACGCTTTGCGCCGAGCTGTCGTTCGCGCGCGCCCGAGCGCTGCGCGACATCGGCGATGGCGTTGCTGCAGCCGCTGCGTACGCGCGTGCGGTCGAGCTCACAGGCACGACCGCGGCCGACGACGATCTGCGCCGGCGCCTCGGCGCGTGGCAACGCGACTGAACGTCACTCCTTCGGCGCGAAGCGATCGCGAACGCGACGCGCGATGAGGTCCGCGAGGTCGGCGAGCCGACGACTCGTGCGTGTCGCACGGACGACCGCCTGTCCGTTCATCGTCGCCGACGTCATGTCGCCCGGGCCCGCGGTGACGATCGCGCGGCCGTCGGTCGTACCGAGCAGCAGCACGACGAACTCGGCGGGGCGGATGTCGCCGGCGAAGCCGCGGGTGCGCCAGACGATAGGTAGCTCGCGAACTTGCTCGGCGCGGAACACGTCGAGCGTGCGCCCGTCTTCGATGTCGAGGCGCACGACCGGAACGTCGCGATCGATCTCGACGGAGAGCTGGGCGAGCAGGGCACCGATCTCGCCGATGGACGGTGAGGCGGGCGGTGGTGGAGGTGGTGGTGCATCGCTCGCGCGAGACATTCGCGTGCTTTGCCAGCAACGGTGCCCGGCCGCAAGCGATCTTCCGTCGCTCTCGGCCCGCGTCCGATCGGCCTTGCGGCGCGACGCCAACCGGACTACTCCCGGATCCGCTCGCCATGGCGCCCCGCTTCGTCCACGTCGCTGTGTTTGCGCTCGCGAGCTGCGATGCGCCGCGAACGACAGTGGAGGCTGAGCCGGCAGAGCCGTCGCGCGACGATGCGCCTGCGACGACGGCGAGCGAGGGCGACGCGAGCACCTCGAGCGCGCCCGCGACATTTGTCGAGCCGACGCCGACGCCGACACCGGTCGACGCAGTGGCGCCGTCGACCGCCGAGCTCCCGCTCGAGCAACCACCGGGCTTCGGCACGATTCGCCCCGAGCTACCGGTGCCGAAGCCCGAGGAACTCACGGTGCATGCGCTCGCGGGTTTCGAGGTCGTTGCGATCCACATGCGCCCCGATCTCGAGTCGCCGCGGCTCGGCTATCTACGCATGGGTCAGCGCACGATGGTCACCGCGAAGCTCGACGATCAAGACAAGGAGTGCCCGAAGGGATTCTACGGATTGCCGGCGGGCGGCTTCGCGTGCGCGAGCAAAGGATTGCTCGTCGATGCGACCAAGGAGCCGTACATGTATCTGCCGCCACCGCCGCCGCGGATCGACCGGCCGATTCCGTATGACTACGGCGTGATCGCGTCGGACGGCACGCCGCTGTGGTGGCGCATGGCGGACGCGGACGAGATTCGTCTCGCGACCCAGCGCTACGAGGCGGAGGTCGCCGCAGCGGCGCCAGCCGACACCGATCCGAACGCCCAGCCCGACGCGAATCCCGACGCGAATCCCGACGCACCGAAGCCCGCGCCGACGAAGAAGAAGAAGGCCGGCCCGCGCATGCCCGGCGAGGAGACGCCCGACGACGAGCCGCTCCCCGACGTCGACGACGCGCCGCCGCCCGAGCTCACACCCGAAGAGATCGAGAAGCAGAAACGACACGAAGCCGCGGAGCGCAAGCGTGCCGAGGCGCAGGCCGAGGGCGAACGCGAGCGCGCGAAGGAGCTCGCCCGCAAGGCCGCTCGCCTCCCGCTCAGCGCGAAGTCGCCGTTCCTCGAGGCCGGCATGGTGATCACGCTCGGCGAGAAGGTGAAGGACGACGGTCGCTCGTGGTGGCGGACGACGCGAGGTGCGTTCGTGCAGAGCCATCGCGCGTGGCGCAAAGAGCCGACCGACTTCCACGGCGGCGAGGTGCCGGCGGGCGCGACGAGCTTCGGCTTCGTGATCGAGGACGTCGCGTCGGCCTCTGCGATCGCGAAAAGGGGCAAGCTGGAGTGGAAGCGCAAGCTCGGCTTCCGCGAGCTGCTCGTGTTCACGGCGCAAGCCGAGGTCGGCGGTCACACGTACCTCGTCACCGCCGACGGACTGCACGTGCGCAACAGCGACATGCGGATGGCGCGGCCGGCGACGCGTCCCGAAGAGGTGCGGCCGTACGAGCGCTGGATCGACGTCGATCTCGAGCGCCAGCTCCTGGTCGCGTACGACGGCGACGTGCCGGTCTACGCGACGCTCGTGTCGACCGGCAAGAAGGGCACCGCCGAGGAATCGTTCCTCACCCCCGCAGGCAAGTTCCGCATCACGACCAAGCACGTGTCGTCGTCGATGGACGGCGACACCGCATCCGACGGTGCGTACTCGATCCAGGATGTGCCGTGGGCGATGTTCTTCCACGGTAGCTACGCGTTGCACGGCGCGTTCTGGCACAGCAAGTTCGGCAGCCGGCGGAGTCACGGCTGTGTGAATCTCGGACCGACCGACGCGCGGTGGTTGTTCAACTGGACGATGCCGTTTGTGCCGCAGACATGGCACGGCGTCGCCGCGCATCCAGGCGCGCCGGGCAGCATGGTCGTCGTGCACTGATTCGTGCGACAGTGCCGAGCACGATGCGCTGCTGGCACCTCGTCGCACTCGTACTCGTCGCATGCACGCCGCAAGGGAACAGGCCGCCGTCGGTTGCCCCGATCGCCGCTGCACCGCCACCGCCACAACCACAGGTGTTCGACGTCGCAGCGATCGACACGTGGGTCACGGCGATCCTCGAGCGCCACGAGGTGGTCGGCGCACAGCTGGTGATCGCAAAGGACGGCGACGTCGTGCTCATGCGCAGCTACGGTCACGTCGCGGTCGGCGGCGACGCGGTCACCGATGAGACCGCGTTCGCGATCGGCTCGGTGACCAAGCAGTTCGTGTGCGTCGCGGCGCTGAAGCTCGAGGCGCAGGGCAAGATCGCGATGACGGATCCCGTCGCGAAGTACTGGCCGAATCTCACCCGCGCCGCGGACGTGACGCTCGACGATCTCGGCAGCCACCTGTCGGGCTACGCCGACTTCTATCCGCTCGACTTCCTCGACCGTCGGATGCAGCAGTCGATCGAGCACGACGCGCTCATCGCCGAGTACGCCGGCAGGCCGCTCGACTTCGAGCCGCGCACGAAGTGGTCGTACAGCAACACCGGTTTCATCATGCTCGGGCGGCTGGTCGAAAAGCAGACCGGCGTCGCGCTCGGCAAGTGGATGGGCGAGCAGCTCTTCGTGCCGGCGCAGATGGAGCATGCGTCGCTCGATCCGCCCGACGACGCGTGGGGGCTCGCACGCGGGCATCTGCGGTTCGCGCTCGGCGATCCGGAGCCCGTCCGCCGCGAGGCACCGGGCTGGATCTTCGCGGCCGGTGGCATCTACGCGAGCGCGTCCGATCTGATGCGCTGGAACTTCGCGCTCGCCGGTGATGCGCTGCTGGCCGCGGAAGCGAAGCGCAAGCTGACGACGCCGCGCGTGCTGACGGACGGGCGCAGCACGGATTACGGCTGCGGGCTCGGCGTGCGCAACCAAGGTGGCGAGGTGATCTGGTCGCACAGCGGAGCGGTCAGCGGTTTTCTCGCGTTCAACGCGTTCGTGCCGCGCACCAAGACCGGCGTCACATTGCTCGTGAACACCGAGGGCGCGGCGGTCGGCGACATGCATCAAGCGGTGCTCGGCCTCGCGCTCGCGCCGGCGCAGGGCGTGCCCGTGATCGCGGGCAAGCCGGCGGCCGACGTCGCGAAGGAGATCTTCGTCGGTCTGCAGGCCGGTACGCTGGATCCGAGCAAGGCCGGTGAGGAGCTCGTCGCGTTCTACGACAGCAAGCGGCTCGCGGCCGCGAAGTCGCGACTCGGTACGCTGGGTGCTCCGACGCGCGTCGAGGTGGATCGTCCGCGCGAGCGCGGCGGCATGGAGGTCACGAGCGTGCGTGTCGTGCTCGGCGATCGCACGCTGCGCGCGACGATGTTCCGCAGCACCGACGGGCTGGTGCAGCAGTTCCTCGTGCTCGCGGAGTAGCGGTGGACGATCGGACGCACTACCTGGATCTGCTGCGCGCGTTCGTGCGCGGGCGGCTCCGCACAATCACATCCTCGCGACGGTAACGGTCGATGCAGCTCGTCAAGTACCCGCGCACGCGACACCTCGAGGGATCACGACTGCAGCCCGGTGATCACGATCTCGAGGTGGTGACGCTCGCCGAGCTGCGCGGCCGTCACCTCGTGATCGAGGAGAAGCTCGACGGCGCGAACGCGGGCATCAGCTTCGACGACGACGGCACGCTCCACCTGCAGAGCCGGGGACACTTTCTCACCGGTGGCTATCGCGAGCGGCACTTTGATCTGCTCAAGACGTGGGCCGCGTGCCACACCGCCGCGCTGAACGCCGTGCTCGGCAGCCGCTACGTGCTGTACGGTGAGTGGGTCTACGCCAAACACACGGTCTTCTATGACGCATTGCCGCACTACTTCCACGAGTTCGACGTGCTCGATCGGCAGCGCGGGGTGTTCCTCGACACGCCGAGTCGGCGTGCGCTGCTCGCCGGCACGCCCATCGTCTCGGTTCCGGTGCTCCGCGAGGGCGAGGTCCGCAGCACCGATGCGCTCGACGGTCTGATCGCGACGTCGCTGTACAAGACGCCGACGTGGCGCGACGCACTGCGCGATGCGGCGCGCGGCAGCGACGTCGACCCCGATCGTGCGGTGCTCGAGACCGATCCGACCGACGACGCGGAAGGCCTGTACGTGAAGGCCGAGGACGGTGGCATCGTCACCGGTCGCTACAAGTTCGTGCGCGCGTCGTTCCTCACCGCCGTCGTCGACTCCGGCTCGCACTGGATCGACCGTCCGATCGTCCCCAATGGCCTGAAGGACGGCATCGATTTGTTCGCGCCATGACTGCCCGAGCGAACCCTTTGCCCGACCTACGCCGCTTCGTGCCGGCGCCGGGCGAGCGGGTCGACTGGCCGGCGATCGACGCGGCGCTGCCGTGGATCGCGACGATGCGCGACGTCCCGCAGGATCCGATCCACCACGCCGAGGGCGACGTCTGGATCCACACCCACATGGTCTGCGCCGCGCTCGTCGAGCTCGAGTCCTGGCGCGCGCTCGATCCCGACGCGCGCACGAGCCTGTTCGTCGCGGCGCTGCTGCACGATGTCGGCAAGCCCGAGTGCACGGTGGTCGAGCCCGACGGTCGCGTGCGCTCGCCGGGTCACTCTCCCACCGGTGCGATGATCGCCCGGCGAATCCTGTGGGCGCACGGCTGGCCCGCGTCGCGCCGCGAGCCGATCACTGCGCTCATCCGCTTCCATCAGGTGCCGTATCACCTCGCGGATCACCGCGATCCTCGCAGCGTCGCGATTCGCCTGACGCAGACGGCGAACGCCCGCGACCTCGCGCTTTTGTGCGAGGCCGATGTTCGCGGTCGTACGAGTACCCAGCTCGCGCAGCAGCTCGACAACATCGCGCTGTTCCGCGACTACTGCGAAGAGCTCGGCTGTCTCGATCGTCCGTACGCGTTCGCGTCGGATCACGCCCGCGCGATGTACTTCCACCGCCGCGATCGCGATCCCACGTGGGCCGCGTTCGACGACACGCGCGTGCGCGTCACGCTGATGTCGGGGCTACCCGGCGCCGGCAAGTCGACGTGGGTGCGCACGCACGGCGGTGGCGAGCCGGTCGTGTCCCTCGATCGGATCCGCGACGAGCTCGATGTCGATCCCGAGGACGGGCAGGGGCCGGTCGTCGCGCGTGCACGCGAGCGGGCGCGCGAGCATCTGCGCGCTGGCGAGTCGTTCGTGTGGGACGCGACGAACCTCAGTCGATCGCTGCGCACGAGCTTGGTGTCGCTGTTCTTCGACTACGGTGCGCGCGTGCGGATCGTCCACGTCGAGGCGCCGTCGCACGAGCTGCGTGCGCGCAATCGCGGCCGCGATCGCAAGGTGCCCGACGGCGTGATCGACCGGCTGCTGCTGCGCTGGGAGATCCCCGAGCCGACCGAGGCCCACGAAGTGCTGTGGGTCGAGTGATCAGCGGCGACGTCGACGAAGCAACACACCGAGCACGAGCAGCAGCGTACTGCTCGCGCGACGATCGTTCGCGCAGCCGCAGCTTCCGCCGTCACCATCGCTGCCCGCGGTGCCCGACGTCGCGCCGTCGTCGGTGCCGCCGGTCGGTGTCGTCGCGGATCCCGACGCGCTCGCGTCCGCGCCCGACACCGACGCGCTCGCGCCCGAAGCCGAGCTGCTCGGATCCGTGGCCGAGGCCTCACCCGCGCTCGGGTCCGAATCCGTGCCCGGTTCACCGCTCGTGTCCGCGCCGGTGTCGGTGTCGGTGTCGCCGGGCGGTGAGCCGCACGCGATGCCGTCGGCGAGCTCGTTGATGTACGTCTCGATCGCGGTGTACCCGGAAGGCTGCACCGTCGCGTGATCGCTGCCGTCGGTCGGATCGAGCCCGTTGCGCAGCTCCCACGCGTCGGCCATACCATCGGCGTCCTCGTCGGCCGGCGCTTCGCCCGGCACGAGCCCCTCGAGTAGATCCGCCGGCAGATCGCCGCCCCAGCTCCCGCCGCGATCGATCACCTCCTGCACGGCAGTACTCGTCACGACATCGCGGGGAAACGCACCCGCACACGCGAGCACGGCGTCGTACGCCGACTGCGACGGATCCGTCGTGATCGGCACGTAGTCCTGCCCGGCGAACACGAACGGCTGCGCTGCCCGCACGGCATCGGACGCGCCGATGTACTCGGAGAAGTATGGATCGCTCCACGGATCGTCGATCGATCCGACGAATTCACCGGGATCGTCGACGGCGTTGTCGGCGAGCCAGTACGACACCGACTCGCCGCCGTCGAAGAACAGCGGGATGAGCGTGTCATCGGGCCCCTGGATGAACGTGTTGCCGACAATCGTGATCTCGCCCGACGCATCGTTGTGGTTCACGAACCCATGACGCACGTTGTACGCGACGTTGTTGATCGACTCGGACGGCCCCGTCGCGAGTGCGGGGTTGCGGTTGCGATTGTGCGCAAACAGGTTGTGGTGGACCGATGCGCTGCCGCCGTAGTTCAGCAGCCCGTAGTTGTGATCGCCCTCGGGGTGGCCCTCGGTCGCGGCCTCTTCGATCGTCGACCACTGCATGGTCACCTCCCTGCCTTCGTAGACGTCGACGTTCTCGTCGACGCCGTGCGACACCGACACGTGATCGAAGATCCCGCGCTGGTTGATCGCGAAGCGCAGCCCATCGTACTGCTCACCGCCGTCGCCACCGAGGAACGGCCCGGGACGGATCCGCAGATGGCGGACGATCACGTTGCCGACCGACTCGTCGTACGCCGTGTACAGCCGGCCGCGAATCGTGATGCCTGCACCCGGCGCGGTCTGGCCGGCGATCGTCACGTCGCCATACGCGATCGTCAGGACGTTGTTCGTGTCGCTCTCGTCGAACGGATCGTCGGCGTTCGCGTCACCGAGATCGATCACACCGCTGACAGTGAAGACGATCGTGCGCGGACCCGCCGTCTCGAGCGCCTCGCGCAGCGACCCGGGCCCCGACTGCCCGAGCGTCGTGACGCGCAGTACCTGACCGCCACGCCCGCCGGTTGCTGCGGCACCGAATCCCTCCGCGCCGGGAAACGCGGGGATCGCCGCCGCGACCCGCGGGGCGAGCGTCGCGGCGACGAGCAAGACCGAGCAGATTGCGGTGCGACAGTGGCGAGCAAGGCGCATGGACCATCGTACCATGCGTTTCGTGGACCTGCGTGTCGGCGCCGAGCGCTTTTCCACCGTCGAGATCAACAACACGTTTTGTCGGATGCCGAAGACCGAGGTGCTGCGCAAGTGGTTCGACGCGGTGCCCGACACGCTCCGCTTCGCGATCAAGGCATCGCGCCGCATCACGCACGAGTCGCGTCTCGAGGACACCCGTGACAACGTCGCGTACTTGTTCAGTCAGCTCGAGGCGCTCGGCGACAAGCTCGGCTGCGTGCTGTTCCAGCTGCCGGGCAACCTGCGCAAGGACATCCCGCGGCTGCAGGCGTTCTTCGCGACACTCCCCGCACAACGCAGTGTCGTGATGGAGCTGCGCCATGCGTCGTGGTTCGATGACGAGGTGTACGACGTGCTCGCGACCCACGGCATCGTGCTCGGCGCGAGCGACGAGGAGCGCCCGGATCCGCCGCTTCTGCCCACCGGTCGGTTCGGCTACCTGCGACTGCGCGACGAGCAGTATGACGAGGCGACCCAGACCGCGTGGCTCGAGCGACTCGAGGCGGTGTGGCCGGCGACCTACGTGTTCTTCGAGCACGAGGAGAGCGCGCCGGCCTCCGTTGCCAGGCTCGATGCGCTCGCGCGCGCTCGAGCCATGCTGACGGTGGCGGTCGATCCGCAGGGCTGACCACCGCGTATGATGATCCACATGAGCCCCCGCGCCGGCATGGCCGTGGTCTTCTTGCTGGGCGCCGTCGCCGCCAACTGCGTCGAGCCCGAGCCGGAGACGGAGCGCGTCTACGTGTGCACCGATGACGATGCCCTCGATCTGTTCGAGGCCCGCATCGCGCCGCTGCTCGCGTCCGACCGCCAGACCACGTGCAATCAGTGCCACCTCTCGGGCATCGATCTCGGCATCTACGTGCAGGCCGATCCGTGCGCGACGATGGCGTGCATGGTCGAGTCGGGCATCGTCGATCTCGATCACCCCGGCGACAGCCTCGTGCTGTCGTGGATCCTTCGCGCCCAAGCGGAGGGCGACGGCCCGAACAGCGAGCTCATCACCGAAGACGTGATCGAAGCGGAGCACGACGCGGTGCTGCAGTGGATCGAGTACAACGCGGGCTGCGGTGTGGATGTGTGCGCGCCGGTCGAGAACCCGTGTGGCGGCACCGCCGTCGCGCAGTGCGAGGTGCCGTCGTCGAGCGCGACGCACGGCAGCCGCCCGTTCGACGACCCCGGTGATTGCAGCGATCACACGCTCGAGGCCGGCTTCGCGGAGCTCGTCTACGGCTGGCGTGGACGCTGCTCACCGTGTCATCTCGACAGCCACGACGGACCGCCCTTGGATGCACCGCGGTGGGTGCACGACGGGAGTTGCGAGCTCGGCTCGTTGCTCACGATGCATCACGTGGTCGAGTCGGGATTGCTCGATAGGGCGACACCCGCGAACAGCCTGTTGCTTCTGAAGCCGCTGTCGATCGGGCAGGGCGGCGTGATGCACGGCGGCCACGAGAAGATGGCCGGCAAGGACGACCCCGCGTACGTCGACTTCCTCCACTGGATCGAGCGCTGGGCCGCCTGTCAGCAGTAAGGGCCCCGGTCGAATTGGACTTGCCGCCACGCCACCGCACTGCGCCACGATGGCTTCGTTGCGAGGCCTCGCAGTACGCCCGGTACAGCTTCGTCCCCGCGCCTTGCCCTCATCGCGTAGCTCGGCGGCCTGACGACGAGTCTATTTCGACCGGGGCCCAAACTGGCGCGCGTGCGGTCTCGTCGTATGATCGACGTAGGAACCCCCGTGGCGACGCACTACAAGGCCCACACGTTCACGCTCGACGACGAGTGGGAGACGATCGACACCTACTGGAGCAGCCCGCTCTCGTACTGGTCGCGCAAGAGCATGCGCATTGAGCCGCCGGTGCCGCTGCGCGTGCGGGCGCTCGGCAAGGTCGTCACCGAATCCGAAGTGGGATGGATCAACTACGGCGGACTGGGCGCAGTGTTCGTCCACGTCGTCGAAGCGCGCGGGCGTGCCGGGCAGCGCGTGCGCGCCGAGATCACCGACGAAGCGGTGAACGAAGTCGAGGTCTAACGGACTTCGACCGTCGCCCCGCGCGCGAGCACGAGCCGCGTGCCACCGCCGCCCGTCGATCGCTCGACGAGCGCGACACCATCGATCCCGGCGCGCACCAGGTCGCGGCGCAGCCGGTGGACGAGCACGTTGATCGCGGTGCGATCCGCCGGCTTGCCCGGCCACACGCGCGGTAGCAGCACGTCGTCGGGCACGAACTCGCCGGGCCGCAACGGCGCAGGCGGCTGCAACAACAACGCGACGAGATCGCAGCGACGATCTGCGAGGTACAGCGATCGTTCGTGCCCACCCGACACGAGCCGTAGGCGGCCGCCGTGCGGCAGGAAATCGAGCGTGATCGCAGTGACGTGCATGTCGACCGGTCGCGCGCCGGTGCCCTGCGTCGTGACGTCATGCGCGCGACCGCCATCGATCACCCGCAGCGCGATGCTGTGATCGGCATCCGCAGGATCGCCGACACCGACGCGCGAGCCGGGACGCAGCCCCTCGACCGCACCGCTCGCGACCGTGCGCCCATCGACCGTACCCTCGGCACCGAACTCGACGACCAAGCGCTCACCGATCACGCGGAACGTCAGCGCATGCGGCGGACGACCGGCGATGCGCAGACCGTCGTCGGCCGCGCCACCGATCGTCAGCGGCCTCTCGCCGACGCCGAAGAACGCACCGCCGATGCGCTCGATCACCCAGCTCGGCTCGTCCTCGCGCTCGGTGAGTGGCTCGGCGACGAGCGTGCACGACAGACCGGGCACGTCGACCTTCGATCCGCTCGCGCACGGTCGCGACGTGTCCACGTTGACGCCGTCGAGCAGCGTCGGCGCGCGGCCCATCGCAACGACGTACGGACCCTCGGCCCCGAGATAAACCAGCGCCTGGCGCCGACTCGCGTCCTCCGACACGAGCACGACATCGCAATCGGCAGCACGCCCGAGCAGGCAGCCCGACGGCTCCACACGTCGCCCCGATCCATCGGGCAGCCGCAGCCACCACGTCGATGCGAGCGTGTCGGCCACCGCCCACGAGCATACCGCAGCATCCAGTACCACGCGCATGGGTTTCGCGTTACCAATGGACTCTGCCAATGCCGATGCTGATGCGAACGCGCCGCGCGGTCCTCCCGTTCACCTCGTGGTTCGGCGCGGCGGGACCATTGTTCCTCGTCGGGTTGCTCGGCGGTCTGTCGTGCAAGACGACGATCGAAAATCTCGAACACTGCTACTACAAGAGCGGCAACGATACGTGTGCCGACCGGTACGACGGCGAGCTGCCGTACTGCGCGACGACGTGCGCAGGCAAGGGCGACAACCCCGGCAGTCCGCACGACGACGGCTGCGTCGACTGGGTGCCGGACGAGGGCTGCTACTCGCCGTGCGGCGGTGAGAACGACGTCGCTGACGACGCGATGTGCCTCGGCGTTGCGGACACCGGCTCGACGTCGATGACCGACGCGACGACGACGACGATGACCACGACGACGATCGATCCGACGTCGGAGACCGGCGACACGACGCCGCCGGCGTGTAAGTCGAGCGACGAGTGCACGAGTCCCGATGCGCCGATCTGCGTCGACGACGAGTGTCGTCCGTGCGGCGACGCGGCCTCGCCGGACGCCGGGTGTGCGCTACGTGACCCTGCGCTGCCGGTGTGCGGCGACTCGGGCGCTTGCGTGCAGTGCAGCGAGGACAGCACCGCGCAATGCACAGGCACTACACCAGTGTGCGATGCGGCGGGCACCTGCATCGGGTGCACCCGTCACGACCAGTGTGCGGATGCATGCGCGATCGCGACGGGCGAGTGCTTCCCCGACACTTGCATCCGCGACGTGCCGAACGAGCATCCGACGGTCCAAGCAGCGCTCGACGGGGTCGACGGCGAGGAGTTCTGCGTCATCCGCGTGCGCAACGACGTCACCGGCTCGATCGTGCTCGACGGTGCTACAACGCGCGCGATCGTCTACTTCGGTGGTGGCTCGGTGTTCTCGCTCGTCGGATCCGCCAACACCCGGACGCTGCGCGTCCTCAATGACGCGGTGGTCTACGTCGACGGCGTGCGCTTCGAAGGCAACGACGTCGGCGCGATCGATGTGAGCCTGCAGGGCGTGCTGTACCTCGACCGCGTCGAGGTCGTCGGCAATGCCGGTGACGGCATCCGCGTGCTGACGGGCGCGTACATGCAGATGCGCAACTCGATCGTCGCCGGCAACGGCGATGGCAGCGCGGACACCCCGGGCGTGCAGGTCTACAACGCCGCGGCGGACATCCTCTACTCCACGATCGCCGACAACGACGGGATGGACGTCGACACCCTCGACTGTGTCGGCTCGGACGTCACCGTCCGCAACAGCATCCTCATGGGCGCCGCCGCCCAGTCGATCGGCTGCGATGCCACGATCACCTTCAGCGCCGTCGACGAGAACGTCGCCGGCACGGGTAACGTCGATCTGGGGTCGCTCTCGCTGGAGTGGTTCACCAACGCGCCGGACCTGAACTTCCACCTGTCGGACATGGGCGTGGACGCGTTCGCCGACATCGCGCGGTGGATCGAGGGCGACCCGCCGGGCGACATCGACGACGACGATCGTGTCGCGGTTGACGGCGCGAGTGAGCCGGCGGGCGCGGACGTGCCAAACTAGTGCGGTTCGGTAGGCGGAACAGGGATCGAACCTGCGGCCAGCGCGGTGTAAACGCGCCGCTCTACCACTGAGCTATCCGCCTGCGCGCGCGCAACCTACCACGCGTCACAGCACGGCGTCGACACACGCGAGGATCGTGCGCTGCGCCGCGGGCAACGCCGCGAGCACATCACCGACCACCACACCGTCGATGCGCAGCGCCGGCCACACCTCGCAAAGCGGCACCAACACGAAATCCCGCGCCGTCATCCGCGGATGCGGCAGCGCGAGCGTGCCCGCCGACACGACCGACGCGTCGTCACCCGGGCGCACCCACGCGAGCAGATCGAGATCGATCACCCGCGGCCCCCACCGCTCGCGCCGCATACGGCCCATCGCCGCCTCGATCGCGAGCAGCTCGGCCAGCAGCGGCTCCGGCTGCGTCGCCGTGTCGACGACGATCACCGCGTTCAGATAGTCGGGCCCGCGTGAGCCCCACGCCCGACCCTCGTACACCCGCGATCGCGCGCTGACACGCACGCCCGGCGTCGTGCCGATCCGCGTCACCGCATCGCGCAGGCTCGACAACCGCTCGCCGAGGTTGCTGCCGATCCCGATCGCGGCGGTCGCGTTCACAGCCGTACGTCGACGCCGAGCCGCTTGCCGACGATACGCGACACCGTCGCGAGCAGCTCGTCGCCCGTCTTCGCGGCAACCCAGGCGCCGCTGTCCTCGATGAAGTCGAAGTGCCACGCGTTCAGATCCGCGGCCATCCAGATCTGCCCCGCAGCACTGTGCGCGTTGATGACGTAGCGCGCGCCGTCGCCGAACGCGAGCGTCAGCACGTCGCCGGAGAGCTGCACGTCGAGCGAGTCATGCTCGAGCGCGCCGAGGTGGCGCTCGAGATGCTCGAGGGTGCGGGACGACTTTGCGACGAACGTGCTGCGATCCACTGCGTGAGCCTTGG
>Ga0163144_10020218_pt1 | contig 13332 bp, 10 predicted proteins | sample OliLak19BULKMAT1_FD_123175 | JGI IMG/M metagenome (GOLD analysis project Ga0163144, IMG submission 123175) | Freshwater microbial mat bacterial communities from Lake Vanda, McMurdo Dry Valleys, Antarctica - Oligotrophic Lake LV.19.BULKMAT1 | ecosystem: Environmental > Aquatic > Freshwater >... | reverse complement strand
TTCCAGTCATAGGTGCGGATGTTGCCCGCGATATCGGTGATCTCGTAATGCAGGTAGTAGTCCTGCGAGTTGAGCCACGGGATGCCCGTCGCGAGCGCCACCTGAAACGGCACCGTCGTGGTCGAGGTCGCGTTGTTCCAGTAATAGGTCACCTCGGGATTCTGGAACACCCACGACGACGGATTGACCCGGTCGAACTGGGTGAGGCCGAACTGACCGTTGTAGCGCAGGTTGAAGCGCACATTCGCGATGCCCGAGCCGGTGCCGTCGGTCAGGTGCAGGCGGATTGAAGCGAGCGGAATCGTTGACTGGTACAGGCCGACCGAGGAGTTCGTCCCGATCACCACCGCGGAGTTGCTCAATGCGCTCGTGCTGATCAGAACCCTCGAAACCGTGGGCGCGGTCTTGTCGAGGCGCAGGTACAGCCGGTGCGTGGGAGAGACCGCGGTGCCGGTTGAGTTGCCGGCCGAGTCCGAGGCGTAGGCCTCGATGCGGTAGGTGAAGCCGTCCTGAAGCAAGGCGGACATGGCGGAGAGGTCCCAGGTCCACGGATCCGAGGCATCCGCGGCGGACAAGGTCTGAGTGAACTCCTTATATGAGCTGTCGGAGGTGAAGCCGGTGCCGGAGGCGTTGATCCAGCCGTTGGGGTTGATGACTTCGGCGGCACCCGGCGCGAGCTCGACGACCCGGACGAAGGTGCGCTGCTGGTCGAGCGCGTCGGCCACATTGTCCCGGATGAGTCCGGCGACCTGGCTGAAGCTCGTCACCCAAGTCGCCGTGCCGGAGCTTGTGGCGAGGCCGACCGGTGAGGTCACCGTCACGGTCGGCTTCTGCGTGTCGTAGACGAAGACCGTGTAGGCGCTCGTGCCCGTGGTCGACTGGTCGACGAAACGACCGGCGGCATCCTGGGAGCGGGCCGAGATCGCATACTTGCGGCCGTTCTGCCACTGAGGCATTTTGAGCCCCGTGGTATTCGTGATCGTGGCGTTGACCGAGCCGACCTGTCCCGCGGAATAGATCGTCTGCGGCGTATAGGTCACGCCATTGGACAGGCCGGTCGACAGCCATATCTGTTGGCCGACCGCGCCCAGCACGCCCGCGGTCGTGAACGCGACCCAGGAAGTGTTCGGCAAGGTGGGGATGCCGATGTCCTGGACCATGATGCTGCTGACCAGCACGCCGGTGCCCAGGTCGGAGAACTGCGCGATGATCGCGGTGACCGAGTTCGTCGCCCCCGAGACTGGCAGCTGGATGCTCGCCGTGGGCGGGAAGCGGTCCAGGCTGATCGACACCGTGCTGATCTGCGCGGGGTGATAAGGGTTGCCGACGCCACCGTCCTGAGTCTGCGCGCGTACGGCGATCTCGTAGGGGCCGTCGTCGGGGATGTTGCCCGTGTTCGAGGTATCAAAAGGAAAGGAATACGCGGTCGCGCCCGGCGAGAGGAACGGCGCCGTGCGCCAGGACAAGATGTCGTCGAGGCCGGCCGTCATGACCGAGCCGTTCCAGCGCTTGCCCGTGATCACATGGGTGATGCGCACGGCCGCGGTCGTGATCACGGTCTGCGCGGAGTTGTTGAAGCCCACCGTGCCGGCGACCACGGTGAAGCCAAGGTTGTTGCCGGGGCCGGGGCTCGTGATAGACGCGGTCGGCACGGTCACATAGAAGGTGCCGCCAACAGACAGCGCCGTGCCGGAGGAAGGGTTCGTGAGCAGAATCCTGTACTGGCCGCCGGCCACCGCGGTCGAGATATTAAGGTGGGCCGTCAGGCTCGTGCTGCCCGCATAGGTCATCGAAGCCAGCGAGATCTCGGGCCGGAGGATGCCGCCCGAGTCCTGGAACTCTATCTTGACCGTGTTCGTGCTCGGCAGGACGCTTCCAGTCTGCCCCGTCCAGTTCTGGAAGCCGGAGCCCTCGATGCGCAGAGGACGGCTTAATGCCGCGGTGCCGCCGTCAGAATAAAGGACGCCTCCGGAGGCAAAAGGATTGACGCCGGCGTCGGTGTCGGCCACGCTCGTGATCACCGGCGCATTGACGCGAAAGAGTAGGGAGACGTCGGCGGCGTTGCTGTTGTTACGATTGCGGAAGGTCGGGTACTCCTGGCCGTCGCCCTGGACATAGCGCATGTCGTAGGCGAAGCCCGCGTTCACGAAAGTGGACAGCACGACGGAGGCGCGCATCTGCGTCTTGCTGATCCAGGTCGTCGAGGTGACCGTGACGCCGCTCTGGGTCTCGGAACTGGCCAGTATGAGGAAACGGGGCGTCGGGGTCGACACTCCGGGGATGAACTCCATGTTGCTGCCGTTGATGAGGATGTCGTAACGCGGCGTTGTCAGGAAGGCGTTGAAAGGAACGGCCGTGCTGACCGTGATTCCGCTGGGCGCCGCGTAGGTCGAGGTGATGATCTGGTCGAAATAGACATTGCTTAAGTCGCTCCACATGATCGGCAGCGCCTCGTTGGCGTTCGTCCACATGCCGAGCTTGGGGTTGTTGAGGGAGTTACCGGTGCGGTAGATAACCGTCGGCGAGCATTGGGAGGCCGCGGTCACGGTCGAGGCGCAGGTGCGGTACTGGAGCTGATCGGCGTTGGTGCTGATGTAGGCGATGTAAAGCGTCCCCGCCATCGTCGCGGCGGGCTTGTCATAGACGATGGAGATGGCGGGGTCGCGCAGGGGCGAGCCGAGGTCTCCGCCCGAGCCGTTGCTGTCGAGCACCATGCTCTGGAAGCTGCCCAGGGTGCCATCGGGCACAGTCAGGCCGGAGCCGACGCGCCGCATCACGACGAGGTTGCCCTTGTTCCCATCGGAGGTTCCCGCCGTGGTGTTGTTGCAGGTGCCCGCCGCGCCCGTGCAGGCGATCATGGCGTAGAAGGCGTTGCTCGAGTAATAGACCGTATCGTTGATGGCCGAAGCGCCCCAGCCGTCCACCGAGTCGATGGTGTTGAGCTTGTAGGTGTACATGTTCGTCGTGGACCCGGAATTGCGCAGAACCAGGTCGTGGGGGCCTCCCAACGCGTCAGCGGCGGCATCGGCGACGCAGGTCCCGCTGCTTTGGTCGGCGTCGGCGCAGGAACTGGTGTATGTGAGCTTCAGAATCGCGGCGTCGTAGCTGCCGGCTCCCGCGGCGCCCAGGTTGTCGTTGCGGGCCAGCAAGGAGACGCCGGCCACCGTGCCGTTGAGGATCGGCACGGGCGCCATGATCGCGCCGTTGTCGAGGAGGCCGTCGGCGACGGCCGCAGAGCCCTCGTTGCCGAAGTAGTAGACGTGGGCCGAGATGTTGTCGCCGTCGACATCCAGGGTGTCGCCGGTCGTGTGGTGGTAGCCGGTGAGGTCCGCCGTCAGGTTCATGATGCCGATGACGCCCATGCCGTCCTGAGAGATCTGGCGGGCCGCGGGGGCGAAGGCCGCCACGTACTCGAGGCCGGTCGCCGTCGAGCTCGAGTAGACGATGGTCGCCGTCTGCTGCGAGCGCGGGTCCCACGTCGTGTTCGCGCTCCCATTGGCGGAGCCGTTGCCGCGCACCGACATCCTCTGGCGCCGGATGTTGCTCCAGGTGATACTTCCGCTCTGGCTGAGCGTACCGTAGCGGATGAACAGCATGTTGCCGGAGTTGTCGCGCATCTGGCCGTCCACGGTGAGGTTGGTCGCCGCCGTGTTGGTCACGCCGTCGTTGGCCACGACATAGACGCGCTTGTTCTTATCGTTGTACCAGACCGAGGGGTTGCCCCAGGCCGCGTCCGGCAAGGTCTTCAAAAACGGGAAGATGTCGGCCTGGTCGACCTTGGCTCCCGTGTCCTCGTTGAAGGCGAACCAGTCCTGGCCGTCGCGGGAGAACCGCCACACGGCCCGGTCGGAGTTGGTCATCTTGAAGAAGGCCCAGTAGCCCCAGCCCGGGACATGGATGACGTTGCGCTGGCCGGAATAGGCCGTGGTGGCGCCGTTGTCGCCGATCGTGCGCTGGGCGGCGTCGGCGACCACCGGCCCGAACGCCGCCAGCGCCGCGAGGGCGCCGGTCGCGATCAGGCGGGCGAAGGAGGCCTTACGCACCGACCTTCCTCAACGCCGCCTTGGCCTGGTCGCGGACCCCGGCGTCGGAGTCCTTCAGGGCCGTGCGCAGGGCCGGGGCGGCCGAGGCGCCCCCCTTGCCCACGGTGCCCAGCGCCGCCGCGGCGAAGGCGCGCAGGACGGGGTCCGCGGAGTCCAGCGCCTTGATCAGGGCGGGAACCTGGCCCGCGGCCTTGGGGCCGGCGACCTTCACCAGGCACTGGGCGCAGTAGTTCTTGGCCGCCGGCATGCCCTCGGCGCATTTGATCAGTTCCGGTATGCGGCCCGCATCCCGGGGCCCCAGGACCCGGAACAGGACGCTGCCCGCGGCGGCCGCAGACTCAGGGTCCTCGAGCGCCTGGAACAAAGCGGGCACGGCTTTGGAGCCCATGAGGGCGACGACCTTCAGGGCGATCTCGCGTTGGCCCGGATTGCGGCCGTAGCTCAACAGCTCGCCGATCATACCGGCATCGGCGCGCTCGATCATGGCCTTGGCGGTCTTTTGCGCGGCCGGGTCCTCGCTGCGCAGGGCCCCGATCAACTCGCGCGCGTCGCGCACCGGGTACTCCGCGTCCGGGCCCACGCTCACGCCCGCATGCGCGCGCGTATAAGAAAGGGCGCACGCCAAAAAGAGCATCGCCACGAGCAATGCCCCATTTCGCGTGCGCGCGTAATAGGAAGTGACGACAGACGCAATCCACCCACGGATGCTCATTTGACCCTCTATAGTGCGGTTATTGGTCGGGGACGGGGTGTCGAAATTGTTTCCGGCACGAGGTCCGTACGGTTCGGTAAGCTTAGAAACTTCGCCGGGAGGCGAAGAAGAAGGGGGTTGGCACCTTCTTTAACAGCGGAGGACTTCGATGGAGCTTTGGCGGGAACGGGAAAGCGTCAGGCGGGCTTGCGTGCGACAACAGAACGAGACGGTCATGGCCGCGCAGGCCAGAACGAGCAGCCACAGGACCTCGACCTTGGGGCGCCCCCCCGGCAGGCCGGGCAGGATTTTGGCCAGGCCAAAGCCGGTCGCGGCCATGCGGAAGGCATCGCCAAAATCGGTCAATAGCTCAAGCGCCGCCAAAACCGCGCGGGCCTTGGGTAAGGAGCTCGTGAAGGAGTTGTCGGCCGCGCGCTTGACCGTCGCACCCTTCAGGTCGGCGAGGACCTTGGCCGAGGTGACGGGGCGGCCCAGCTCGTCGCGGACGTCGAGGCCCCACTTGTTCTCGACCGCGGTCCGCGGATCGACCCCTTGCGCATCAAGACCGGCCGCGGTTTCCGCGCGGCCGGCCGGCGCAAGTAGCGCCAGGGCCAAAAATAGGCCCGGCCCCACCAACCATGGAACCCCTCTGTCCCGTCCATGATAAGCAAGGGCCGAGCGAAATCGTGCACTCACGCCATGTTTCAGCATGTTTGGTTTCGGTAGCCAGGCGACCTCGGGACTCTTCGAGGCCCTTCGCTTTGCGCCCCGTCCTCGCGAACGGTTTGCCGGTTTATCGCTCCAACTGACGACCTTCGGAGTATAGCAGGCGCCGTTTTATTGTCAAGACCCACGGCCTCGAGAATCGCATTTCTCGACGAGAAAATCGTCACGAGCGCCCTTCTTCCCGCTTCGAATCCGGAGCGTCGCGTAGGCGCATAGCCCCGGCCCAATAGAGCGTGTTGATCTCATCGAGCCAAGCCAGCTTTTCCTCAGCGGTCAGGTGAATGAACTCCAGTGCCTTCTCTCGCACATAGAGCTGGACGCCCCGGTTAGGTTCACGAAGAGGGCCTTCGCTCATGAGCGGCCCTCCAGGTCGCGCAGGGCCTTAATGTCTTCCTGGTCCAGCGCCCAATTCACCAGGGCGACCTCATGGCGCACATATTGAGTGGGGTTTTCATGCCCTTGAGGAGAGACTCTCGCATGCCCGGGACGGACAGAAGGTAAAGCGTCTCCTGAATCGCCTCCCAATCCTCCGACGACACAAGGACCGCACTCCGCCGCATTAGGAGTCCTCCGACGGCTTTTCTTCGTTCGCCCGCGGCATCCCCCGGCGGGCCAGTTTGAGTTTTTCCGCATCGACAAGGTCTTGAGGACGCGCGACGGCCTGTTTATTGCGGATCAACTCCTCCAAGCCGATAAAGTGCGCCTCCTGCCGTCCGAATCGGCTGGTTTCCTTGCTCGACCACGCCTCATCGAAGTCGACGCCCGGGATTCTCCCCAGAATGTCGACGCGCATCGGGGGATCTCCGAAGGTGATCCCCTTTCCGGAGGTGAAAAGCTCAGGTTTGAGATCAGCGCAGGTCAAGCCGAGCGCCTCAAGCGCCGCGACGGCTCGCTTCGCGTTGTCGGGCGTGGGGCGCAGGAGGACATCCAAATCCTTGGTATTGCGAACATAGCCATGGAAGATGACGGCGTAGCCTCCGATGATCATGAAATCGACGCAGCTTTCGTTCAGCGAGGCGACGATGCGCTCGAGGTCGTCGAGTTCGGCCGAGCCGCCGTCTTCGGGCATTAAGGTTCCGGTTTGAATATGCGGCCGATTTTGGACATGCGGGGTAGGGAGCATCCGTGGAGGAACCAATGCGTCTTCCGAACCAATTCCCGGCCGAATTGAACGCGCTCTTCCGCTGGACGAGTCTGCCAGTAGAGAATGTCTTCTTTTGTCGAATCCGGCCAATGCTCCGGATCGATGACTCTGGCGACACTCTTGATGCCCTTCATCTCCATCAGTATAGCGACAATTCCGGCGTTTATCCAGAGAGGTCACCCTCTCTGTCAATCGAGCAGACTTGGACTTGACTCGGCTCGGTCCATGTGTTACACTATGTAACATATGAAAGCAAAAAGGATGCTCGGCATCCGGGTCAGCCCTGAACTTGCCGCAGAGATGAACGAACTGGCGAAAGTGACGCACCGCTCTCTGGCCTGGATCGGCGAGGATGCCATCAAGCAGTACTGCCGCGTTCAGAGGTGGCAGTTGAAGGAAATCTCGGAGAGCTTCACGGAGTCCGAATCCGACGGCCCAGTGATTCAGAACGAGGACATGGAGGCGTGGCTCAGTTCTTGGGGTAAACCCCGCGAGAAGCGCGCGCCGAAAGCGTGAGGGTCGTTTGGCAGCCGCGGGCGGCCCGGCATCTCGAAAAAATACGGGATTACATCCGGCAGTTTAACCCGGACGCGGCGGCCGCGACGGCCGAACACATTATGAAAACGGTCCGCCTGATTTCAGAGCACCCGAATATCGGCAAGGCGGGCCGGCATCCGCACACTCGAGAGTCGTCCGTCGCGGGGACCCCGTATATCGTCGTTTACAGAGTCCGGGACATCGCCGTCGTCATTCTCGCCGTCATGCACGGCGCTCAGGCGCTCAGATAAGCTCCCCGCACCTTCACCCTCCGCTTCAGCCTCGACCGGCACTTTTGGGCCCGCCAAGGACATTATCTCCTCGAGCCTATTCAACTGCGGCTCAACCCCAAAGCCGTCTCGCGTCGCGCACGATCGTCTGCTCGCGGCTCTGCCCGACGGACACGATCGCGATCGGCACGCCGAGCATCTTTTCCACGGCGAGCACATACTCGCGCGCGCCGCGCGGAAGGCCCGCGAAGGTCTTGACCTTCGTCAGGTCGCCGGAGAAGCCGGGGTAGGTCTCATAGACGGCCTCGACATCGAGTTGCTCCCGCCGCGATACCGGGAAATCGGCGATCCGCTTCTTGCCGAGCTTGTAGGCGACGCATACCTTTATCGGATGGACGCCCGTCAAAGTGTCCAGCTTGGTCATCGTGAGCGCGGTCATGCCGTTCATCCGGATGGCGGCCCTGAGTTGCGGGATGTCGAGCCAGCCGATGCGCCGGGCACGGCCCGTCGTGGTCCCGTACTCCTTGCCGACCTCGCGGATGTAGTGGCCGACATGGCCCTCCACCTCGGTGGGGAACGGGCCCAGGCCCACGCGCGTCGTGTAGGCCTTGGTAACGCCCATGACGGCGGTGATGGCCGTCGGGCCGATGCCCGCGCCCGCGCAGGCGCCGCCCGCGACGGGGTTTGAAGAGGTGACGAACGGATAGGTGCCGTGATCGAGGTCCAGCATGGACCCCTGGGCGCTCTCGAGCAGCAGGCGCTTCTTCTTCTTACGCGCGTCGTCGAGCAGCTTGGAGCAGTCGGCCGCGAACGGGGCCAGAAAGCGGCGCAGGCGGTCATAGTCCTTGAAGGTCTCTTTTTCGATGTCTTTGAGCGGCTTGACCCGGGAAAGCTCGGCGGCGCGGACCTTGAGGTTCTGACGCACGAGCTTGCGGAAGGACTCCGGGTCGAGGTAGTCGGCGATGCGGATGCCGATGCGGGCCACCTTGTCCTCGTAGCAGGGGCCGATGCCGCGCTTGGTGGTGCCGATGCCTCGCCCCCCCTCCTCGCGCAAAGTGTCGACGATGATGTGGTACGGGAGGATGACATGGGCGGCGAGGGATATAAAAAGACGCCCTCTGACGCGAATGCCGCGGCTCTCCAGCATCTTCACTTCCTTGACGAACGCGTTCGGGTCGACGACGACGCCGTTGCCGATCACGCTCTTGCAGCCCTTGGCGAGTATTCCCGACGGCGTCAGGTGCAGGGCAAACTTCTGGCCGCTGAACACGACCGTGTGCCCCGCGTTGTTGCCGCCCTGATAGCGCACGACCCAGTCCGCGTCCTTCCCGAGGAAATGCACGATCTTCCCCTTGCCTTCATCGCCCCATTGGGCGCCCACGACCACGAGTGCCGGCATGAAATTCTCCTTAGCGTCAGCCCTTAAAAAATCGTTTCCACCACGAACCGTCGGCGCGGCCTGAGGCGGCCCCGCGCGACGCCTTCAGCCGCTTGTCTCCGGTCACGACCCCGTCACCCGCCACGCCGACGGCGAAGCGCACGCGCGCAAGCGTCCCCGCCGGGCTCGACTCGATCGCCTCGACCGGAGCCTCGATGGGCACCGGTCCGGAGGCGGTAAGGCCTCCGAACAACCTTGCCAAATATTGCGCTATGTCGCGCCCGTCGACGATCCGGGCGAACACCAGGTCTCCCGCCCGAAGCTCCGCGGCAGGCACGCCCTCGGGATCCTCCTCGAGGGTGATCTTCAGTACGAGCAAATCTTCTTCCAGCGACGCGCCCGACTCCGGCCGGCCGCGCTTGGCGGCCGGCGCCGGCACCTTGCGCAGAGACTGGAACTGGCCGAGGTCGAGAATATCCTTTTTGGCGCGCAGGCTCAAACTGTGGTCGCGGAAATGAGAGCGCAGCGGGGCGACGAGCTCGGCGACCACCTCGTCGCCGCCGGCCGCGCGAAGGCGGTCGAACACCGCGGGCTCGGCGGCGCGAAAGTGCGCGGCCATGCGCTGCTCGACCTCCAGGCTCTCGGCGGGGAGGCTCCCGTCCCACAGGCGGCACCCGTACAGGTGCTTCTCAAAGACGAACCAATCCTCATCGAGGCCGACGGCGCAGACGGCCGGGTCGTAGGACATGACGGCGCGCGCGCGCAGCACCTTGCGGCTCTTGAGGTTCAGCACGACGAGGAAAAGCCCGTGCTGGTTGACGGTGGGGCGCACGAACTTCCCCTTCAGGGCGCAGATGTCGTTGAGCAGGCGCGGAATCTGCCGGACGGCGGCCTCGACCTCGTAGCCGCACATCTCCAAGGCGAGCTCCGCCTCGCCGCGGTCGCAGCCAGTCTCCTCCATCAGCAGCTCGATCTTGTCCTTCATCTAGAAATTGGTGTCAGGTGTCGCGGTAGTTGCGGTATTGGTAAGGCATCGCAGTGAAATACCGCAACTACCGCGACACCTGACACCATTCTGATCATTTGGCGCTTCTCGGATGGGAGTCTTTGTAGACCTCTTTCATCCGGTCGAGGGAGACATAAGTGTAGATCTGGGTCGTAGAGAGGCTCACATGGCCGAGCATCTCCTGGACCATGCGGATGTCGCAGCCGCGGTTCATCAGGTGGGTGGCAAAGCTGTGGCGCAGGACATGGGGCGTGATCTTCTTCTTGAGGGCGCTGGCCTTGACCCACCTTGTCAGGAGGTAGACGAGGCCTCCGTCGGTCAGCCTCCGGCCCGACGGGCCGACGAACACGGGGTCGGCGTCGTTCAGGCGCGGGCGTGACTGCAGGTAGGCGCGCAGGCTCTTGAGCGCGCCGTCCCCGACGGGGACCACCCGCTCCTTGGAGCCCTTGCCGAAAACCCGCAAAGTCCCGGTCATGTAGTCGATGTCGCCGCAGTTGAGCGAGACGAGCTCGGCGCGGCGCAGGCCGGAGGAGTAGATCAGCTCGACGGCGGCGCGGTCGCGCAGGCGCCGCTCCGTGACGGGGCCGGCGGGGACGGCCATGAGCTCGGCCATCTCGTTCTCAGTCAGGAACTTGGGCAGGGGGCGTCCGCGCTTGGGCAGGGGGACGCCGAACACCGGGTTGCCTTTGAGGAGTCCGCCCACGCGGAGGTATTTGACGAAGGAGCGCAGGGCGGCCATGCGACGGAGAATGCTCGAGCGCGCGAGGGCGCCGTCCTTCTGCAGATCGGCGAGGAACGCCCGGATATGCACGCGTTCGATGGCACCGGGCTCAAGCTCGGGGTACTTGGCGGCGAACGCCGACAGGTCACCCCCGTACGCGCGCAAAGTGTGCGGGGAGTAGTTGCGCGAGGCGCGCAAATGGGTGAGGAAGCGCTCGGTCTGGAGGCGCAACGGTCCCTGGGAGGCTTCAGTCGTCATGACCTCGTCGTCAGCTCGGGGCCGTGGGCTCGGGCGGCGGCGCCGCGGCCACCGCGGCCGCCGTCGCCGCCAGGGCCGCCAGGCGCGCGGCGATCTGCACCGCGCGCAGGCCCTCGCCCTCGACGCGAAGCTTCTCGCCCTCGTCCTTGGACACCGGCTTCAAGTTGCGGCACTTGGGATAGCCGGGGCAGGTGAGAAAGAAGCCGCGCTTACCGACGCGCAGCCACATGTGCTTCTGGCACTTGTTGCACGGGCGCGTGGTCAGCAAAGGACGCGAGCCCTCGATCTTCTTGCCGTCGGCGTCGAGCGAGAAGGTGTTCTTGCACTCCGGGTAGCCGGAGCAGGCGATGAACTTGCCCTTGCGGCCCGTGCGGATGACCATCGCCTTGCCGCACAGGTCGCAGTTCTCACCCGTCAGCTCAAGGACGACCTTCAGACCCTCGGGCGTGAGCTGGATCTTGCCCTTGCACTTGGGGAAGGTCGAGCAGGAGAGATACTTGCCAAAGCGGCTCTCGCGGATGAGCATGGGCGCCGTGCAGATGGGGCACAGCTCGTCCGACATCTTGGGCTCGATGCGCGAGGCCTCCATCTCAGTCTCGGCGGCGATCAGAGCCTTCGAGAACGGTGCGTAGAAGGTCTTCACGACCTCGGTCCAGCCCTGCTGGCCCTCGGCGATCTTGTCCAGCTGGGCCTCGACATTGGCCGTGTAGGTCAGGCTGACGACATCGGGGAAATGGCCCTTGAGCTTCTCGGTCACGAGGATGCCGAGCTCGGTGGGAATGAGCTTGCGATCCTTCATGTTGCGGCGCACATAGCCGCGGTCGACGATGGTCTTGATCGTCGGCGCGTAGGTGGACGGACGGCCGATGCCGTGCTTTTCCATCGCGCGAATGAGGCTCGCCTCGTTGTAGTGCGGGGGAGGGCTCGTGCGGTGCTCCTCGGGCTTGAGCTCGACGAGCTTGAGGATGTCGCCTTCCTTGAGCGGAGGCAGGCGGCTGCCCTCTTCCTCCACCTCCTCCTCGGCTTCCTCGTCTCCCTTGGGCGCGTCGCGGTAGACGCGCAGGAAGCCCTCGCTCTTGAGCGTGCGGCCCGTGCAGTGGAACAGGGAGTCGCCGTTCTCCATGTCGGCCGACGCGGTGTCGTAGGTCGCCTCGATCATCTGCGACGCGACGAAGCGTTTCCAAATCAGCTCGTAGAGCCTGATTTGGTCGGGGTTCAGGAACTTGCGGACTTCATCAGGAGTACGCAGGACGCTCGTGGGCCGGATGGCCTCGTGGGCTTCCTGGGCGCCGCGCGACTTGGTCTGGTAGGTCGGCGGCTCCGCGGGGCGGTAATTGACCCCGTAGGTTTCCTGGACGAAGTTCGCGCACTCCTCGGCCGCGGTTTTGGCGATCGAGAAGGAGTCCGTGCGCATATAGGTGATCAGCCCGGCCGGATCGGTTCCGCCCAGGTCCACGCCTTCATAGAGCGACTGAGCGATGCGCATGGTGCGCTCGGCGGCGAAGCCCATCTTCTGGGACGCGGCCTGCTGCATCGTGGAGGTCGAGAACGGGGGCGGCGGACGGCGGCGCACCTCCTTCTTCTCGACCTTGACGACCTTAAACGCGCCGCCTTGGACGATCTTTGAGACCACATCCATCTCCTCGGCCGTGCGCAGCGTAGTCGCCTTGACACGGTACTGCTCGGAGAACAGGTCGTAGGTGCGCGTCGTCTCGACCTTCTCTTTCTTCCAAATCGAAAGCTTCGCGTCGAACACGGGCGGCGCGCCTTCCTTCTCGAGCGCCGCGGTCAAGGTCCAGTAGCCGTCGGAGACGAAGTCCCTGATCTCGTGCTCGCGCTCGGCGAGCAGGCGCACGGCGACGGACTGCACGCGGCCGGCGGACAGGCCGCTCTGTATCTTGGTCCATAGCAGCGGCGAGAGCTTGTAGCCGACGAGGCGGTCGATGACGCGGCGGGCCTGCTGGGCGTGGACGAGGTTCTCGTCGATCGCGCGAGGCTCGGCGATGGCCGCCTTGATGGCGGTCGGCGTGATTTCGTGGAAGGTGATGCGCCTGACCTGGTCGGGCTTGAGCTTGAGCATGTCGACGAGGTGCCATGCGATCGACTCTCCCTCGCGGTCATGGTCGGTCGCGAGGTAAACGAAGGCGGCCTTGGAGACGAGCGACTTGAACTCGGCCAGGATTTTCTTTGCTCTGGGGAGAACGACATACTGAGGCGCAAAATCGTCATCGACATTGACGCCGATCTTGCGCACGGGCAGGTCGCGGACATGGCCGAACGACGACTTGACGACGAATTCACCCTTAAGGAAGCGGGATATCGTCCTTTCCTTGGCCGGCGACTCGACGACGAGGAGGCTCGGGCCCGTGCGGACGCCCTTCGACGCTTTAGGCGCTTTCGCCACCTTTTTCGTCTCGAGAAGCACCCCGACTTCGGCGCTTTTATTCACCACCTTGACGGCCTTGGCGGTCTTGGCGGCCCCTTTTTTGACGGCTTTCGGAAGGGGCACTTCCTCGCTTATCGCTCGGTCGGCCCCTTTTTTGACGGCTTTCGGAAGGGGCACTTCCTCGCTTATCGCTCGGTCGGCCCCTTTTTTGA
>Ga0163144_10020217_pt1 | contig 13333 bp, 9 predicted proteins | sample OliLak19BULKMAT1_FD_123175 | JGI IMG/M metagenome (GOLD analysis project Ga0163144, IMG submission 123175) | Freshwater microbial mat bacterial communities from Lake Vanda, McMurdo Dry Valleys, Antarctica - Oligotrophic Lake LV.19.BULKMAT1 | ecosystem: Environmental > Aquatic > Freshwater > Lake... | reverse complement strand
TTTCCGAAGCGCTCCGCGAGGGCCCGCCCCTCGTCCGTCGCGCCGGTCAAGCGGTGCGCCCACGCCGAGGCGACGACGCTCCAACGCTCTTCGGTGAGGCCGCTGCCGCCGAGCACCGCGGCGCGATCACAGCCGCGCGCGGCGAGCTTCACGCACGTGTCGGCGAAGGTCTCGATGGGTACGTCGGCAGGGTTTCGCTCGGGCTGCATGGGCGCTCCTTCGGGTTTGTCAAAACACCATTTCGGGCCGTTTTTGCGCCGGCTTCTTCTTCGGCGCGGGCTGCACCGGCTTGGCTTCGGCGGGCGGCGACTGCGGGGGGATCGCCGCCTTCTTCGCAGCTCCGGCATCCGCGCTGCTGCCGGCATCGGCGAGCACCGTCGCGGTCCCGGCGTCGGGTGAGTCAGGCGCCGGATCAACGTCCGCCGGAGGACGCTCCGGCGACACTGGAGGGCTGCCGCGCACCGGTGTCGGGATGACTTGCACGCCCGCATCGTTCGCCGAATCGGCGCCGCTCGGCTCGGCTTCACGCGGGCGCAACCCCGGCAGCACGAGCGCGGCGACCAGAGCCGCGCCCGCCGCGGCGCCCACAATCGCGGCAATCGCCACGATGCCTGTGCTCCGCGGAGCTTTCGCGCGCGGCGACGTGGTCCCCGTCGACTCCGGCGCCGTCCGCTCGCGCATGCGACGTGGAGCCGTGTACGCCGCGCCGGGGGGTGTCTCCCCGCCCGCCGTGTCGTGCCGCGCCGGGGCCGTGAGCTTCGGGTCCGTCGCCTCATCGGTGCCCGGCTGTGCCGGCTTCGCCCGTGAAGTGTCGTCGCTTTTCTTGGCAGGTGGCCACGACGGCGTGAACGATCCGGCCAGTGGCAGCGTCTGCGCCCAGCCTCCCGTCGGCGGCGAGGCCGCGGGGGCATCCGGTTCGGGTGCGCTCTGGACGCCGGGACTCGGCGCCGCTTGCGGCGGCGTAGACGCAGACAGCTCACTCTCGCTTTGCGACGGCGCGCCTTGCGTTTCGGGGGATGAGGTCGCTGGCGACTCCGTCGAGGCGACGCGACTTCGAGCCAGTTCCGGCGCCAGCGGGATGGACGGGGCGCGCGCGGGCGAGTCGGTTCGCACGGCGCCGGCCAGCGCCAGCGCGTCCTTCGGAGGCTCGGGCGCCTCCGGACGGCTCTCGCGCACCCAACGTTGCAGCGGTGCCTTGATGCCAGCCGCGAGCTCGTGGGCCGAGGCGTAGCGATCTTTCGGATCGAGCGCGGTCGCCTTCTCGATGACGGCCGACAGGTAGTCGGGAAAACCCGTGAGCATGTCCGGGATGCGGCGCAGCTCCCGCGTGAGCTTGACCGAGAGCGTGATGTCCATCGCGAGCTGGTTGCCGTCTTCGTCCAGGAACGGATTGCGCCCGATGACCATTTCCCAGAGCATCACGCCGATCGTGTAGACGTCCGTGCGCGCGTCCGCCCGCCGGCCGCTGCCGTCGACCTGCTCGGGCGCGGCGTAGAGCGGCGTGCAGAAGCCCTCGCCGCGGCCCGTCGTCGGCACCGCCCAGCCGCGAATCTTCGCAATGCCGAAGTCGAGGATCTTCACCGTGTCCCCGGGCATGATGATGATGTTGTCGGGCTTCAGGTCGCGGTGGATGGTCCCGTACTGGTGCGCCGCGTGCGCGCCGCGGGCGATCTGCCGGGCGAAGCGGAAGGCACGCTCGACGTCGAGCCGTCCGCCTGCGTCGGCCATTACTTTTCGGAGCGACTGACCGTTCAGGTACTCCATGGAAAACCAGGGGTGCCCATTGGCGCGGCCGTGCTCGAACACACACACGACGTGCAAATTGTCGATGACCGCGAGGATCACGATTTCATCGTCGAAGCGCCGCCGGACGTCGGGGACGTCGATGAATTGCTCGTGCAGTGTCTTGATGGCGCGCAGCTCTCCGCTGTCGTGACGCGCGAGGTACACCTGACCATGACCGCCCTCGGCGAGGCGCCGCAGGATCTCGTGCGCCCCGCACCGGTCTCCGGGTTTCCAGACGTGCCTGCTCATCGGCAAATTCCCTCGCTCCGCGACGATGATGTCACGAATCAGCGGGCCGCCACGAGCCCGACGACAAGCGTGCAGAGCGCCGATGCCGCCGCGGCGAGGAGCCCGACGGCGAGCACGCGCAGCCACGGAAACGAAGCCTCGAACGGTGCCCTCCGTCGCGCCGGTCTCACCGCCTGAATGGTCGGTGCATCGCTCGGAACGGCGGCGGCGTCCGGCGCCACGAGGCGAACCGTCTGTGCCTGCGTGAACCACGGCTCCTCGGCCGCGCCAAACGGCTCCCTCTCCGTCGCGTGCAGCACCGCGCGCAACGCCGACGCGAGCTCGTCCACCGAGTCGAAGCGATCTTCGGGATCGAACGCGAGCGCTCGCAACACGATGGTGTCGAGCTGTCCGGCGATCGGATGCGGCGCGACGGACGACGGCGCCGCGATTGGCATCTCCTGCGCGGCCGCGAGGCTGGGCAAATCCCGACAGTGCTCGAAGGGAGTCCGACCGGCGATCATCTTGAACAGCAGCGAGCCCACGGCATAGAGATCGGTGCGCGCGTCGACGTCGCCGCCGCGTGTCTGCTCCGGGGCCATGTATTGCGGCGTGCCCACGGCCATTCCCCGGGTGAGCGCCTGGTCGGGCGCGCGAAGGCCGATGCGCGAAGAGGCGGCCGACACGATCTTGGCAATGCCGAGATCGAGCAACTTCACACAGCGAGCACCGTCTTGACCCTCGCAAAGGAAGATGTTTCCGGGCTTCAGATCGCGATGAATGATGCCTGAGCGGTGGAGCACCCGCAGGCCCGCCAAGACTTCCAGGACCAGCTCGACGGCTTCTCGCCACGGCAATGCGCCGCGCTTGAGCAGCTCCTGCCGGAGCGTTCGCCCCACCAGACGTTCCATGACGAAATAGGGCACGCCCCGCGTCGTCTCGCCGCAATCGGTGACGACGACGAGGTGTGCATCGTCGAGACGCGCGAGCGCTTGCGCCTCCAAACGGAAGCGTTCCAGAGCGTCGCGGGTGACCAAATGGCGATGGAGGACCTTGACCGCCACGCGGCGCCCCAGCGCGCGGTGCTCCGCGTCCAGGATCTCGCCCATTCCACCGCGGCCCAGCGTGCCCACGGCGCGGTACGGTGTGCCGTCGAGAGCGTCGGGTGTGCTCGGGCGCGAGGACGGAGGAACGGCGGACATGGGCTCCGTCGGACTTATGTGCGTGCCGGCACGCCAGCGCTCACGTCGTGCGTGTTGGCGGAGACCAAAAGCTCAGCCCGCCTGTTTGGACCTGGCTCAAGCCAAGTGCTCGATCCCAGGCGGCCGGTGTCATGTGGAAGTGCCCGAGGTGGTGGCTGACCGACCGCCGGAGGCATGTGGAGGTGCCCCAGGCGGCGGCTGACCGACCGCCGGAGGCATGGTGAAGTGCCCCAGGCGGTGGCTGACCGACCGCCGGAGGCATGTGGAAGTGCCCCAGGCGGTGGCTGAACGACCGGCGGCGGCATGTGGAAGTGCCACGCCGCTCCCGAGCAGCCCCCTGGGGAGTCTCGGCGTACCTACTCGCCGCCGCCGGACTTGCCGCCGCCTTTTCCCTTGTTCGTGCCATCCCCCTCGGCCGGCGGCGCTTCCTTTGGGTCCTTTGCGCCCTTCGTGCGCTTCGGTGTCGCGCGTCCAGCCGAATGAAGAGACGGGAACCGCTGCGCGGCCCCTTCGTGGCGGTAGAGCCAGGATCCGGCGGCGGCCACTTCGTCGTAGACCCCGATCAGCAACGTCCACGACCGCGCCACGAGATCGCTCCAGACCTTCTGTTCCTGGTTCTTCGCCTCTCCCAGCTCCCGCATGATCGCGTGTGCGACACGGCCCGCCGCGCTGTCGTCGCCGGCCTGGTAGTTCTTCGGGTCGAGCTTCACGGCGTCCTTGTACTTCGCGTAGAGCTTTGCCAGCCGAAGGAGATCGCTCGCGAGGTCGGTGTAGCCGCTGCCCACCTTGATGTCGTCGATCTCCGTCCTGTCGACAGGGTTGTCGCCGAAGTTGTAGTCGACGAGCAAGACCATCCGCGCTCGCAGGGCAGTCGCTTGCTGCACGAGCGAGACCGGAAGCTTGGCCTCGCTCTTCCCCGCGTTCGCAGAGCGCAACGTGATCGCCGCATGCCACGTCGCCAGCGCGACCCCGTCGAGGTCGTCGGCGTGGGCCTGGTCGAAGTGCTTCTTCGGTAGGCTTGCGAAACGAGCGCGCGGCTCCTTCTCGCAGACCCAGCGGCCCACGGCCGCCGCGGCGACAGCCGCCTTCTCCATGTCGACGCTCTGGACCGCCAGCTTGTTCGGGTCGAGACCCAGCATGCGCGACTTGAACTTCTCGAAAGCTTTCTCGGCAGCCTTTGGTTCGAGGGATTCCTCTCCGACAGGAACTGCGGAGGTTGCGGAGGATTTGTCTTTAGGCATGTCCAAAACGGTCGCACGACCCTCCCGGCGGATGCCAGAAATTGGTGTCGGCGACCGACCTCGAAACCGCGCGTGACGAATCGAGCCCGATCGCCTATGTTCCGCGTGACTTTGCCCCGCCAAAGCAAATCCGGCGCGGCGAAGGGGGCGCAGGCCCCACTTGAAATCAGGAGAGGTGACCGAGTGGTCGAAGGTGCACGACTGGAAATCGTGTGTGCGGCAACGTACCGCGGGTTCGAATCCCGCCCTCTCCGCCGATGTGACTGAACCCCCGCGGGGCGCTCGCAAACGTCCGCGAAACGTCCGCGAAACGTCCGCGAAACGTCCGCGAAACGTCCGCGAAACGTCCGCGAAACGTCCGCGAAACGTCCGCGAAACGTCCCCTGCGCACGCCGCTTCAGACGATGCCCGAGCTCTCCGGGGTGTCGCGAGGCGAGGGTGAGCTGGGGATGTCCTTGAGCCCGAGCTTCTCGATGCGGCGGTAGAGCGTCGCCAGCGACAGGCCGAGGGCGCGCGCGGCCTCGCGCCGATCGCCCCCGACGCGCTCCAGCGTCGAGCGAATGAGCGAGCGCTCGAACGCCTCCATCGCCTGCTGGTAGCCGCCGCCCTCCTCGCCGCGGGTGCCCGAGATCTCGGGCGGAAGGTCGGCCACGGTGATGACGCCGCCGCTGCATACGAGCGCGGCGCGCTCGACCACGTTGAGCAGCTCGCGCACGTTGCCCGGCCACGGGTACGCCATCAGGCACCGCTCGGCCGCGTGATCGACGGCGAGCAGCGGGCGGCCGTGCTCCTTGGCGTGGCGCGACAGGAACGCGCTCACCAGCGCCGGGATGTTGTCGGTGTGCGAGCGCAGCGGCGGCACCTCGACGCGCAGCGCGCTGAGGCGGAAGTAGAGATCGGCGCGGAAGCGGTTCTCGCGCACCAGCGCCGGGAGATCGCGGCTGGTGGCCGCGACGATGCGCGCGTCGATCGGCACGGGGCGATCGCCTCCGACCGGCAGCACCTCGCGCGCCTCGATGGCGCGCAGCAGCTTGGCCTGGTGGGCGAGCGGCATGTCGCCGATGTCGTCGAGGAACAGCGTGCCGCCCGAGGCCGCGCGGAACAGCCCGTCGCGCTGCGTCTCGGCCGCGAACACCCCCTTCTCGTGCCCGAACAGGAAGCTCTCGATCATGTGCTCCGCGATCACCGACATGCTGACCGCGATGAACGGCCCGATCCGTCGTGGCGACGCGTCGTGCAGCAGCCGCGCGAGCACCTCCTTGCCGCTCCCGCTCTCGCCCTGCACGAGCACTGGCCGGGTGCTCGCCGCGATCTGCTGCACGAACGCCAGCAGATCGCGCATCTGCTGGCTCTTCGCCACGATCTCCGGCGTCCCGACCTCCGCGAGCCGCTGCCGCAGCCCGACGTTCTCGCGGGCGAGTCGCCGGTGATCGCGGGCCCGCGAGACCTTCCGCGAGACCTCCTTCATGAGCACGGGCTTGAGCAGGTAATCGTGCGCGCCCACGTGGATCGCGTCGATGACGGAGGCCACGCTCGCGTACGCCGTCATCAGCACCACCGCGGTGTCCGGCGAGCGCTGCAACACCTCCGAGGTGAGCGCGATCCCGTCCTTTCCGGGCAGCCGCACGTCGACGAGGGCGACGACGTAATCGTTCTGGGCGGCCGCCTGGAGCGCCTCCTCGGCCGTCCCCACGGCGTCGATCTGCAGGTCGTCCTGCGCCAGGAGCCGCACGAGATTTTGCCGCAGCAGCTCCTCGTCCTCGACGATCAGGATGCGGTCAATCACGGGGCACCTCTACGAAAGTCGAGCGGGGGCTGGTAGGGCGGCCCCATGCGTGCGCCGGGCGCGCCGCGGAGAGCGTGCAGGGACGACGGGGGACCGGTGGGGAGCACGAGCTCATTGCAACGCCGACGCAAGGCAGGCCGGCCGAGGCCAGCGGATAGCTTTGGGCAAAGGTTGACTTTCACGGCCTGGGCGGATGTCGCGAGCACGGCAGCCGCGAAAAAGCCGGATCGCCTGGAAAGGGCCCGTTCTCACAATTGAGATGATCGTTTAATTGATTCTCAATTTTGAGATTGCTGAGGGGGTCCCACCCGAGGTTGGTGGACCTCACAGCAAACCGCGAGCGAACCGTCACCAGCTCGCCCGAGGTCTCATCGCCTCGGATCCCGAAGCTTGTCCCCCTGGGCCACCGATTGCAAGCACCGTGATTTGCTTTCCAGGGCCGCCGGCGTCAGCCGCCGCGGATGGCCTGCACCAGGTTCATTCGCGCGGCGCGCACCGCCGGATAAAGCCCGCCGACCAGGCCCATCACGACGGCGATCCCGAGCGAGAACGCCATGATCACGGGAGTGGGCTCGAAGCTGAACGTGATCTCCGACCAGCTCGCGAAGTTCATCGTCGAGAACTTCACGAAGCGCATGGCCAGCGCCCCGATGACGCCGATCAGGCCGCCCGCCACCGAGAGCACCACCGATTCGAGCAGGAAGGAGAACAGGATGCTCGACCGCGGAAAGCCGAGGGCCCGCAGCGTCGCAATCTCGCGCTGCCGGTGGGCCACCGATGCGTGCATGGTGATCATCGCGCCGATGATCGCCCCGAACGCGAAGAACACCGCGATCACCGAGCCCATCGCGGTGATGAAGATGCTCGTTCCCTCGCTCTGCTTCTCGTAATAGTCGGTCTCCCGCATCACCTGCGCCTCGAGCTGCGGATTGCCCTCCACGGCGGTCTTGAACCCGTCGAACTTGGCGGGGCTCTCCAGCCGCACCCGCACGCTCGTCACCAGGCCCTCGCGGCCGAACGACGACGCCAGCGTCTTCACGTCGCCCCAGACCTCCGACTCGAACGACGAGCCCTTGTCCTCGAAGATGCCGACGACCGTCACCGGCCGGTTCTTGCGCAGCTCGAACGATTGATTGAGATCGAGCCCCTTGAAGCGCCCGCGAATCGCCTTGCCGACGATCACCTCGTCGGTCCCGGGCCGGGCCGCGCGGCCGTCGATGATGCGAATGTCTTTCCGCAGCTTCATGACGTTGTCGGGCACGCCGCGGACTTGCACGTTCGAGACGCCCTCGGTGCCGATCTTGTCGAGGAGCAGCACGATCACCATCTCGCCGGTGGCAATCGGCTGCCCGTCGGTGTCTTTGGCGACTCCCGGGTTGGCCAGGATCATGCCGACCTGACTGTCGGCGATACCACTCGACAGCTCGGCGTCGGCGCCCTTGCGCAGGACGATGGCGACGTCGGGGTCGGCGCTGCGCCCCAGGGTTCGCTGGATGCCCTCGGAGAGCATGAGCACCGAGGCGAGGACGAAGACCACGAGCCCGAGGCCCATGCCCGCGGCGATGGTCGTGGTCTTGCGGACAGCCAGATTACGCAGGTTGTACTTGATCGGAATCATGCTGCACCTGCGGCTCAGGCGATGCGCCGTAGCGCATCGGTCACGGACAGTTTGGAGGCCCGATAGGCCGGGATGAGCGCCGCCGCCAGGGACAGGCCCAGGCCGAGCCCGACGGCCGCCGCCATGGTGCTCTTGTCGATGCGGAAGTACGGAAAGAAGCCGCCCATGTTCTCTTCGAGGAAGCGGCCCATTCCAAGCTCGACGATGGGATAGGCGAGGGCCAGCCCCACGAGCCCGGAGAACAGGCCCACGGTGGCCGCCTCGGCCAGAATGAACACCACGATGTGCTTCGGCTGGAAGCCGATGGCGCGCAGGACCCCGTATTCGTTGGTCCGCTCGCGCACCCCCATCGCGATGGTGTTGCCGAGGATCAGCGTCATGATGAACAGAATCACCACGCTGACGATGTTCAATGCCTTGAGGATGGCGCTGAGCATCGCCATGAAGGACAGGTTCATGGCCTTTTCGCTCATGGTCGCCGTCTGGATGTCGCGCTCGTCGAACATCCGGTCGACGGTCGCGCTGATGTCGGCGCCCTTGCCCGGATCGTCGATGCGGGCGATCACCCAGCCGATGGTGTCGCGCTGCTTCTCGGGGATGGACTCGTTCAGGTAATCCCAGTGGAAGATGAACTGCGAGCGATCGACCGATTTGCGCGTCGCCTCGTAGATGCCCACCACGTTGAACTGCCAGTCTCCGGGAAAGATGGTCCCCGAGAGAGTGATTCGATCGCCGACCTTCACCGCGAGCTGCTTGGCCAGCACGTCGCCGACGATGGCGCCCTTGCGGTCTTCCAGCCACTTCTCCTTCACCTCGGGCGCGAGCTTCATCTCGTCGTAGACGTCGAAGAAGGTCTTGGAGTCGACCGCCATGGTGGCAAAGAAGCTGTTCGGGTTCTTGGGGTCTTTGCCGCCGAACCAGTTGGCCCAAGTGGCTGTCTTGACGCCCGGGACGGCGCGGATGTCGTCGGCGTAGCGTTTGGGCAGCGGCAGGATGAAGCTGATCTTGTGGCGGGTGCCGATGCGGTCCTTGGCGGCGGCCTCGACCCCGACGTTCCACGCCGAGAGCACGGTCTGGAGCAGGACGAACAGGACGATGGCGATGGCGGCGCCCAGCACCGTCATGACGCTGCGTCCCTTGTTTCGCCCCACGTTCTTGGCGGCGACGCTGACGAGGTTCATTCCAGGGCTCCCTTGTTCAGACGCCGGATCACCGTCGCGCGCTCGGCGGCGGCCGGGTCGTGCGTGACCATGAGAATGGTCTTCTTGAGCTCCGTGTTGAGCCTCTCCAGCAGGGTCAGGACGTCGTCGGCGCTCTTGCGATCCAGATCACCGGTCGGCTCGTCTGCGACGATGATCGTCGGGTCGTTCACCAGGGCGCGCGCGATGGTGACGCGCTGCTCCTGTCCGCCCGAGAGCTGCCGCGGATAGTGGTCCATGCGCTCCTCCAGCCCGACCACGCGAAGGGCGGTCTGCGCCCGCTTGCGCCGCTCCGAGGCGGTCAGGCTCACGAGCAGCAGCGGCAGCTCCACGTTTTCGAGCGCGGTGAGCACCGGCAACAGGTTGTACGCCTGGAAGATGAAACCCATGGTGCGCGAGCGGAATTTCGCCAGCTCGCTGTCGTTCATCTTGACGAGGTCGTGCCCGGCCACGCGGGCGGTGCCCGAAGTCGGCTGATCGAGCCCGGCAATGAGGTTGAGCAGCGTGCTCTTGCCCGAGCCGCTGGGCCCCATGAGCGCCTCGAACGAGCCTTCGGGCACGTCCAGGTTCAGGTTTCTGAGCACCTCGACAGGCTCTTTGCCGCGAAAGAAAACCTTGCCCACGCCGCGCATTTCAATGATCGGCGGCGGCCCGCCCGAGCGGCTGACCGGGGAGCCCGCCCGGTGCGGATGACCTTCGGTGCTCTTTGCCGGGCTATCGTCGCCGACGTCCTCGCCGCCCACCTTGTCGCCGCCACCCTTGTCGCCGCCACTCTCCACATCAGCCATCTTCGCGCTCCTTCTCTTTGATTTTCTGCCCGTCCTCCAGCTCCGCGGACGGATTGGCCACCAGCTTGGTGCCCGGCGGCGGCCCGTCCACGAGCTCGAGCCCACCCGCCGCGGAGGCCCCGACCGTGACCCCTGTCTGCTTGACCCTGCCCTGATCGACGACGAACACCACCTTGCCGCCGCCGCGCTCGACCACCGCCTTTGCCGGCACGATGCGCCTGGGCGGCTCTTTCATGGCCTCGGCCGTCAGCTCTTTGGTGAGGAAGCTGACCCGAGCGGCCATGTCGGGCAACACCCCATCGCGCGGATCGACGAACGTCACCCGGACCACGATGGTGGCCTTGGCGCGGTTGACGCGCTTGCCAATTTCAATGGTCTTGCCGCGAAATCGCCTGCTCGGATAGGCATCCAGCACTATTTCGCAGGGCGCGCCGATCTGCACGTTGTTGAGACGCGACTCGGTCACGTCGGTCTCGACCACGAGCGACTCGAAGTCTGCCAGCTCGACGAGGTAGGGGAGGGTGGCAGTCATCTCGCCGACCTCGGGGGGCTTGGAGAGGACGGTGCCGGCGATGGGCGCCTTGATCACCCGGTCGAGGAGCATCACCCGCAGGCTCTCCACCTCGGCCTGGAAGGCCCGGATCTCGGCGTCGGCGGCCCCGGCCAGCTTTTCGAGCGAGGTGACGCGGGCCAGGAGGTCGTCGAGCGAGGCCTTGCCCATGGCCCCCGAGTCGACGAGGAGCTTCTGGCGGTCGGCCTGCAGCTTGATCTCGGCGATGTTGGCGCGCGCCGCCGAGGCCCGCGCCGCGGCCGCCCCGACGCGGGCCTGCGCCGCCGCGATGGTCGCGCGCTGATCGGCGTCGTCGAGCTCGACCAGGACGTCGCCGACCTTGACGACGTCGCCCTCTTTGACGAGCACCTTGGCGATGCGGCCGGGGAATTTGGCGCCGACCCGCGAGATGACCCTGGGGACGACATAGCCACTCGAGGTGATCGAGATGGATGCCTGTGCCGGCGAGAGCAGCGAGATCTCGGTCATGGAGATCTCGGTCCGGAAGATGTTGCCTGCGATGCGCGGATAGGCGACCGCGGCCCCGGCGGCGAGCGCCGCGATCACCACCACCGTCCCCAGGGGGCCCGCCCATGATCGGCGCGGCCGGCCGACCGCGGGGGTGCGATCGATACGCAACGACGCCAGGTCCGAGCTGAGTTGGTCAGGCATGGCGGCCGTGCTCTAGCACGACCCGGTTTGCGCTGTAAGCCGCCAGATCCAGGGCCGGAGGGCCCGGTTCGGGGTCCTGGTGAGAGGCCCCAGGAAGGGCACCAGCCGCGCGAAATGTTTACGCTAGAAGCTCGGAGAGCAGGCCATTGGGCAGCTCGGGATCGCCGAAGTCGTCGAGGGGCTGGCCCTGGTCGTTCTTGCAGCCGACGGCGGCGCCGATGGTCGAGAGGAGGCGGTTGTTCGTGACCGTCCCGTAGTCGACGTATTGGCCTGTCTGGAGCGCGCCACTGCAGCCGCCGGCCAGGATGAAAGGCACCCTGTCGTACGAGTGGTACTTCTCGCCCAGGTCGTTGAGCCACACGGCGACGCCCTTGTCGAGCAGCGTGCCGTCCGTGAGCTTCACCGCGTCGAGCTTGGTGAGCAGGTACTTGAAGAGCTGGGCGTGCAGCCGGTCGATCTTGTGGTGCAAGATGTCGGCGTTCGGGATGGGAGCGCCGACGTCGCCGTCGCCGTCGATACGGTGCGAGATCTTGTGAAAGCTCTTCTGCTTGACGCCGTCGATGGTGAGCTCGACGCCGGCGTTGCCGCTGCCGAGCTGGAGAGTCGCGGCGCGCGTGACGCCGCACGCCACGGCCAGCGTGAGGATGTCCATTTGCAGCTTGCACACGGTCTCGAAGTAATCGTCGTTGGTGGCGTTCTGGGAGATGGTCTCCAGATTGGCCACCTCGCCCTCGCTCATGCCGCAGACGATCCCGATCTCGAGATCGCGGATGCTGGTGAAATGAAGGTCCAGCCGGTCGCGATCGAGCTTGGACAGGTCGGGCCGCGACATCAGCGATTGCATCTGCTCGCGGACCAGATCGTTGACGCTCATGCGCCGCAGGCGCAGCTTTTCGAGCTCTGCCGGGTCGGCCCCGGAGAGGCCGAAGAGGTCTTGATAGCTGTTGAACGGGTTGTTCTCTGCGGCGCGCAGCTCGAGGGGGCCGCGGTAAGACAGCACCTCGTCGAGGTAGCCGTATTTGGGGCCGACGTAGAGCGTGAGCGGCTCGACACCCTCTTTGCCGAGCTCGCGCTGGATGCGATTGTCGATGGACTCGCCCATGCTGAGCGACTTGTTGCCCGCGGGATCGACCGAGACCTTGGCCGCGGTGAGGCATTGATTGCCGCCGCCCGAGTGACCACAGCCGTTGCCCGGATAGTTGAAGTGAACCCCCTTGACGAGGATGAGACGGTCGCCGAAATCGCCCAGCTCGCTGAGCGCCCGGTCGGTGTCGCCGAGCAGCTTGGCGCTGGTCAGCGGGCCGGGACCGAACGTCGGCCAGAAGCGGTCGGGCTCGTCGTTGGTGCCCTGTTGCACGCCGTTGGCTTGCCGGCAGAAGATGGCAAACGGCTCGGCGTCGCCCTCTCCGGCCTCGGCGCGCCGCGGCGCAAAGGTCTCCAGGAAGGGGAGGGCCATGGTGGCGCCGAGGGCGCCGAGCAAGAAACGTCGCCTCTGAATCACGGGGTCACCTCCTCGGGGGCGCGGGTCAGGAACGCATCGCTGGTGATGAGCGCGACGACCAGGGTCTCGACCGTGGCGCCTTCTCGGGACAGGGTGGCAATGTCGGCCACGAGCTTGTTGTCGGCCGCCTTCTTGTCGCGGCCATACAGGTATTCGAGCCAGTGGAGGGCATAACACTTGTGCGACTGCTCGGCCTCGGCCACGGCCTTGCTGAACTCGCCCGCTCCGTCGTACGTCTTTTCGCCGCCCTCGAAGGGGAAGGTGTCCGTGGCATTGACGGGCTCGCCGTTGTCGAGCAGGCGGTATTCGCCCATGGCGCCGAAGTGCTCGAAGGCGAAGCCCGCCGGGTTGATGAAGGTCCCGTGGCACGACTCGCCGCAGGTGCCCTTGCCGGTGAGGGCGGTGACCTTCTCGCGATCGGTCTTTTCGCCGCCGAGCTTGGCGCCCATGGCGGCGGGCGGCGGGTCACCCAGCTCTTGACAGAGGATGCGGCGGTTGACGAAGACGCCGCGGAGGATGGTGTCGGGCTGCGTCTTGGTGCCCTTCCAGGCGAGGAAGCCGGCGCGGGTCAGGAGGCCGGAGCGCTCGGCCTCGGGGAGCTCGACCTGGGTGAAGGTGTCGTCGTCCATGCCGGAGGCGTCGAGCCCGTAGAGCTGGGCCAGCCGCGCGTTGACGAACGAGGTCCGCGAGGTGAGCAGATCGGCGAGTCCACCCTTCTGGGTGAAGACGACGTGCTCGACGAAGAGCGAGAGCTCCTCGCGCA
>Ga0163144_10020214_pt1 | contig 13334 bp, 13 predicted proteins | sample OliLak19BULKMAT1_FD_123175 | JGI IMG/M metagenome (GOLD analysis project Ga0163144, IMG submission 123175) | Freshwater microbial mat bacterial communities from Lake Vanda, McMurdo Dry Valleys, Antarctica - Oligotrophic Lake LV.19.BULKMAT1 | ecosystem: Environmental > Aquatic > Freshwater >... | reverse complement strand
TACAGTGACCACCCGACCACGCCACTGTCCAGCGCTGAATCGGCCAGGTACAAAACCAGAACCTGTTGCCTTAGCTTCGACATTGATTGCTTCCTCTCTGAAGGGCTGAAGCGTATAGTATACGCCCGTACTCTGAAGGGTTGAGGCGTAACTATACGCCCATACAGGTATGCCCTTGTATCTATTCTGCCATTCCTCACTCGTGGGTGTAGGCCGATGATAGAGCAGCAGAATAAAGTATGCTATAGTCAATACCGCACGCTTTGTATCTAATTCCGATAGACACATATGGAGCGCTGATGCCGTTACCACCTCCCACTCTGGCAATCGATCAGATCCATCTGCGCTTATTTGCCATACGCCGCACAGCAATTGATGCACGGAGTTGGACGCTTCGGAGCATGCAGGATTCATTCTGGCGCTTTTATATGAATGCTACTGATGGTGCAGCATTGGAATTGGTGGGTGAGGATGGCGCTGTGAATGTTCAGTATGAGCTCGCAGCGCAACGGCTCTATTTTGTGCCAGCGGGTGTTCGCTTTAATACCAGTACACGGCTGCCGATCGAGCATTTCTATGTCCATCTGGATATTCTTGGAGTGCCACAGGCGGCGATGCAGGCACTGTTTGGTGGGCCGGTTTGCGTTCCTTCCCACGAATATCTGCAGCAGGAGGCGCGAGCGCTTGCTGTGGATGTGAGCAATGAAGCGCGGCCAGGATTATTGACCCAATGTCGGGTCAAATCTCTGCTGTATGGCGCACTGGCTGCCTATCTGTCACAACTCCCTGCGGCGCTGCACGAACGCTACCAGCAGCTTGCTCAGGCCCAAGCTCCAATCCAGCCAGCTCTGCAAGAAATCGAAGGGCGGCTTGAGGCGCGCCTGAGCAATGGATATCTGGCGGGATTATGCCATCTGAGCGAGGATTATTTCATTCGGCTGTTTCGCGCCAGTGTCGGCCAGAGTCCAATTCAGTACATCCAAGCCCAACGTGTGCGCCGTGCAGCACAGCGGCTGCTGTTCAGTGCAGAAAGCATTGAGGCGATTGCGGTGTCAACCGGCTTTGGCAATCGCTTCTACTTCTCGCGGGTCTTTACCCGTCACCTTGGTGTTGCTCCTGCCTCCTACCGCCGTATGGCTCGGGTTTGATGACACTCGACAGCATCTTGATCGCCCGTGTATAATAGCAACACATGTTCTATTTGGTCGGCCAAAGGAGATGCCATGAGCGACGCAGCGGATGCAACAATGGCCCTGTTTGCTGGCGGCGATCCGGATGTCCAGGCAACCTACGAACGGCTGCTGGCTGTATTGGAGGAGATCGGACCGTTTCGTGTAGAACCGAAGAAGACCTCGATTCATATTGTTCGGGAAACGGGATTTGCTGGCGTGCATCCACGTAAACGCTCACTCATCCTCAACCTTCGCACAGCCCAGCCAATTCAACATGCACGAATTACCAAGACAGAACAGGTTTCTAGGAATCGCTACCACAATGAAGTCAAGCTCGAACAGCCAGATGATGTTGATGCAGAGATTATTGGCTGGCTGCGCGATGCCTATGAAACATAAGGAGGGCAGTTCATATGCACTATGTGCTCTTTTATGATCTGACTGCGGACTATCTCGAACGCAGAGCCATGTTTCGGGATGAACATCTGACGCTGGCATGGCAGGCACAAGCACGTGGCGAACTTATCCTGGCTGGCGCACTTGCCGATCCGGTTGATGGCGCATTGCTCCTGTTTCAGGGTGATTCACCAGCAGTTGCCGAACAATTTGCGCGTAATGATCCCTATGTTCAACATGGCCTGGTGACACAATGGCGGGTTCGCCCATGGACGACAGTTGTTGGCGATGCTGCGACAGGCTCTGTTCGCCCACAATAATATCTGGAAAGGAGTAACACATGAGTGAGGCAAAGACACGGCCAACCGATCAGGATGTTGAGACCTTTTTACAGGGTATTGAGGATGCACAACAGCGCCAGGATTGTCACACGATTCTCGATCTGATGCGTGAGGTTACGGGTGCCGAACCGAAGATGTGGGGAACCAGTATTGTCGGCTTTGGCAGCTACCATTATCGGTATGCAACCGGGCGCGAGGGCGATGCGCCGCTCACGGGATTCTCGCCACGCAAACAAAACCTAACCTTGTATCTCTCATATGGGTTTGAGCAGCATGCGGAATTGATGGAGCGCCTTGGGAAGCATAAGGTTGGCAAGGCATGCTTGTATATCAAGCGCCTGAGCAATGTGGATCGGGCGGCATTGCGTGAATTGATCCAGCAATCAGTCGCAGAAGTGGTCTGCATGAACGCACCCGCTGGGGCAGCGAAGGCTTCGTAGCAGATAGCGACGGGTTTTGGAATAAATAGCCGCAGGCTGAAGCCTGCGGCGTATGTGTATGCACATGTTTTGTTACTTTATACGATCCTTTGCGTGCGCCCATGAAAGATGGTATACTATTTCCCGATGCGACGGGCGCTGGACGAGAAGTGGGGGTGACCCACTTTTCTTATTGTTGTGAGGAGGTGGCACGGGATTACGTGTACGACGTAGTTGCATAGTGCCAGAAATTTATGAAGAGCGACTTCTACGCAGCCATCTCCCAGATCGCGGCAGAGCGTGGCATCCCAAAGGAAGCCATCATCGAGGTCATGGAGAAAGCGCTCGTGACTGCCTATCGGCGTACGTTGGGCAATAACCCGCCACCAATTGAGGTGACGGTCAAGCTTGATCCGCAAAGCGGCCAGGCGCGTGTCTATGCAGAGAAACAGGTTGTCGATGATGTTCTCGATGATCGGTTTGAGATTGATATAAAGGATGCCCAGCGGATCAAGGCGGAAGTGGAGCTTGGCGAGACGGTTCTGGTTGAAAGCACGCCAAATGATTTTGGCCGGATCGCGGCCCAAACAGCCAAACAGGTCATTCTGCAGGGTATTAAAGAGGTTGAGCGCGAACACATCTATAGCGAATTTATGGATCGTGAGGGCGAACTTGTCACCGCAACGGTTCAGCGAGTGGCCAAAGGGAATGTAATTCTGGAGCTTGGTAAGGCCGAAGCGATACTACCACCAAAGGAGCAGGTCGATAGTGATCGCTACTATCATGGCCAGCGCCTGAAGGTCTATCTGATGGAGATCCGCCGCGAGGATCGTGGGCCACGCCTGATCGCCTCGCGCACTCATAAGAAGTTGATTGAGCGCCTCTTCGAGATGGAGGTGCCCGAGATCTATAATGGCACGGTCGAGATAAAGTCGATCGCTCGTGAATCGGGCCTGCGCACCAAAGCGGCAGTTGCTGCTCGCCAGGATGGGATCGATCCAGTTGGCTCGTGTGTTGGCATGCGTGGTATTCGCATTCAGAATATTGTCAATGAGCTGAATGGCGAAAAGATCGATGTGGTTCAGTGGTCGTCGGATCCGAAAGAATTTATTGCGAATGCGCTTTCACCAGCCCAGGTCGTTGAAGTGCAACTCCGTGAGGAGGAGCACGCTGCGACGGTGATTGTGCCGGATAAGCAGCTTTCGTTGGCCATTGGCAAAGAGGGCCAGAATGTTCGCTTGGCTGCAAAGCTAACGGGCTGGCGGATCGATATTAAGAGCGCCTCGGCACTCTTGGATGAGGAACGGGCGGCTGCAGAAGCCCGTGATGCTGCCGATGCAGAAGCTCTGGCGACTGAGGCGGCACTTTCGAATGCGAAAGTTGAGCATCGGAAAGTACGCCCGGATGCCACAGTCGTCTATCGGAACCATCGCTATGGGCCGCTTGGCGATAATCTGATCAACGAGACGATCCAACTGCGGGCAACACCGCAGAAGCTGTATATCTATCGTGACGACCGACTAATTGCGTCCTACATCCTGGTTGAGGATGATAACGAAATCGAGGATGACGAGGAGTAATGACCAAGGCTCCCAATAAGTCGAAGGGACCCCGTCCCAAACATATTCCACAACGCACATGTATTGCCTGCCGTAGAGTTGATCCGAAACGGGCATTGGTGCGTGTCGTACGGGATGCAGAGGGACGGGTTGCTATCGATACGACTGGCAAACGCGCTGGTCGGGGAGCTTATCTGTGCCACACCCCAGCTTGCTGGGATCTTGCTATTCGCCGCCGTGGCCTGGAGCGGGCATTGCGAATCGATTCGCTCCCTGTGGAAGACCGAACTGCGCTCGAACGCTATGCAGAGTCGCTCGATCCTGCAGAACTCGATGCGTCTGTTTCATCTGAAATATAAGGCTTGCTAGATTATTGAACAAACTATCTCCGCCGAATGTGGCTTTCAGCTCTGGTACACACAAGCTCTGTGGTGCCCTCGCAGCGGCGGTATGGAAGTGAGGGGATTAATGAATCTTCAGGGGTTACCGATGCCCGCGGGATACACTGGGATGAGTGTTGTGCCAACGGTACTATTTGGCGGATATGGTGGCGGCGGTGGTCGTGGGCCAAGTGGCCCTGGTGGTGGCGGCGGTGGTCGTGGGCCAAGTGGCCCTGGTGGTGGCGGCGGTGGTCGTGGGCCAAGTGGCCCTGGTGGCGGCGGCGGTGGTCGTGGGCCAAGTGGCCCTGGTGGTGGCGGCGGTGGCCCTAGCGGCGGTCGTGGGCCAAGTGGCCCTGGTGGCGGCGGCGGTGGTCGTAGTGGCGGTGGCGGTGGGCGCGGCCCAAGTGGTCCTGGTGGCGGTGGCCCTGCTGGTGGCAGTATGGGCGGCGGTCGCCCTGGCAGTAGTGGAGCACCCGGAAGTAGCCGTGGCCGTGGTGGCCCAAATCGGGATCGACGTGATGGCCCATCGGAGATGGATGGGCCAGCTGGTGGTCGTGGTGGTCGCAATACCGGTCGCGGCGGCATGAGTGGCGGTCGTGGTGGCCCAGGCACTGGCATGGGCCGAGGCCCTGGTGGAAGGGCGGCTACTGCGGTTCGTGCGCCTGCTCGCCCACGTGGGCCAGTCGAACTTTCAACCATGATGTCGGTGCGTGAGTTTTCGGAGGCAACCGGCGTTGGCGCTTCGGAAATTCTCAAGGCGCTGCTTAAAGGCGGTGTGTTGGCGAATATCAACCAGCAGATCGATTATGAGACTGCTGCATTGATCGCAACCGATTTCGGGATTGAGACCGTCGAGCATATTCCCGAAGGCCTGATCGGCGTTGTCGATAATGTGAAGGATGTCCTGGCCGCTGAACCTGCTGATAACCTGAAGGCTCGCCCGCCGGTTGTCACAATCATGGGCCATGTTGATCATGGAAAGACGAAGCTGCTCGATGCGATTCGCTCAACGCGTGTGGCGGAGAGTGAGGCTGGTGGAATCACCCAGCATGTTGGTGCCTACCAGGTCGAAATCCATGGCCGCAAGATTACCTTCTTGGATACGCCTGGCCACGAGGCATTCACTGCCATGCGCGCCCGTGGTGCGTCGGTGACGGATATTGTGGTGCTGGTGGTCGCAGCCGATGATGGCGTGATGCCGCAGACAATCGAGGCAATTGCGCATGTGAAGGCCGCCAATGTTCCAATGATCGTTGCGGTCAACAAGATGGATTCGCCGAATGCGAACCCGGATCGCGTGCGCCAGCAACTGGCCAATAATAATGTGTTGGTTGAGCAGTATGGCGGTGATATTCCATCGGTCGAGGTTTCTGCTCGGGCGAAGACCAATATCGATGGCTTGCTTGAGATGGTGCTGCTGGTTGCCGATCTGAATGAGTTTAAAGCCAACCCGAATGCTTCAGCGCTTGGTACGATCATCGAAGCCGAGATGGATCGAACGCGCGGTGCAATCGCAACGGTTCTTATTCAGAATGGCACACTGCGTTTGGACGATAATGTGCTGGTTGGGAGTGCAACCGGCACCATCCGAACGATGGTCAATGATGCTGGCAAGCGCCTGCGCTATGCAGAACCAGCAACGCCAGTCGTCATTTTGGGCCTGAATGAGGTTCCACAGGCCGGTGATATTCTACAGGTTATGGATGATCTGACAGTTGCACGTGAGATTGCGATTGGGCGCCAGCGTCAGTTGAAGATGGAGGCCATGGCCTCCATCCGTGGTGTGAGCCTGGATAGCCTGTTTAGTAGTATTCAGCAGGGCAAGATCAAGGAGCTGAATATTATTCTCAAGGTCGATGTGCAGGGCTCGATTGGTGCGATTGAACACGCGCTTGGTCAGCTCAATACATCGGAAGTGCAGATCAAGGTTATTCATCACGGGACGGGCACGATTAGCGAGAGCGATGTCAATCTGGCGATTGCCTCACACGCAATCATCATTGGCTTCAATGCACGCCCCGACCCAGCGGCACGCCGACAGGCCGAGCAGCATGGTATCGACATTCGCTTCTACAATATTATCTATCAGCTGACCGAAGACCTGAAAAAGGCCATGATCGGTATGCTGGATCCGGAATACCGTGAGGTGACCGAGGGCTTTGCTGAGGTTCGCAACACCTTCCGCCTGCCGAGCCGCGAGATCGTTGCCGGGTTGTTTGTTACCGATGGCAAGATTACGCGCCAGTTTACGGTGCGTGTGCTGCGAAGTGGTGTGGTGGTTCACGATGGCCGGATTGGTAGCCTAAAGCGCTTCAAGGATGATGTGCGCGAAGTGCAATCGGGCTATGAATGTGGTATCGTCGTTGAGGGCTTCACCGACATTCAGGTTGGCGATAATATGGAGTTCTACCGCAAGGAAAAGGTCGAGCGGACGGGGTAATCGAGAAGTCAGGAGTCAGCATTCAGGAGTCAGAATATTCCTGAATGCTGACTCCTGAATACTGAATAATAATGAGTAAACGCACCGAACAAGTTGGCGATGAAATGCAGCGCATCCTTGGCGAGGCCATTCAGTATGAACTGAAGGATCCAAGGGTTGGTTTTGCGACGGTTATTGGAGTTGATCTCAGCTCTGATCTCCAGCATGCCCATGTGCGTATTTCGATCATGGACGAAGCAGAACGTGCTGAGACGATGGCAGTTCTGGAACGGGCCAAGGGTTTTCTTCGGCGGCGAGTTGCCCAGGAACTGCGCCATATGCGCTCTGTCCCTGAATTGCATCTGATTCTGGATACATCGCTCGATTATAGCGTTCATATTGATCGATTATTGCGCCAAGCTGCTGAAGAACGCACCGAAGCTGATCGCCGGGCAGCAGATGGAAACGAGGAGTGATCATGCGCGCCGCCGCGCCGCCTGCCGATGTCTATTATAAGAAGCGGATTGAATACACCTGCCGCGGCGAAACGTTCGCGTTTGATATCGCGCATACCCTGTTCTCGTCGTTTCAGGTTGATGATGGCACCGACGTTTTTCTGCGAACGATTGCTCCTCCTCAGCCGCCCCGTGCTATTCTTGATATTGGCTGTGGCTGTGGCGTAATTGGGATTGTGTTGGCGCGCTGGTTTCCAAGTGCCCGCGTTGTGCTGGCCGACCGTGATCTGCTAGCAATCCGGTATGCTCGCCATAATGCCGCCCTCAATGGTGTAACGAATGTTGAAGCAGTGGGCAGTGTTGGCCTTGAACATGTGCCCGATGCGCCATATGATCTGATTGTTTCGAATATTCCGGCAAAAATCGGTGATGACGCGATTGAGCAGGAATTCATGCTTGGGCCGCTTGCGCTGGTTCAGCCCGCTGGTGAGTACTGGTTTGTAGTCGTTAGTGGCCTCAATCGCCTGATTCCATCGGTTGGTCGTCAACATAATCTGCGCCTGAAGGAGATGCGGAAGCGGGCTGGCCATGCTGTCTACCGGCTCTCCAAACCAACAACATGATTCATTGTGGATTTGAACACCATGATATATACTAACCCAGTCGATTTCGCCCCATACTTCACAAAGCACCTGGCTGCTGCACAGCACCCCCTCATTCTGACTCATCTGAATCCTGATGGCGATGCGATCGGTTCACTTTTGGGCATGTGGCATGCCATGCGCCTGTTGGGGAAACTGGCAATAGCCATGGTGATGCCACCAATCCCAGAATATACGGCCTGGCTGCCGGGTGCGGATCAGATGCAGCGCTACCGGCGTGGTGATACGCTGCCATCCTGCGATCTTGTGATTATGGTCGATACAGCAACGTTTGAACGGGCTGGCCCGATTGCACAGGAACATGGTGCGGCTCTGCGAGCGCTACCATTGGTTATTATCGATCACCATGCAACCAATGATGGAGCTGGCGACCTTGATCTGATCCAGCCAACTGCTGCATCAACATGTGAATTGCTCTATCAGCTCTTTTTAGCGATGGGCCTATCGATTGATGCCGATCTGGCAACCTGCCTGTTGCTCGGTTTAACCACAGATACGCTGAGTTATCAGACAAGCGCAACCTCTGGTGATTCGCTACGGGCAGGCGCTGGCTTGCTGGATGCAGGCGCTGCTCATCGCATGGTGGTTGATAAAATCTATAATGCGCTGCCAACCAGTGCTGCGCTGTTAGTCGGGCAAACGCTTTCGGGGTTGCGCTATGAGGATGGAGTTGCGTGGGCGACGATCACACGGGCAATGATTGAGCAGACTGGGGCACCCGATGATGCAGTTGATGAGGTGATTCAGGTGATGCGCCGGATTGGTGAGGCACAGGCACTGGTGTTGTTCAAGGAAAACCGCGATGGCACGACCAAGATCAGCCTACGATCACGCCCGCCATTGAATGTTGCAGCATTTGCCCAACGCTGGGGCGGCGGTGGGCATACCCAGGCTGCTGGAGCAACTGTTCCACGTCCGTATCAACAGGCGGAAGCAGAAGTTGTGCCGCTGTTGAAGGATCTGGTACGTCAACGATGATACACGGCTTTCTGGTGATTGATAAACCATCTGGCATGACATCGCATGATGTTGTTGCGCTGGTGCGGCGGTTGGCAAAGGAAAAACGAGTTGGCCATGCCGGAACCCTCGATCCAGCCGCAACTGGGGTTCTGGTTGTGGCACTCGGCATGGCAACTCGGCTGATCGAATATGTTCAGGAAGAGACAAGCAAGCGCTATCGGGCAGTTGTTCGGCTTGGTGCCACCACCACAACAGAGGATGCCGAGGGCGAGATTCTGACAACTGCTCTGGTGCCGCAGTTGGACGAGGCAGGCATTCGGGATGTGATCAACCGTTTTATTGGCGATATCGAACAGGTGCCGCCGATGTATTCGGCATTGCACCATCAGGGGCGGCGTCTGCACGAATTGGCTCGCGCTGGTGAAGTGGTTGAATTGGCACCACGCCCTGTACGGGTCGAACGAATCGATCTGCTGGATTGGCACAGCCCGCTGCTGGAACTCGATATTGTGTGTGGCAAAGGAACCTATATTCGGTCACTGGCCCGCGATATTGGTGCGGCAATTGGATGTGGGGCGCATCTGGCAGCATTGCGGCGCACAGCGGTTGGTTCCTTTACCATCAATACAGCAATTTCGTTGGAGCAGTTGGCGAGCGCGTGTGGGCAGCCGAATGGCACTGAAGGCTCTCTCGCAGATATCGTGCTTGCGCCAGAGATTGCCGTAGCAGATTGGCCAATTGTCACCCTGGACGAACGGGCAGCGCGGCTTGTGCGCAATGGAATGCCGATGGAAGCTGGGATTGTGGTTGGGGAGCGTGTACGCGCCCACCTTACCGATGGAACACTCCTGGCGTTGCTCGTGCACCATGAGGGAAGTTGGAAGCCAGATAAAGTATTTGACTGGATCTCGCATGGAACTGGTACACGGTCTACCGCAACCAATTAACGAACTGCCGACGATACTCACGATTGGTGTGTTCGATGGCGTTCATCGCGGCCATCAGCATCTGTTGAGCCTTGTTGCGCGGCGTGCTCGTGATCTGGGATGCCAGAGCGCAGCCCTCACCTTCGATCCGCATCCGGATTTGGTGATTAGGCCGGATACAGGCCGATTGTATCTGACATCGCTTCAAGAGCGGATCGATCAGATCAATGCGCTTGGGCTGGATCTGCTGATTGTTTTGCCCTTCACCCGTGAGGTGATGGCGCAGAGTGCAGCGGATTTCATGCGCCGTTTGTGTGGTGCTGTGGCGCTGCGTGAACTCTGGGCTGGGCCAGATCTGGCAGTTGGTCATCGGCGCGAAGGCACACTCTCGCGATTAGCCGAGATTGGACATACACTTGGCTATACTGTGCATCCGGTTGAACCATACCATCAGCAGGGTGATCAGGTACGCTCAACGCGAATTCGTATGGCGTTGGAACATGGCGAAGCTGATGTAGCAGCAGAACTATTGGGCAGGCCATTCGAACTGCGTGGTATCGTCGTTGAGGGCGATAAACGTGGGCGAACGATTGGTTTCCCGACTGCCAATCTCGCTATTGATCAGCATCATCTGCTACCAAGCAATGGCGTATACGTCTGCTCGGTTGAGTTGAATGGCCAGCGCTATGGGGCAGTTGCGAATATTGGTGTGCGCCCGACATTTGATGGCGTTGCACGGCGAGTCGAGGTGTATATCCTCGATTTTAATGACGACATCTATGGCGAAACAGTACGGCTCAGTTTCTTGCAGCGATTGCGTGGCGAGCAGAAATTCGATGGCATTACCGCACTGGTTGCTCAAATCACACAGGATGTTGCGGCAGCCAGGGCTTTCTTAGCCGAACAGCGCGATGAAATTGGTGGCGGGATCTGATCCCCTCTCCCAACCCTTCCCTCACCGGTGGGGAGGACGCGAAGGTCTCGCAATAGTGAAAGCCCCTCTCCCCGGCGTGGGAGAGGGGCAGGGGTGAGGGCAACTAAGGGTTTTATCGTTACCTCGCTTACCGATCACCCTTCTTTGGCGGTGAAATTAATTGTCACCGTGACGCCATCGGTCACAGTAACAAATCCACCAACCGATGGCGGATCGAAGCCAAATTCCTTCATCAGAATCTGGGTTGTGGCAGTACCTGTGACTGTATCGCCAACCAGTGTGCCTTTCACATCGAAGGTGACTGGCTTGGTGGTTTCGCGGATCTTGAGGTTGCCAGTAAGTTTGAACGAGACTTCCTGGCCTTCGGTATAGCTTGCTGGCCCGTCAATGATTTCTGTTGAGGTAAATTCGGCGATTGGGAAGCGGCTCGATTCGAGCCATTCTCCACGAATTTTGTTATCGCGGCGCTCATCATCACTTTTGAGTGTGCTGAGATCGACGGTGATTTTGGTGACCTGGCCGGTTGGCTGGCCATCCAGGCTAAATGAGAACTCGCCATTCACCTCACTGGTTTTGCCGATTGCCCGGAATGGCAGATTCTGGCGCAGGAAGGTCTCTTGTACCGCATAGGATGCTTCTGTTTGCGCTGGTACAATCTTGAATGTTCGTACCCCGGATGTGGCAGGTACTGCTGGAGCTGTGGTTGGTTCTGCAGCCGTTGCAGCCGTTGCAGCTGTGGTTGGCTCAGCGGCCACGACCGCAGTTGGTTCTGGTGCAGTTGTTGGTGCAGGCGCAGTTGTCGGAGCTGAAGCTGGAGCCACCGTCGGGGCTGGAGCCGCAGTCTGGCTTCCGCAAGCCACCAGGCTCACGGCCAGTAATGCAACGAGCGTGATACGAGCAATAGTCATAGATCCTCCTTGAAAAGGCTACCACAAAAAGAATCAACGCCACGGTATCGCACCGTCGCGTTCATGAATAGATTACGCGATGATCGGTATTTATGCATGTAGGATGCAATGAGAGCATGATGAGACTAGAGTACAGCAGCCTGTAGAGTGCTATAATAGGATCGTGCAAGAAGTCACAACATCGACAACTAACTCCACTCAGCGCGGCAAGCGATTGTTGCCTGCACTCCCACCCCTCCAGATCCATCGGCGGCGGCGTTTTTTGCGTGTCTCCTGGTTCTTCCTCGGTGTGATTATTCATGTCTATATCTTCGATATTCTTGGCAGTCGTTTCGCGGCGACCCGGTGGTATGCCCAACGCTCTGGGTTGCGCCGTTGGGTTGGTATCGCTCACCAGTTTCGTGGCCTGGCGATCCAGCTTGGCGGGGTGCTGATCAAGCTTGGCCAGTTTATGAGTGCGCGTGCCGATATTCTGCCAGCCGCGATTACCGATGAATTGGCCGGTTTGCAGGACGAAGTGCCTGGTGCGCCATTGGCCTATGTGCTGCAAACTATTCGTGAGGAGCTGGGAGCGCATCCTGATGATCTGTTTGCTAGCTTTGACCCAACCCCGGTTGCGGCAGCATCGCTTGGTCAGGTCTATTTTGGGCAGTTGCACGATGGCCGTGATGTTGCGATTAAGGTGCAGCGCCCGCGTATTGATGAGATCGTTGAGATCGATCTGAGTGCTGTGCTGTGGGCGATACGGATTGTAAAGAACTACCCTGCCATTCGGCGGCGGGCTGATCTTGAGCGATTGTTTGATGAGTTTGCCCGTGTGCTGCGTGAAGAGCTTGATTATGTGAAAGAAGCCCAGAGTGCGTTGACATTCCGGGCCAACTTTGCCGATGATCCGGGCGTCTATTTTCCGGAACCATACCCAGAACTTTCAACTCGCCGGGTACTGGTGATGGAGCAGATCGATGGCTGCAAAATCAATGAGTATGCGCGCCTGGAAGCGCTTGGCGTTGATCGGGCCGAACTGGCTGCACGAATGAACCGTGCGTTTCTCAAGCAATGCTTTGTTGATGGCTTCTTCCATGCCGATCCCCATCCTGGCAACTTGTTTGTGCGTGTCGAAGGTCCGCCGCCGCCACAACTGAATGGCAAGAAGCCAGGGGCACCATTCACGTTGATCTTGCTCGATTGCGGCATGGTTGGCGAATTACCAAACAAGACTATGGAGATCATTCGATCGGGCATGATTGGGATGGCAACCAATGATGCCGAGCGTGCGGTTGAGTCGCTCGACAAACTTGGCATGATATTGCCTGGTTCCGATAAGCGACCGATAGTGCAGGCGTTTAGTATTATTCTGCACCATACCTATGATCGAACCCAGCGCGAGTTGACCAATATGGATGTTGAACAGGTGTTTGGCCAGACCGAGCATTTGATCCGTGACCTGCCATTTCAGATTCCACAAAATCTGATTTATTTGGGCCGATCAATCAGTTTGGTGAGCGGGATTGTGACCGGCCTCAATCCCGATATCAATCTGTTCGCGGAAGTCCAGCCATTCGCCCAGCAGATGATCGACCGTGAGCGACGTGAGGGCAATGGGGCTGATACGCTGCGCCGTGAATTAACCACATACGGGCAAATTGCGGCAACGCTGCCACGCCAGATGGATACCTACTTCAAATCTGCCAATCGTGGCGAGCTGCAGATGAAGGTCGATCTCTCACGCCTCGAACGCAGCATGCGGCGGGTTGAACGCGCCACGGTACGGTTGGCGGGAGCGATCATTGCGGCAAGCCTGTT
>Ga0163144_10020212_pt1 | contig 13335 bp, 9 predicted proteins | sample OliLak19BULKMAT1_FD_123175 | JGI IMG/M metagenome (GOLD analysis project Ga0163144, IMG submission 123175) | Freshwater microbial mat bacterial communities from Lake Vanda, McMurdo Dry Valleys, Antarctica - Oligotrophic Lake LV.19.BULKMAT1 | ecosystem: Environmental > Aquatic > Freshwater > Lake... | reverse complement strand
TCGGCGGGCGGCAATCGCCGCAGCGACACGAGCCAGTCCCAAAGCGCGCGACGGGCCTCCGAGATCGCGAGGTCGTACGCATCGGCACCGCCGCGCGACGCCCACCGCGGCAGCGCGAGCATGGAGAGCTGACGCAGGCGTCGCAGCGGCGTCTCGATCGCCCACCTCGTCATGCGCGCACCGTCGACGAGACGCGCGAGCGCAGGGCTCGCGGCGCGCTGGGGCATCGCGAGATCGGTCGGGACGAGCAGCAGCGCGGCATCGATCGCACGTCGGCGACGTCGCACGCTGCCCTGACGCAGCGCGGTCACACCGGTCGCGACCGCAACGACCGTCCCGAGCACCCACGGATCGACGGCGAGCATCCGCTCATCATGGTACATCGATCGCGCCATGTCGCACGCCGACAGCCCCGCCGCGCTTGCCGGCCTGCGCGTGTTGGAGCTCGGCCAGCTGCTGGCTGGCCCCTATGCTTCGATGCTCCTCGCCGCGTTCGGCGCCGAGGTGATCAAGATCGAGCCGCCGGTGCACGGTGATCCGCTGCGGCGGTGGCGGAAGCTCGAGGACGGCACGTCGCTGTGGTGGCGATCGCTCGGTCGCAACAAGAAGTCGGTCACGGCGGATCTGCGCGAGCCCGAGGGTCGCGACATCGTGCGGCGGATCGTGACGCGCGGTGTCGACGTCGTGATCGAGAATTTTCGTCCGGGCAGGCTCGAGTCGTGGGGACTCGGGCCTGCGGATCTGTGGGCGATCGATCCGCGGATCGTCGTCGTGCGGATCTCCGGCTACGGGCAGTTCGGTCCGCGTGCGCAGCAGCCCGGCTTCGCGAACGTGGCCGAGGCGTTCGGTGGATTGCGCTACACGACCGCGGAGCCGGGGCGACCACCGGTGCGCACGGGGCTGTCGCTCGGCGACACGCTGTCGGGTGTGTACGCGGCGCTCGGGACGATGATCGCGCTGCACGAGCGTCGGCGATCGAATCGCGGTCAGGTGATCGACTGTGCGCTGTACGAGTCGGTGTTCTCGGTGAGCGAGAGCGTGCTGCCGGAGTACGATCGGTTGGGTGTCGTGCGCGAGCCGAGCGGTGCGGCGCTGCCGGGGATCGTGCCGAGCAACACGTATGCGTGCAGCGACGGGTGGTTGGTGCTCGGCGCGAACAACGACAGCTTGTTCGCGCGGCTGATGCGGGCGTGTGGACGCGAGGATCTCGCGGTGGATCCTCGGCTGTTGCACAACCATGGGCGTAGTGATCACGCGCGCGAGATCGATGCTGCGATCGGGGCGTGGTCGAAGGGATTGACGTTGACCGACGCGCTCGCGGTGCTCGAGAAGGCGGAGGTGCCGAGCGGGCCGATCTACAACATCGCGGACATCGCCGCGGATCCGCACTACGCGGCGCGCGGTATGTTCGAGCGAGTCGAGCTGCCCGGTGGTGGCACCGTTGCGGTGCCGAGGGTGACGCCGATCCTGTCACGCACGCCGGCAGTGACGGAGCATGGCGGGGTGGAGCTGGGCGCGGATACGGATGCGGTGCTCGGAGAGATCGGGATGTCGCCGCAGGAGATTGCGGGTCTGCGGGAGCGGGGCGTGGTTTGAGAATCACGCGGTGATGCGATCCGCGGCTGGTGTAGACGCGATTTTCCCTCCGAATGCGCGTGATCGGGAAGCAGCGCATCCACGTCGCCGCACGCCGCGACCCGCTCGAGCCACCGATCGAGCACCGCGCTGTCCCGCGTGTCGAGGATCACGCGTTGCTGCGCATCCGTCACGGTCAAGCCCCGCGCGACGAGGACTCGTACGATCGCCTGGGCCGTGCTCGCGAGCACCGCCTCGGCTTGCGCGAGCGCGATCGCGGCGGTCAGCACCGGATTGTGCTTGGCGAGCAGCGCACGTGCGATCGCATCGTCCGAGCTCGCGGCATCGACGAGCTCGCGGACCGGCAACGGCACAGCGAGCGCGGAATCCTCGATCGTCATGCCGACACCGAGAATCTCCCATCCCGCCGTCACGATCGACCACTGCAGCACACGCGCACGCTCGACATCGATCGCGAACACACGACGCACGCCACGTCGACGATCTCGTACCCGGACTCGGGCATGACGAGACGCTCGTCGACGTCGGGTCGCTCGCGCGTGGCCATTCGCGTGGACATGCTGACGCTCTTGCGGCTCGACGTTTGCCGAGGATCCATAGGCTAGCAGCCTCCATCGAGGAGCGAACCTCGCAAGCGCCATGCCTCGATCATTTCGCCTGGGAAGACGTGCGTGCGGGCGATGAGCGGGCCGGACCGGCGGCCACGCCCGTCGGACGCGTGGCCCACTGCTCGGCCACCGCCGCTGGAGCCTTCGAGGCTTGTCCGCAGCGTGAATGCGTGAAATCCTAGGCATCATGCTTCGTCGCGCGCTCGCCCGGATCGGCGTCGCCGTTTCCACCGCCCACATCCTGGCGAACCACGGTGCCGGCAGCGTCATCGCGAACGCCACCTGCAGCTGATCACGGGGCCGGCGACGTCCATGCGTATCGCTCTCATCCAACAGCACTGCGACCTCGATCGCGCCGCGAACCTCGCCCGCGGCATCGCGGCCGCCGAGGCTGCTGCCGATCGCGGCGCGCAGGTGATCGCGTTCGCGGAGCTCGCGTTCGACCGATTCCATCCGCGCCATGCGTGCCCGAGCGGCCCGCCGCGCGATCTCGCCGAGCCGATCAGCGGGCCGACGATCACTCGCTTGCAAGACCTCGCGCGGCGACGCGGCATCGTGGTGTTGCCCAACCTCTACGAGCTCGACGGCGAGCGCACGTTCGACACCACGGTCGCGATCGATGCCGGCGGCGAGATCCTCGGGCTGACGCGAATGCTGCACATCACCAGCTACGAAGGATTCTACGAGACCGACTACTACACCGCCGGCGATCGCGGCGCGCCGGTGTTTGCGACGGCATTCGGCAAGATCGGCGTCGCGATCTGCTACGACCGTCACTACCCCGAGGTGATGCGTGCACTCGCGCTGCGCGGCGCCGAGCTCGTCGTCGTGCCGCAGGCGGGGACGCTCGGCGAGTGGCCCGACGGGCTGTACGAGGCCGAGATGCGCGTCGCCGCATTCCACAACGGCTACTACACCGCGCTGGTGAACCGGGTCGGCGACGAGCAGGGCCAGCGTTTCGCCGGCGAGTCGTTCGTCTGCGATCCCGAGGGCCGCGTCATCGCGCGCGCCGCCGCAGGCACGGACGAGACGCTCGCCTGCGAGCTCGATCTGGGGGCCGTCGAGCGCTCGACGGCGCGGCGGCTGTTCCTGCGAGACCGGCGGCCAGAGCTGATCGAGACCTTGCTGAGCACTGCGCCGTAGCTCGCCGGGAACTTTCGGGTCAGCCCAGGCGTCCGTGATGCTCGTGCCGATCCTGCTCCGCGCGCTCGTCGTCCTGCTGACCGCCCAGGTCGGTCTCGACCTCGTCGGGCTCGCGCTCGAGTGGCCGCACGCGACCTGGACCACGCGTCTCGTCGAGCTCGGCGCGCTCGTGCTCGACATCGCGATGCTCGTCGCGCTCGCGAGCGGGCGCGAGTGGATCCGTCGGTTGCTGCGCGTCGGTGCTGCGATCGGCGTGATGATCGACATCGTGCTCGTGACGTTGTTGGTCGGCTACGGCGCCGATGCTGTGTCGCTCGCTACCGGCATTGCGTTGCTCGCCGGCTCCGCGTTCACGTTCTGGGCGCTCGGACACAAGAGCGTCGAGAGCTGGGTGTTCGCGCGGTGGATGGACCGTCGCGGGGTCTGCTGACCTCTTCCGGTGCGCCGTGTCGTCGCGGCATCCTCGTCGGCGATGACGGCACCGACACGCTTGGTCGCGATGGTCGCAGCAGCGATGCGGGCCTGAGCTTCGAGCGTGTCGCCGAGGGCGACAACGGCATCGCCTGGGGCACCGAGACCAACGTCTATGCGATGTGCGGCTGGGCGTGTGCGAGCTGTGCATGTGGCGGTACGTGGAGCCATAGCCGCCGGTTCGACGCGCGTGCCCACGGCGTGCGAGACTCGCGGGCGAAAATCGGAGCACCCGCGATGACCAACCACGGATTTTTCTTCACGACCCGTCGACACTTCATGCAGGCCACGGCGGCAGCTTCGGCCGTGGGGCTGTGGGCCGAGAGCGCGAGCGCAGGTCCAGCGGCCGCAGGCGTCGTCGCGGGCAACTTCGCAGTGGAGCTCGGCGGAAAGACGGCTGGCTTCCTCTCCGCCGTGACGATCGCGGAGCACCTGTCGGTGCCGGGCAACCAAGGCGGTGCGTTCGGCCTCGGCCAGTTCGCGGCGTCGTACTCGATCTCCGAGGCCAACCAGCTCGTCGACTGGATCATGTCGCTGCCGCGCAAACAGGTGCAGGAGAAGGACGGCGCGATCATTTTCACCGATCACAATTCCAACGCGAAACGCCGCGTCGAGTGGACCGACGGCCTCATCACGTCGGTACAGTTCCCGAAGCTGTCGGCGACCGAGAACAAGAAGCCGTTCGCCGTCGACGTGAAGTGGCAGCCGAGCACCGTGTCGCACTTCGACGGCGGGGACAAGAAGGTGTCGACCAAGGGCGCGGGCAAGGGTGCCAAGGCGCTGTCGGCCAGCAGCTTCCGCCTCAAGGGCCTCCCCGCCGAGAGCGACTTCGTCACGAGCATCGCGCTGCCGCTGGTCTCGACGCCCGACGAAGCCGGGCGCAAGGGCAAGGAGAAGGCCGGCATCAAGATCGGCGACGTCGCGATCGAGTTCTCCGGCCGCAGCCGCGACTCGGTCTACAAGTACGTGCAGGGCGTGATCGAGGACGGCAACCTGACCGACAAGGAGTTCCTCGACCTCGCGATCGAGCTACTCGATCCGACGCTGACCAAGACCTTGTCCACGGTGCAGCTGTTCGGCTGCGGCCTGCGGTCGTACAAGGAGGGGAAGATAGAGAGCGGCAGCGAGAGCTTGCCGAAGTTCACGCTGACCTTCAGCGTCGAGCGCTTCGACCTCGTGCTGTGAGCCGCCCTCACCCTTCGATACGCGGTGTCGTCGCGCCAGCGCGCGGCCTGTCCTCGCGGCGCAGACCGAACGCGTCCACGTAGAACGCCGCCATGCGCTCGATGGTGAACACGAATGCGTGGGCAAGTCGCAACGTGGGTATCTGCGCTGCAGTCTAGCCCGCCACTACGCAACGAACGCAGGCGCGTCGCTTTGGGCGAGTTGCCCAGCACTCGCGCCGTCCGAGCTGCGCGATACTGCGGATCGACGTGCGTCGCTTCGCCCACATCTCGCTGCTCATCCTCGGGTGCGACAGCGCGCCGATGTCGGGCGACGAGTGGGAAGCGGTACCGGCGATCGCGTACTGCGACGACGCGCGGCCCTGGGATCCGCAGTGGACCGAGCTCGAAGAACGGACGCTCGCGCTCGTCAACACGCTGCGGTCCGAGGGCGCCGACTGTCGGACCGCCGGCAACTTTCCCAAGAGCGAGCCGCTCGCGATGAACCCCGCGCTGCGCTGCGCCGCGCGCGTGCACTCGGCCGACATGGACGCGCGCGCGTTCTTCGAGCACACCAATCCCTCCGGCGAGTCGCCGTTCGTCCGCATCGAGAAGGCCGGCTACGTGTTCTCGACCGCCGGCGAGAACATCGGTGGCGGCGCCGTCGATGCCGAGGGAGTGATCGAGCAGTGGATGGACAGCGACGGCCACTGCTCGAACATCATGAACCCTGGGTTCCGCGACATCGGCATCGGCTATCATCCGGGTGGCGAGTATGGCCACCTGTGGACGCAGACCTTTGCGGCGCCTCGCGCTGGTGACTAGCCTCGCGATCGCGGCGTGCGACGAGCCCGGCGCGACGCCGCTCGCCGAGACGCCGACGCAATCGATCACGCTGCCCGACGACGAGGCCTGCGACGACGTGCGGCAGTGGCCGAAGCTGCGACGCGAGCGCGAAGCGCAGATGCTCGATGCGATCGCGCGGGTGCGCAGCGAAGGGGGCACGTGCCCCGACGCGCGCCGGTTCGACGCGGGCGAGCGCACGACGATCGAGGGCGCGCTGGTGTGCGCGGCCCGCAACTTCACGCTCTACCTCGCGGAGTTCGACGCGATCGGCCACACCGACGGCGACGGCAACACCGTCGTCGATCGCCTCGCCGACGCGGGATGGGACGCGTTGCTCTCGACTCAGCTGATCGCGGCCGGCGACATCGAGCCCGCCCGCATCGTCGACGAGGTGTGGCTGCCGAGCGCACCGCACTGCGACGCACTGCGCGCGAACGCATGGACGCACGTCGGTGTCGGCTGGATCGAGAACGAGGTGCCAGTCGATCCGAAGCCCCCAAACTCGAGCCCAGATCCCGTGCTGTACGCCGGCTACTGGGTCGTCGTGCTCTCGACCGCCGCGCGATGATCCGCTACCCTGGCGGTTGGTGCACGCGACCCGCTCCTGCACGCTCGCACTGGGGATCTCGCAGATCGCCTGTGTGATCGGCGAAGTCTCCGACTACGACGTCGGTGAGGCGCGCTGGTGCGAGGCGGCGACGCCGTGGCCGACCGACTACGGCGAGCTCGAGCAGGCCCTGCACGATCGCATCGACGCCTTGCGTCGCCAGGGCCGGAGCTGCGGCGACGATCGCCACAACCCGGTCGCGACACCGGACCTCAGCCCCGAGCTGCGCTGCGCCGCACGCGTGCAGGCGACGTATCTCGCCGAGCACGCGGACGTCACGCACGACGGCATCGACGACACCTCGGCGCTCTCGCGTGCGGCGCTCGCCGGCTATCGCGGCTCGCTGCGCTACGAGCTGCTCGCCGCCGACTTCGGCGGTCCCGGAGCAACGCTCGCCGCGTGGCTCGACGACGAGGACCACTGCAGCGCGCTGTTCGATCGCACGATCGTCGACATCGGCATCGGCCACTCGCGCTCCGCGTCCGGCGACGGCGCGGGCTGGGTCGTGATGCTCGGCGAGCAACGCGACGACTAGACCATGGCCGCGAACGACCACTACGACGCGATCGTCCGCCTCGCGCGCGCGCTCGGCCTGCAGGTCGGCTACACCGACTACGAGGGCACGCATCGCGGCGCTGACCTCGACGTGCTCGCGGCCGTCGTCCGGGCGCTCGGTGGCGATCCCGACGGCGATGCGGACGCACAGGTGCACGCGCGCGAGGTCGAGCGCTGGCGCGCGCCGATCGATCCCGTGATCGTCGCGTGGGAAGGCAAGTGCGCGCCCGTCTTCCGCATGCCCGCGTCCGCGATCGACACGACGATCTCCGTGTCGCTGCGCTGCGAGGACGGCGAGGTGTTCACCTGGGAGCTGCTGCCGTCGCGCCACACGCCAGTCGACGACGCGACCATCGACGGCACTGCCGTGGTCGCGATCGCGATCCCGCTACCGATCACGCTGCCGGTCGGCTACCACCGACTCGAGCTCGAGGGCACGCGACGCAGCGCGGTCGTGATGTCGGCTCCCGAGCGGGTGTGGTCGCCGTCCGACGATCGCCGCCACTTCGGCGTGTTCGCACCGCTCTATGCGTTGCGATCGGAGCGTGGGCTCGGCGGCAGCGGCGATCTCACCGACCTCGGCGACGTGTTCGACTGGGTCGCGAACAAGGGCGGCAGCGTCATCGGTACCCTGCCCTTGCTCGCGTCGTACCTGGACGCGCCATGCGAGGCGAGCCCGTACGTGCCGTGCTCGCGGCTCGCGTGGAACGAGCTGTTCCTCGATCTCGCGGCAATCCCCGAGCTGGCCGGATCGCCCGAGGCGCAGGCGCTGCTCGAGAGCCACGACACCAAGCGCGCGCGCGATCAGCTGCGCAGCGCTCCGTTCGTCGAGCACCAGGCGGAGATCCGTCTGCGTCGCCGGCTGCTCGCGCCGCTCGTGTCGCGCATCTTCGAAGGCGGCCCGCGCCTCGGCGCGCTCGAGTCGTTCGCGGCCTCGCGGCCAGAGCTCGTCGACTACGCGAGGTTCCGTGCTGCGCAGGAGAAGCTCGGCCTGCTGTGGAACGAGTGGCCGACTGCCGCAAAGGCCGGTGAGCTGCACGACGCCGATCTCGATCCGGTCGCGCTTCGCCACCACATGTTCGCGCAGTTCTGCTGCCACGAGCAGCTCCTTGCGCTCGCGGCACGCACCAAGCGCGGCGGTCTCGGCCTCTATCTCGATCTGCCGGTCGGCGTGCACGGCCTCGGCTTCGATCCGTGGCGACATCGCGACGTCTTCGTGCACGGCCTCGCGACGGGCGCACCGCCGGATCTGTTGTTCGCCGGCGGGCAGAACTGGGCGTTCCCCCCGCTGTCGCCCGACACGCTCGAGGCGAGCGGTCACGCGTACACCATCGCGATGATCCGCAATCACCTGCGCTACGCGAAGGTGCTGCGCATCGATCACGTGATGGGCCTGCATCGGCTCTACGTGATCCCGCAGGGCGCCAGCGCGACCGACGGCATCTACCTGTCGTACCGCGCCGAGCAGATGTACGCGATCCTGGCGATCGAGTCGCATCGCACCGGCACGTTGTTGGTCGGCGAGGATCTCGGTACCGTGCCGCCCGAGGTCCACACCGCGATGGAGCGTCACGGCGTGATGGGCATGCACGTCGTCGAGTACGCCGCGCGTCCCGATGGCCCCGCGCTCGAGCCGGCGCCCGCAGGCTCGGTCGCCTCGATCAACACCCACGACATGCCGACGTTCGCCGCGTACTGGGACGGCGACGACATCGACGATCGGGTTGCGCTGGGATGGATCGACGAGCACGCGGCCGCGTCGGATCATCGTCACCGCGCTCGGCTGCGCGCGAATCTCCGTGCCCACTGGGCGACCCACGTGCCGCTCGCGCCCGATGCCGCCGGCGATGCGGCGTTCGACGCGAGCATCGTCGAGCTCGGACGCAGCGATGCGCGGCTCGTGCTCGTGTCGCTCGAGGATCTATGGGGCGAGCGACTGCCGCACAACGTGCCGGGCACCTGGCTCGAGCGCCCGAACTGGCGGCGCCGCGCAAAGCATCGCGTCGACGAGCTCGCTGATCTGCCGCGGGTCTGCGAACGCCTCGATCTGCTGCGCCGCGCACGACACGGCGGTGCCGCAACCGGCGACGTGCGCCACGACGTCACGCGGCTGACCGCCGACGACGTGCACTGGTTCAACGAGGGCACGCACGAGTCGATCGGGGACAAGCTCGGCGCGCATCCGATGATCGTCGACGGCGCCGCCGGCACGTACTTCGCGGTGTGGGCTCCGTGTGCGCATACGGTCGGCGTGTTCGGCGACTTCAACGACTGGGATCGCGAGCGCCATCCGCTGCGCGCGCACGGGAGCTCGGGGCTGTGGGAAGGCTTCGTGCCGGGCGTCGGCACCGGCGATCGCTACAAGTTCCTCGTCGTCAGTCCGGACGGCGCGAGCGAGAAGGCAGATCCCGTCGCAGCCGCGGCCGAGCTGCCGCCGCGCACCGCCTCGGTCGTCACGCGTGCGACGGCGCCTACGACCGATCCGCAGTGGCTCACCCGCCGCGCCGAGCTCAATCGCCTCGACGGACCGATGTCGATCTACGAGGTGCACACCGGCTCGTGGATGCGCGTGCCCGAAGAGGGCAACCGCATGCTCGGCTATCGCGAGCTCGGCACGAAGCTCGCCGAGTACGCGAGCCGCATGGGCTTCACCCACGTCGAGCTGCTGCCGCCGATGGAGCATCCGTTCTACGGATCGTGGGGCTATCAGGGCACCGGCTATTTCGCACCGACGGCGCGCCACGGCAGCCCCGAGGACTTTCGCGCGATGATCGACACGCTGCACGCGGCCGGCATCGCGGTGCTCGTCGACTGGGTGCCGTCGCACTTCCCGAACGATGGACACGGCCTCGCGACGTTCGACGGCACGCACCTGTACGAGCACGCCGATCCGCGTCGCGGTTTCCATCCCGACTGGCAGAGCTGCATCTTCAACTATGGCCGCTACGAGGTGCAGTCATTCCTGATCTCGAGCGCGCTCGTCTGGCTCGATCGCTACGGCGTGGACGGCCTGCGCGTCGATGCGGTCGCGTCGATGCTGTACCTCGACTACTCGCGCAAGGCCGGCGAGTGGATCCCGAACGTGCACGGCGGCCGGGAAAACCTCGAGGCGATTGCGCTGTTACGTCGGCTCGCCGAGGCGCTCGGCCGGCGTTTCCCCGGTGCGACCTCGATCGCCGAGGAGTCGACCGCGTGGCCGATGGTGTCGCGACCGAGCTGGGTCGGTGGCCTCGGGTTCCACCTCAAGTGGGACATGGGCTGGATGCACGACACCCTGCGCTACATGAGTCGCGATCCGATCCATCGCGGGTTCCACCAGCACGAGCTCACGTTTCGGATGATCTACGCGTTCGGCGAGAACTTCGTGCTGCCGCTGTCGCATGACGAGGTCGTGCACGGCAAAGGCTCGCTGCTCGGCAAGATGCCGGGCGACACGTGGTGTAAGCACGCGAACCTGCGGCTGCTGTACGGGTACATGTGGGGCCAGCCCGGCAAGAAGCTGTTGTTCATGGGCGGCGAGATCGCGCAGATCCGCGAGTGGAACCACGACGCGTCGCTCGACTGGCATCTGCTCGAGGATCCACTGCACCGCGGCGTGCAGCGCTGGGTCGCCGATCTCAATCGGATCTACACGAGCGAGCCCGCGCTGCACGAGCTCGATCACGAGCCCGGCGGCTTCGAGTGGGTCGACTTCAGCGATGCGACCAACAGCGTGTTCTCGTGGTTGCGCCGCGCTCGCGACGGCCAGCACGTGCTCGTCGTGTGCAACTTCACCCCGGTCGTGCGCACCGGGTATCGCATCGGTGTGCCCGGTCCGGGCCGCTGGGTCGAGATCGCGAACAGCGACGCCGCGATCTACGGCGGCAGCAATCAGGGCAACTACGGCGGCGCCGAGGCGCAGGAGATTCCTGCGCATGGCCGCTCGTGGTCCGTCGAGCTGTTGTTGCCGCCGCTCGGCGTGCTGATGCTGCGATGGGGGGCTCCGTGAGCGCGCGCTACATCTGCATCCACGGCCACTTCTACCAGCCGCCGCGCGAGAATCCGTGGCTCGAGACGGTCGAGGTGCAGGAGTCCGCGTATCCGTTCCACGACTGGAACGAGCGCATCACGGCCGAATGCTACGGGCCGAATGCAACCGCGCGGATCCTCGACGAGCGCGGCTACATCACCCGCATCGTCAGCAACTACGCGCGCATGAGCTTCAACTTCGGGCCGACGCTCTTGTCGTGGCTCGAGCGCCATCGCAAGGACGTCTACCGCTCGATCATCGCGGCCGATGCCCAGAGCCGCAAGCGCTTCTCGGGCCACGGCTCGGCGCTCGCGCAGGCGTACAACCATTCCATTTTGCCGCTCGCGTCGGCTCGCGACAAACGCACGCAGATCCGCTGGGGCATCCGTGACTTCGAGCATCGCTTCGCCCGCCGACCCGAGGGCATGTGGTTGCCGGAGACCGCGGTCGACGACGAGACGCTCGAGCTGCTCGCCGACGAAGGCATCGTCTTCACGCTGCTCGCACCGCATCAGGCGGCGTCGATGCGCGCGCGCGGCGAGCGAGCGTGGACCGACACCGGTGGCGCGCGCATCGATCCGCGCCGGGCGTACGTCGCCGAGCTCGGCAGCGGGCAGAAGATCTCGCTCTTCTTCTACGACGGGCCGACGTCGCAGGCGATCGCGTTCGAGCGACTGCTGCACAGCGGCGAGTCGTTCGCGAGCCGATTGCAGGCCGGCTTCGACGGGCGCGAGGAGCCGCAGCTCGTCCACGTCGCGACCGACGGCGAGACCTACGGCCACCACCATCGCTACGGCGACATGGCGCTCGCGTTCGCGCTGCAGCACCTCGAGGCCTCGCCGCCGCTGCGCCTGACCAACTACGGCGAGTTCCTCGCGCTGCATCCCCCGACGTACGAGGTGCGGATCGCTCCACGCACGTCGTGGAGCTGTGCGCACGGCGTCGAACGCTGGCGCAGCGACTGTGGATGCAACAGCGGCGGCAACCCCGGCTATCACCAGCGGTGGCGGGCGCCCTTGCGCGATGCGCTCGACTGGCTTGCCAGCCGAGTCGACGCCGCATTCGAGCACCACGCCGCGCCGATGTTGCGCGACCCGTGGGCCGCACGCGACGCGTACATCGACGTGATCCTCGATCGCAGCACCGACGCGATCGAGCGGCTCGTGCATCGCCACGCCGTATCGCCGCTCGACGAGACGGCGCGCATGCGTCTGCTCGAGATGCTCGAGATGCAGCGCCACGCGCTGCTCATGTACACGAGCTGCGGGTGGTTCTTCGACGAGGTCTCGGGCATCGAGACGATCCAGATCATTCGCTACGCCGCGCGCGCGATCCAGCTCGCGCACCGCCTCGGTGGCGAGTCGCTGCAGGCCGGCTTCCTCGAGCGGCTCGGACTCGCGCCGAGCAACCTCGCCGACGCCAGCCTGGGTCTGGGTGACGCCGCGGCGATCTACCGCGACTCGGTCGACGTGCTCGACCTCGACGAGGTCGCGGCCCACTACGCCGTCAGCTCGTTGTTCCACGCGTACGACGAGCGCACCGAGCTGTTCGCGTACTTCGTCGACCAGCTCGATACGCACACGGCGACGCTCGGGCGCGCGAAGCTCGTGCTCGGGACGATCCGCATCACCTCGAAGATCACGCTGCAGAGCGAGGTGCGCAGCTTCGGGTTCGTGCACTTCGGCGACCACAACCTGTCGGGCGGCGTGCGCTCGTTCGCCGACCCTGCCGACTACCAGACGATGACGCGCGAGGTCGCGACCGCCTTCGATCGCGCCGACATGCCCGAGGTGCTGCGACTGCTCGACGGCCACTTCGTCGAGCTCGCGTACTCGCTGCGGTCGTTGTTCAGAGACGAGCAACAGCGCGCGCTCGATGTGATCGTCCGCGGAGCGGTTGCCGACGCCGAGGCGCTCGCGGGCCAGCTCTACGAGACGCACTCCCCGCTCGTGCGCTATCTAGCGACGCTCGATCTGCCGCTGCCGCGATCGCTGCGGGGCCTCGCCGACTTCACGCTGAGCTCGTCGCTGCGGCGCGAGCTCGAGCGCGACGACCTCGAGTTCCCGCGGATCCGCGCGCTGCTGGGCGATGCCGAGGACGTCGGCACGGAGATCGATCGCGTCGGCATCGGCTTCGCGCTGCGCAAGGCGATCGAGCGCGCGACCAACCAATGGGCCGAGGAGCCGGAACAGCTCGGTCGGTTGCGGCGACTACGGCGTGCGGCCGAGTTCGCGCGCGCGATGTCGTTCGAGCTCGATCTGTCGCACGTGCAGAACCGGTTCTACGCGCTGATGGAGACGGTGTACCCGCGGTTCTTCGAGCAAGCGGAGCGCGGGG
>Ga0163144_10020211_pt1 | contig 13335 bp, 17 predicted proteins | sample OliLak19BULKMAT1_FD_123175 | JGI IMG/M metagenome (GOLD analysis project Ga0163144, IMG submission 123175) | Freshwater microbial mat bacterial communities from Lake Vanda, McMurdo Dry Valleys, Antarctica - Oligotrophic Lake LV.19.BULKMAT1 | ecosystem: Environmental > Aquatic > Freshwater >... | reverse complement strand
CCCGTCAAGGGGCTCCCGCACTAGTCTATGTCCGGCTTTTAGGGAGCACTCGGAAGCGAGTACGATCCGAGTGCGGAATGGGAGGATCGGATCGATAGACCCTTCTGCCTTGAAAATCCCCGCACGCAGGGAGGAATCTTCTCTCGTAGACCAATTTCACATCCTCATCTTCACGCTGAGCCAACACAACTCTCGGCCATTCCACGCTTCCAATCGAGCGCTTTATCATCTTGTTGCAAACCTACGGCATCGAACGCCTCGTGGACATCCGCACGATCCCGCGTTCGCGTCATAATCCGCAATTCAACGGCGCCACCCTGGCCGGCAGCCTGACAGAGGAGCATCTTGAATATGTGCATATTCAAGCGCTGGGCGGTCTGCGGCGCGCCCATAAAGATTCTCCCAACACCGGCTGGCGCAACGGCGGCTTCCGCGGCTATGCCGATTACATGCAAACCGAGGCGTTTCAGGACGCGCTCGAAGCGCTCATCCAGACGACCCGCCAAAAACGCGTTGCGATCATGTGCGCCGAAGCGGTTCCGTGGCGATGCCACCGTTCGCTGGTGGCCGACGCGCTCTGTGTGCGCGGCGTGCCGGTGGTCGAGATTTTATCGGAGAGCAGCTACCGCAACCATAAGCTCACGTCTTTCTCGCAGGTGGAAGGAGTGAGTATCACTTATCCGCCTGAGCAAGCTACCTTACTGTAGTCGCTCATGCTGCTTGACCTCGGTGAAAAATGCTGAAAACACTCCCGCAACTGCTTAGGAATATCCGTGCGTGTACACATTGTGCCGATGTCCTGCCATGCGGTCCTCGCCCCGTTTTGCAGGCGCATAGAGCGGCGCGGCTACGTATTGTTGGTCAGGCACCCGGTCGAAAGGTGCACGAAAGCGGCATTCCCTGGAACGATCCGTCCGGCGACCGGCTGCGCGACTGGCTTGGCCTGACAGCAGAGCAATTCTACGACCAGCGTAAGGTAGCAATTATTCCTATGGGCTTTTGCTATCCGGGCAAGGCCGACTCCGGTGATAATCCACCACGTCCGGAATGTGCTCCCCGCTGGCATGGACGGCTGAATGCTTATTTGCCTGACTCACGCTTACCTTGCTTATAGGGCAATATGCTCAAGTTTACTATTTGGGGAATCGCCGCAAAGCCACGCTTGGAGATACCGTCGAAGCATGGAAGGAGTATTTCCCGCTGGGTTATCTTCCGCTGGTGCATCCCTCTCCGCGCAACCAGCCATGGCTTGTTAAAAACCCGTGGTTCGAAGAGGAGCTGGTGCGGGAGCTTCAGAACGTAATCCAGGGTCTGAAGCTATACATTTGCTCGTTTTCGGCTGAGCTTCTTCAAGGCCGATCCTTTATGCATGGCGATATGGTCCGTTTTATCGCTTTTGATTTCATATTGCGGCTCATCTTGATCGGCGTGATGCGTGTACCCCTTGTAATCCACGTCCCGCGTATGGACCTTGATGATCCTGCCGCTGACATGCCCGGCCTCTGAATTCCAGGTAACGTGATCGCCGACTTTGAAACGTTTTCTCATTCTCTCCCTAACGCGCATGGGGCAAACTAGTTCAAATGCCGCCACGGCCATGCAAGCCTTGCTGTGACCATCGAAAGGAGCCGGGGCAATGGGGCCCTGAGCCGACCTTCACGGTGCCCGGTGAAATCCGACTACCGTCTCAGCATATAGATTGCGCTAGTTTAGCTAGAGCTGCTGACCGGACGAGCTGCTGCGGCTGTGCGATGCGAATTTCCGCTTGCTAATTCGCGACTTCGAGCATCACGTCGATGTAAGCGACGGGCCCGCCTACGGCAGCGATGATCGAGGCGGCGAGCGCGTGCTGATAGAAACCCGTGGGGGCTATAGGGAGCGGGCCGTTAGCAGCGAATTCGCTAAAATGATATGGTCATGAAGCCGGACGCCCCTGGACGCAAACGCGAACGGCAACGTCCGCTCGGCATGCCGCTTAGCCGTTAGCAATTGGCCATGTGACCGTGCGGCGGCCCGCCGCCGTCAACTCCGTTCCGGGCTTGAGGTTCTGCATGCGGAGCATGGCTATTGCGTGGTGGCCGTGAGATGACGTGGATTTGGAACGATGCCTCCCACATTTGAATTTCACGCCTCCAGTCATTAGCTGGAGCATCGGGCCCGGGAACACGCCAAAGCAGCTTGTAGCACATCGAACTCATGTCAGGCCAAAAGCAAATCGGCTCTAGCCTTTTCCTGCGGGTCTCGGTCAGCCTGAATGTCCTTCGTTTCGCGGGCGATGCGTCACAGCCCGGCACGAGCTGACAGAAGCTGGGTTCCACGCCGTGGCTGCTGAACTGTCAGGCGGGAAGCATCAGAGGCACGTGATCGTTCAGGCTTCGCAGGCACAAACTACCGTTTGCTACCCGGCGCGGTCTGGTATCCGCCAAAGTGAGCTACCGGAGACCAGGCGGGTAAGGCAGAGGGCAGAGGGGGACCTGCGAGGGCCTGGAATGGAGCCGCTGCGTAGACCACTTCTCCTCCCAGAACGGTCAGCACGGATTCGATGTTCTTAATTTGCTCCTCGGAGACGGAGAAATAGTCCGCGGAAAGAATCGCGAAATCCGCCAGCTGGCCTGGCGCAATTCGACCTTTCACCTGTTCGTCGCCGCTGAACCAGGCGCTGCCGACGGTGAACAACCGCAGGGCCTGTTCGCGCGTGAGACGGTCGTCTTTTGCGTAAAGCTCCGTGCCACCCACAGTCTTGCCGGAAACCATCCAGTACAGCGAGAGCCACGGGTTGAAGCTGCTCACGCGGGTTGCATCTGTGCCGGCACCGAGCGGTACGCCCGACGCAAGCATCTTGCGCAGGGGTGGAGCGGAGCCGGCAGCCTCCTTGCCATAGCGCTCGACATAATACTCGCCTGAGAACGCCATTCGGTTCTGGATGGCGATTCCGCCGCCGAGCCTTTTAACTCGCTGCAGATTTTGATCGGAAATGCCTTCCGCATGATCGATAAACCAGCGTCCTCGGAAGTTTTCCGCCTTGAACACCTCCTCAAACACGTCGAGAACTTTCGTAATCGTCGCGTCGTAGGTGGCATGAATGCGGATGGGCCAACCGTTCCGTACCAGTTGCGTGGTGACGGCTTTCAATTGCGACCGGAGCTTCTCATCGGACAACGCGGGGCTGTCCGCAAGGAAGTTTTCGAAGTCTGACACTGCGGCGACCAGGTTCTCACCCGCACCTTCATAGACGTACCCGTGTGGACGGCCGGGAGCAAGATCCACATCCAGCTTCACGTCGTTGGTCCATTTCTGGTAGTCCTGCAACTCGACGTCCGCCTTCTGGGCGAAGAGGTACATGGACAGGCGGAGGTTGACTTTGTTCTGTCTGGCGAGCGCCTCGCCTGCCGCGTAGTCGTCCGGATAGGCGTGTCCCCCACCGCCTGCGTCCACCGCACTTGTCAGGCCGAAGCGGTTCAGCTCACGATACCAGTGAAGAATTGAGCTGGCCTGCTCTTCCGTTGACATCGGTGGAAGTTTTGCGACGGACTGATACAAGATGGCGGGACTGGGCTCGCAATGGAGCACCGCACCACCACCCCTGACCAGTTCGAAACGGCTTCCAGGCGGCGCTTTGGTCTCAGGTGTGATGTTCATAGCGTCAACGCCGGCTCGGTTGAGGAACCCCCGTGAGTAGAGAAACAGCACGAGTACAGGAGTGTCTGGCGCGGCATCGTTCAGCTCCTCTACGGTGGGCAGTCTCCGTTCTGTGAACTGGTAAGGAGACCAACCGCCGACCACGCGGACCCAGTGCCCTTTGGGTGTGCGGGCAGCCTGCTCGCGGAGCATGGTCAGAGCCTGTTTAAGTGAAGTAACACCATCCCACCGCAGTTCCAGGTTGTAGAAGCGCCCTTCACGCACAGCGTGAAGATGAGAGTCATTGAGACCGGGGATGACTGTGCGGCCCCGTGCGTTGATGGTCCGAGTCTTTGGGCCGCGCAGAGCCGCGGTTGCCGCATCAGAGCCGACGGAAACGAACCTGCCGTTCCGGACGGCAAAACTGCTCGCGGCTGGGCGGCGTTCGTCGAGTGTGACGACCTTCGCGTTGGTTACGATCCAGTCGGCTGGCCCGTCCTGCGCAGACATGCCCACTACGATCGCCATGGCTGCGAAGAGTTTCGTAGCGTGTCGCGTCAGGGCCTTAGAAAAGTGCATCGATCCGTCCTTGAGGAAGTCAGATCCGATTATGGTACGTCTCGATTTGAATCGTCGACTGACCACTGCGCCGTCAACCATCGATCCACTGCTGACACGTGCAATCATCTGACGATCCAGGCTCAGGAGCCGCGCCGTGCGGCCTCAATGCCGGCGATGTCGTTTTTTTTCATCGTCATCATTGCGGCCATCGCGCGCGCCGCCGGCAGGTGTTTCGTTTCGCCCGCGCCGAATGCCGGCCACACGATTACACTGAAGTCAGGCGCGCAGACGTAGAGAGATGGACAGCCCCAGAATCAGCAGACGTCTGAAGCTCCTTACGTACAACATCCATTCCGGGGTCGGGAGGGACGGGCTGTGCGATCTCAGCCGCATCCAGCGCGTCGTTAGGGAAGAGCAGGGGCACGAAGGGCAAACGTTCATCGCGGCGCTGCAGGAAATTGAGCAGACCCCCCTGGGCGATCAGGTAAATGAGCTGGCGACTGGTGGGAGCGCCACCGCGTCGTTCTGTGCTACACGGGCGTCCGGAGAAGGGTCGTTCGGTATGGCGGTACTGAGCTCGCTCCAGGTGCTGAGGACGGAATATTACGACCTCAGCTACGGAGTGGGGCGCGAGCCACGCTATTGCCAGCGCACCGATCTTGAGGTGGAGCCCGGCGCCGTGCTCCACGTGTTTAACTGCCATCTGGGACTCGCTGCGCGGGAACGACGCTTTCAGCGGGACCGCATGCTCAGTGACGCGATTCTCCTTGCGCGGGATTTGCACCATCCAGTGATCCTGATGGGCGATTTCAACGACAGTCCTGTGTCGGTGGTGCACTCGAGCCTGCGCCGCCATTTTCGGGACGCGTTTCGGGCAGCGGGACACCTTTGGGGGCCCACGTTCCGGGTCGGCCCGATTCCGCTGCGGCTCGACTATATCTATGTCAGTTCGGGTATCCGGGTTCTGAGCTGTTTTGTTCGAAAAGACGCTCTGGCGCGCGTCGCGTCGGACCATCTGCCGTTGCTGGCAACAGTGGAGGTCGGCTGGCCGTAAGGTACCGCCGTAACAGAATCGCGGCGGCCAGTCCCGCTACGACGCCCGTACCAATCCAGAACCAACCGCTCCGGGCGACGGAGGCTCCGACGGTCTTCATCACGAACGCGGGCGTCAGCGGCTGGGCGGGATCCACCAGTTTGTCGCTCAGGATCTGCGTTGCGCCTCCATCGTCCGGCAACGAACGAAGGCACCTCCGCTGGCCTGAGCATGCGTCGATGAGGCGGATCAGGGAGCGATCGTTCGCCAGGCATGCCTCCACCTGGTCGGGAGAAAGGTCGAGGTGTTCGCCGATGAGCCGGTTGCGAAGGCGGGCGATACCTCTTTGCTGGTGTTCATCGGCAGCCTCGACTGCCAGGTCGCATTCGGTATCGAGTGCCATGGAGCGATCCGTCAGATTGGCTGAACCGATTCGGAACAGATGGTCGTCGACGAACATGATCTTGGAATGAACGACGATGGACTCCGTACCGATGTCCTCCACAGTGGGATAGCAGATACGGAGGTGGCCGAAACGGTCTGCCATGCGAAGTTCCCGGATTTTTCGATACCGCAACGCTTCGATGGTATGGTCTTCCAGCCAGCCGCTGTTGTTGAGCGGAAGGACGAGGATGATCTCGGGACCCTCGGGCTCCTGCAACCGCCGGCTGAGAGCGTCGACGATGACCGTACTTGTCAGGTACTGGTTCTCCATGTAGAGGAACTCGCGGGCGGCTGCGATGAGATCGAGGTGCAAGGTTTCGATTTCACGGCAGGAGGTCAGCGGGTTGGTACGGGAGATCGCTACCGCGACGTTGGTCAAGTCGGCTGGCAGGTTCTCGGGCCACGGGTCGCTGGCGGGTTCGGGCGGCGGGAGGGGCGGTTGGGCGGCGCTGTTCCAGCGGTCGCGGACGATGTCGGCGAGAGCGGCGGCAGCGGCGCCGTCCACCAGCGCCTGCACGTCGTGGGTGGGGGCGTATCCACGGCGGGGGTCCTGCGCGCGATGCTCCGAGGTGTCCCAGCGTCCGCCTGCGAAGTCCATCCCTCCGGCGAAGGCGAGTTGCCCGTCGACTGCGACGATCTTCTGGTGATGGCTTGCACCCGGCGGATGGTTGTTATCTAAATGGAAGCAGATGCGAGGGTGTGCGAAGGGGTCCTGGTTCTGCATCAGGTTCGGGTCGCGAACGTTGGCGAATAATAGAGGAAAGTCCCACGCGAGTATCGCTATGCGCAGGTTCGGATTATGGTCGACAACGTCCCGAAAAAACTGTCGCAGCGGGCCTGTGTGCTGGTCGGGACCGTGTTCGACGAGGTGTGTGCGAGTGTCGAAATCCCAGGCGAGCAGCGCGACCGATCGCTGTGCTCGCCGGATGGCTGTCGCGACCGCGGAGTAGTAATCGGCACCATCGATCAGCAGCGCGAAGCGATTCGCACTCTCGATACGCCAGCAATTCCTGCCTGCCTGGAGAACAGCGCACATAGTTCATTGTTCATTGTGTCAGGGTTCCGCGGTGAGGCTTGCAGATTTCTGTTTGAAATGTCTGGGGGCGGGAGTGCATCCTCCTTGTTGGAGAACAATGGCTGACGATCAAAGCTCGAATGACAGCGCCCTGGAACGCGCCGCCCGGACCGTGGGTTCGGCGGCTGGGAAAGTGGCAAACCTCGCTGGCGTGGAACCCGTGTCGCCGGTAAAGAAGCGGGAGAAGTTTCCGAAGCAGAACAAGGTTCGTTTACCGCGACGGATGAAGAAGGCTCAGAAGAAGGTTGACGGCAAGTTGTAGCGGCTACCACGGTGCCGGGGTCTCACCGAAGATTCGAGCCATGAGAGGCAACGCAACGCCACTGGCCGTTGACCCTGACGTAGATGTTGGTGAATCGCTCCCGAAGATTCGTTGTCTGGCCGTTGTGAATGTACGTACCGGTCCAGCGACCACTCACAACGGCAGCGTCACCATGCAGGACGATTCGAAGCTCGTCTGATTTTGCAGCCGTGTAGCGGATGCGGCCTGACTTCAGTTCCGCCACTACCTCTGATTTTTGGCGAACAACGCCGTCGCTGTCGGTCATGAGGAACGAATCGGCGAACAGGCTGTTGAGCGCGTCGGCATCGCCGTGCAGGTTTGCCGTGTCCCACTTCGCTTCCAGAGCGCGGATGGCGGCCTCGTCCTCAGCGGGGGTGCCGCCGCACAGCGTGACGAAAAGGAGAACAAAGAGGCAGGTCTTCACTGCACCAAAATACTCCAGACGCCCGGCGCGCTGCTGCGAGTCAGGACTGTGCCCTGTAAAAGGCGACGAAGAACAACGTCACACCGAGGCTCGCAATCATATAGATCAGGGCTCTCAGCAGAGCCATTGCCGGAGTTACGTCATTGATCACACCCGACACGGTCGTTATGAAATCCATGGCCAGCAGCACAGTGAGGAGGAGCATTCCGATCAGCGCGAAAAACGACGAATTCTTTACTGTCATAGTCGCAGTATGGATGCTGCCGAACTCGGCGGCAAGCGCCGCTCCATACAGAATTATTTCTACGGGAGCGATGCCGACGGATCTGTAAACACGGCGTCGGCTACCTGGTCGAGCACCTGGACTTTACCCATGCCGATGAAATCGCCACCTGATTTCGTGTGATTCGAAGCAAGTTTGATTCCTCCTGTTGTGGCGTATTCCCAGTCCCATGAGCCAGTGTTGCCGCTTTGCAGTTTGTACTCCCAGTGCTCCATCAGCTTCGTCTTCGGCGACACGAAGGCCTGATACGTATCGCCGGGCGTCAGGCCCACTTTGCCGAACGTCAGTTGTACCACGTCCATGTCCTGCCCACCATGGGGTTTTCGGCCGAGATACTTGAGGTTTACGCCCGCGTCTTTCCATTTCCAGGGCATTGCCAGCCAGTACATGTCGTTGATGAAAGATCCGTACGCGCTCTTCAGGGCTTCGTTGGCAGCCGTTCCTTCCAGCTTTCTGCCGTCGACGTAAGCCATGCCCTGCTGGTTGGCCACATTGAAAAGCGCCAGTGTGGCCTTGCCATCTTTTGTCTTACCTTCCAGCCGGTAACGGCCAGTCATCTTGTCCCACAAGTGCGACCGCACTGCGATAAGCTTGCCGCCGATATTGACCTTGAAGTCGTAGCGGACGAAGTGTGCGCGGTTCCAGTTATCGACGCCGCCCATAGCAGTCAACATGCTGTCCGCGATCTCAGTTGCCCTGACGTCAGCGCCATCCACTGGAACCAGGAACAGGGCGAAAGCACATACGAAGATCAGCTTCTGCATTCCAGGAGTGTATCGCCATGGCGGCGGTGCGGCGTATCAGGGGCAGACGGAGATCTTTCGGACCATTTCTGTCTTGTCGAGCCCTGGGCCCGGTCCATCTTTGGTGACGTGCACGGTCCGAAAACCCTGAGAAGCGAAGAACGGTGCGGACTCCGGGGTGGTCTCCACAGTGACGGTCTGGACGATGGCGGCTGTCTTGCCGAGTTCGCGCAGGCGGTACATCAGCAGGAAGCGGCCGAGGCCCTGGCCCTGCCACTGACGCCCCACCATACCCCAGGTGAGCCGCGCGTCCGTCGACCCGGCAGCGGGCAGCGCATAACCGCCACAAGCCACCACGACGCCCTCATGTTCCAGCACGACGTAGTTAGTCGGATTGCCGCTGAGCCAGGTCTCGAAGACCTCGCGCTCCTGTGGGTGGAAGGGGCCGGGGGTGTTCGAATCGAACAGGGCCAGACAGGAATCGCGGTCGGCGGGAACGTACGGGCGAACTTCCATCGAGACGATGGTACAAGAGACGCGGGCACCGCTGGCCGCGACTCCCGGTCGGAGAACAGCAGGAGGGCGCCCGTTTCGAAAGCGAACGCTTCACGGGCGATTCAGCTGCAAGTCAATCAACGTGCGGCAGGAGCAGCCTGCTGGGGCGCGGCTTTGATTTGCTCGTTCCTGCCCGTCAGAGCCAGCGCTCCCACGCAGATCACAACACTGAGCACCAGAAGACCAGCCAGGAAAATCCAGGTCCAGACGCCACTGTTATCGGATGCTGCCTCGTGAGTTGATCTTTGTTCCATATACCAGGTCCTTCTCCATACCGCATCGACAGCGGCTGCGGGAATCTGCTCAGCATAGCAACCGCCCGGGTGAGTGTCGCAGGGACGCTTGCGAGTGGTCGTAAAATGCAATGACTGCCATGCATACCGTAATCGACTTCATCATTCGGCACGGTACCCTGGTGGTTTTCGCTGCCGTTCTGGCTGAGCAACTGGGGCTACCCGTTCCAGCCGGCATTGTTCTGCTCGCGACGGGCGCGGCTGTCGGGGCTGGCGCGATGTCGCCATGGACCGCGGTCGCCGCAGCCGTGATCGCTGCGCTTCTCGGCGATCTGGTGTGGTACGAACTGGGCGCGCGCAAGGGACGATCCGTTCTGGGTGCGCTCTGCCGACTGTCCCTGGAACCGGACACGTGCATCCGCAAGACGGAGGATATTTACGACCGATATGGCGTTGCGGCCATTATCTTCGCGAAGTTCATCCCCGGGCTGAGCACGCTTGCTCCGCCGCTCGCCGGTGTAGTGGGGATTTCCCGCCTGCGCTTTCTTCTGCTGGACATGGTCGGCGCGTTTGCGTGGACCTCGGCCTATGTAGGTGCCGGTTGGGTATTTCATCGTGAGATCGAGTGGCTTAGCGACGTGATGTCGCAGATGACGCGATCGGCACTTGGTGCCGCGGTGCTGATTGGGAGTATCTACATCGCGTTTAAATACGTGGCTCGACGGCGACTGCTTCGCGAGCTTCGAGTCGCACGAGTCACCCCCGGTGAGTTGCACGGCCTGATGCAAGGCACGGAGGCGCCCCTGATCGTGGATATGAGAGGAGAGGGCGAATGGTCGCAGGGTGGGCTGCCTGGGGCACTCAGGCTCTCGCGGGGTGAGCTTGAAACCTTAATTCCGGTCCGAGCCGGTAAACATGAAGTAGTGCTGTACTGTTCGTGACCAAACGAAGCATCGAGTGCCCGTGCGGCACTCCAGTTAAAGCGCCTGGGTTTCCTGCGAGTGCGGCCGCTGGAGGGCGGGTTTGACGCATGGGTGGCCGCGGGCTATCCGACAGAACGTCCTGCGGCGATCGGAGCAGATCAGCTTTGAGCGTAATCGAAAAAGAGGCTCTGGCAGGATTCCCCCGAATACGGGGCGCTCGCGTGCATGCGACTGTCCCGATTTCTCAGGAAATCCTTAACTATTTATTGAGAACTATTCAGATCGGTGTGAAAATCGAGGAGCATAACCGGGTTCTGATTTCGTTTCGCATGTTCCGGGCGGCCGCGGAAATTGTAGGTGTAACGCCCGATCTGGTGGTAGTGCTGTCCACCTCCTGGGTGTTGCGAACGACATTGCGGGCGGTTCTGGCCTGGAAGCCTTCCCTTCAGGCGTATATGGCGGAGAAAGATGGGTTTGTGTACGTCTTCTGCGGACTGATTCCCGCCGTCCGCAGGTATGAGTATTTGTGGCAGCACCTCACGGAAGTCCGCGCCCGAACGCAGGCTGGACGGCTGATCCTCGATCTCGACATACATGTTCGCTAAAGGAGCGACAATGGCCTCGTCATTATTACAGGAATTGATTGCGAACCGCTTTGCAAAGCTCGCAGGTCTGAACATCTCCGGGACCATCCCACTTCAGCAAGACCTGGTCAATGAGGCGCTCGCCGAGCTGGTTCAGAGCTGGTCGGCACCGAAGCAGGGGCAGAGCTCCGATGGGTCTGTGACGCGAATGCTGGAACTGGTCAGAAAACTGGAAGTTCGCGCCGAGCAGGGCGTGATCCTCGTCGATTTCGAGATCGGCGTGTGAACCGGGTCGATGGTGATACGATCCTGCGCATGCATGTTCGTTTACGGCTCCTCATGGCACTGCCTGCTCTCGTTCTGGTTTCCTGCGGTGGTCCATCGGGGAACGTGCACCAGCAGTCACAGACAAAGACGGAGACGGCCGCTAATGGTGCGGAAACCGAGGTTTCTGTCGCGACGACGGTCGCGTTTACGGAAGGTCCGGCGCAGGGGCCAGACGGGCTCATTTACTTCACGGACGTGGCGAACAACCGCATCCTGCGCTTCGATCCGAAAACGCGGAAACAGGAAGTGTTCCGTGCGGACTCGAACCGTTCGAATGGCCTGCTGTTCGACAGCGAGGGCCGGCTGATCGCCTGTGAGAGCTCTGGCCCGGAGCGCAATGCGCCGCGGGTCACCCGCACCGATATGAAGACGGGCAAGGTGGAGGTGATCGCGGCGGGATTCGAGGGCAGGCAGTTCAACGGACCCAATGACGTAACGGTCGACTCCGCCGGGCGACTGTACTTCACCGATCCGGCTCCCGACGCGGTGTCTCAATCGCCGGCAAAGCCGAAAAATGCGACGGGCATTCCCGCGGTTTACAGGCTGGATTTAGACGGAAAACTGACGCGGATTCTTGCCGCGCCCGACACCGAATGGCCGAACGGTCTTGTCATCTCGCCGGACGACAAGACGATCTACCTGATTGAGGCGCACAAGACCGAAGGCGGTGCTCGCGCGATTCGTGCATTCGATCTCTCGGCCGATGGCACGGTATCGAAGATGCGGGTCCACTACAACTTCTATCCGGGCCGCAGTGCCGACGGAATGGCCATAGACACCGTGGGTAATCTGTACGCGGCTGCTGGACTTCACCGCCGCCGCGGGACTCATGAAACGCTCGACACGAAGTGCGGAGTGCACGTGATTTCGCCTGCAGGCAAGCTGCTGCGATTCGTGCCGATCCCCGAAGACACCATCACGAACACCGCGTTCGGCGGGCCTGACATGACGACGCTTTATGTAACGGCCGGGAAGACGCTTTTCGAAATGCGGACCGATATTACCGGTATGAATCGATGAAGGCCTGCCGCGCCGGTTTGATGCCGTTGAGCTTCAGACCCTGCGTCATCCCATGTCCGCCCGGCAGTCACGGTTACAGTGGACTGGGTGGCGTGGCTTTCTTCTGCTCGGCTTCTTCCCGCTTCTTCAATTCCTCTTCACGCTGCTTTTTCAGTTTTTCGAGTTCTTCAGGAGAGAAACGGCGGCGGGGAGGCGGTGGTACGGGTTTGGCCGCGATTAACTCCCGCATCGTAGCCAGAAGGGCCGGTGCTTTCGCAGGGTCGAGCAGCACGCGCCGGTGCTTCCCTGCCCCGCCAGGAAGAAAGCGGAGTTCGCCGGAGTCGGTGGCTTCGAGCGTTCCGGGATCGGAAAGCTGGAACTCCGCGGGGCGACTCGCATACAGGATTGCCGCGGGATCCAGCGCCGGTGCGTCGTAAGGCATGGAGCGTGCCGCTCGGTAGAAGTCCGCCACCGGGTGAGCAGGTGCCCACGCGAAATCCGTATCCAGCGTCGAACCAGGGTAGGTCAGCGCCTCGGCAGTATCTCTGCCCATGAAGATGATCGGGCTGGGCCACTCGGCCAGCACCTTTCGAATGGCCAGCACGTCGGGCTGAGAACATTCGCAGATCACCAGCGCCTTGACTTTGGCCTTGATCTGCTCAGTCACGCCGGGGTAATTCATTGCCCTGGCGAGGTACGTGGCCGGCGCGCTCAGGACGTACACCATGGTGCCGTCGGCCAGATACGCCATGGCGTTGCGCAACTGGGCGCTGATTTCGGAAGTGTCCGGTACCTTGTGAATACCGCGGCGGTATGCTGGCTCGCCCTTGTCGTTGACCCGTGCCAGTACGGCTTTCACGGCGGGTGAATCGGGCGGCAGAGGCTTGTCGGCCGCGAGCCCCACCGGCATTATGCGGTTCGCGTTGGGGATCTGTCCGAGTTGGTAGAAGCGGAACACCACGTCCGCGAATGCGGCGGCGCCGAGGCTGTTCTCACTTACCGCGACCGCACCCACGCGAGCCTCGCGCTTCCCTTCGAGTCCGTAGAGCAACGCCAGTGCGAGGGCCGAATCGGGGCGGCTGAGAGTTGTGTTGTAGACGATCCCGGTGAGCGGCGGTCCGCCGAAACCAAACTGCATCGCGCTTAGCTCAGGCTCAGTTCAGCGAGCCGGCCGGTGGAATCGCCGATGTGTTCGGACCGCACGCCCATCCGCTGCGCCATGGTCGCGAACAGGTTGGTGACCGGAGTTT
>Ga0163144_10020210_pt1 | contig 13335 bp, 9 predicted proteins | sample OliLak19BULKMAT1_FD_123175 | JGI IMG/M metagenome (GOLD analysis project Ga0163144, IMG submission 123175) | Freshwater microbial mat bacterial communities from Lake Vanda, McMurdo Dry Valleys, Antarctica - Oligotrophic Lake LV.19.BULKMAT1 | ecosystem: Environmental > Aquatic > Freshwater > Lake... | reverse complement strand
TGAACCCCAACTCGTCGAGCCTCGGCGTCGACGTGACGTTCCTGCTGTTCGGCGCCGCCGCGCTGTCGCTGGCGACGCCGGTGATCGGCGCGCTGATCCGATGGCGCCGCAAGCCTGCGGATGCGGCCGGTGCTGCGAAGACTCCTTGATCGCCGCGCCGAACGGCGGTCGCGGCTGGAGAAGTTCGGCGCGATCGTGCAGCTCGGCTGGCCGCGCGCGCTGGTGTTCGTCGACCGCGCGCGCGCGCGATCGCTCGGCCTCGACGGCGGCGCGCTGTGGCGTGAGCGCGAGCCCGCGCTCGGCGAGGTCCCGATGGCGGCGCCGCTCGAGGCGCACGTCCAGCTGACCAATCGGTGCGATGCCGGCTGCACCGGCTGCTATACGGGCGCGTCGCCGCAGGGCGCGCCCAACGAGCTCGGCCTCGAAGGCTGGAAGCGCGCGATCGACGCGCTCGCCGCGATGGGCGTGTTCCACCTCGCGCTCGGCGGCGGCGAGAGCGCCGTGCTGCCGTGGCTCGGTGACATCGTCGAGCACGCGCGATCGCGCGGCCTGGTGCCGAACCTCACGACCAGCGGGCTCGCCGGGCTCGACCGCGTGCTGCCGCTCGCCGAGCGGTTCGGGCAGATCAACGTGTCGATCGACGGGCTCGGCGACACCTACGCGAAGGTCCGCGGGTTCGACGGGTTCGCGCGCGCCGACGCCGCGGTCGTCGCGCTGCGCAAGCGCACGCGCAACGTCGGGATCAACGTCGTCGTGACGCGCCACAACTTCGACGAGCTCGACGCGATCTTCGCGTACGCCAAGCGCCGCAAGCTCAATGAAGTGGAGCTGCTCCGGTTCAAGCCCGCGGGCCGCGGCGCGCGCGCGTTCGGCGAGCAGACCTGCAGCGATGCCCAGCACCGCGCGTTCCTGCCGACGATCCTCGCCGGCGCGCGCAAGCATCGCCTGCGCGTCCGCGTCGACTGCTCGTACACGCCGATGATCGCGCACCACGCCCCCGACCCCGCCCTGCTCGCCGGGCTCGCCGTCTACGGCTGCACCGGCGGCGACTTCCTCGTCGGCGTGAAGCCCAACGGCGCCGTCACCGCCTGCAGCTTCGCCGCGCCCGCGCCGGATCGCCCGCATGCCAACGACCTCGCGACGTACTGGCCGCGCGCCGACGCGTTCGGCGCGTTCCGCACCTGGCGCACCGCCGCCGAGCCGTGCCTGTCGTGCGCCTACCACCACCTCTGCCGCGGCGGCTGCAAGGTCGTCTCCTCGCACGTCCTCGGCGACCCCTCCGCGCCCGATCCCGAGTGCCCGCGCGTCGTCGACCACGCGCCGGCCCGTCGGCACCTGCCAGTCGTCTAGCGATCGTTGCGCGCGTCGATGAACCCGAACGTCAGCCACCAGACGCTGCCGGTGGCGTCGTCGCCGACGTGCCGAAACCCGACGCGGATCAGCCGCCGCGTCTCCTTGCCGACGAGGAGCGCGACCTCCTCGGTGTCGGAGTGGAACCCGGACGGATCGGCGAGGAGCTGGAGCCCGAGATCGAGGCCGACGCCGATCTCGCTGCTGCCCTGGAACAGCAGCGTCGCCGCGAGCCCGCCGCCGAACGTCACCGCGGCGCCGGTCGCCGGCGCGTCGGACCCCGTCGTCGCGTCGACGCCGAGCGCCAGGTAGGCGTCGAGCAGGAGCCCCTTGTGGAACTCGGCGCGTGTCTGCGCATCGGTGCCGGCCCAGACGCCGGGGCGCACGAGCGCGGCGCCCGAGAACCAGCCGCCCGCGGCGGTGATCGAGGCCTCGTAGCCGAGCGCCAGGTGTCGCTCGACGTGCCACGGCCGTCGCGTGACGATCGCGCCTCCGCCCCACGCGCCCTCGGACGAGTCGTCCGTTCGCTTGACGAACCCGGCCGCGAGCGTGTGTGGCCAGATCCACTTGCGTGGCGGCGGCGGCGGTGGGGCCCACAAGGTGACGTCGGACCATTCACTCGCGGGTACGGACTCGTCGTCGTCCGGCTCGACCGCTGCCGGCGCCGCGCGCGCGACCAGCTCGTGGATGTAGCTCCAGGCCACGCTGACGATCGAGTAGTACCAGTCGTCGCGCAGGTCGGCGCCGTACGGCAGCTCGATCCGGACCCCGTACGCCATGCCCTCGATCTCGGTGCACGTCGCGAACAGCTGCGAGTCGCTGGTCCAGGTTCCAGTCGTCCCCAGGTCGTAGACCTGCGTACCGCCCTCGAGCCCGAAATCACCCAGCGTCTCCACGTCGGAAGGGCACCCGCCGGAGATCGCGCTCGAGAACGACACGGCGCCTTGCTTCCGCACGTCGCCCGTCTGCCTGACCCACGATTCCCACGTCGCGTCGTCCTCGACCTTCGCCCAGACGTCGTCGGCGTAGACCGTGATGTCGGTGGATTCGACGTGGATCTCGGTGGAGTCACCGCGCGCGATCGCCGGACACACCACCAGCAACGCCGCGATCACGCGCGCTCTCCCCATCGGCAGATCCTGCCATGAATCGCGGTACGCTCGACGCATGCCGGGGACGACTGCGCTGGAGTACCTCGCGCTGTGTGCGGTGGAGGAGCGATCGGGGGACTGGCTCGGCGCGCATGACGTGGCGACGCGGGGGCTGGCAGAGTTTCCGGACGACGTCGGGCTGCAGCATCGCGCGGTGCTGGCGCTGGCGCGGAGCGGGGCGACGACGCGGGCGGCGGAGGTGTACGCGGCGCTCGGGCTGGGGCGGCACGCGGGCGAGGACGTGGCGGCGCTGGGCGCGCGGATCGCGAAGGACGTGGCGCTGGCGGCGCCGCGCGCGGAGCGGCCGGCGCGCGCGCGGGAGGCGGCGGAGGCGTATCGCGCGGTGTTCGCGCGCACGCGCGGGTACTACCCGGCGGTGAACGCGGCGACGATGTTCCTGCTCGCCGGCGAGCTCGACGCGGCGCGCGAGCTCGGACGCGAGGCGCTCGACCGGTCCGGACCGGACGGCGACGACTACTGGATCCTCGCGACCGCGCTCGAGGCCGCGCTGGTGCTCGGCGACGACGCGTTCTTCGCCGCGCACGTCAGCAAGACGCGCTCGCTCGCCGGCGACGATCACGGGGCGCTGGGCACGACGCTGCGCCAGCTCGAGCTCGTGTGCGCGGCGCGCGGCGTCGATCCGGCGGTGCTCGCGCCGCTGCGGCCGCCGTCGGTGATCTACTACAGCGGTCACCGGGCGGGCCGGCTCCCCGCCGCCGCCGAGCCCGAGGTCGCGGCGAGGATCGCGGCCTTGCTCGCCGAGCGCGGCGTGGGCTACGGGTTCGGCGCGCTCGCCAGCGGCGCGGACATCCTGTTCGCCGAGGCGCTGCTCGCGCGCGGCGCGGAGCTGCACGTCGTCCTGCCGCTGCAGGCCGCGGCGTTCGTCGCGGCGTCGGTGGGCGAGGCGTGGCAGGCGCGGTTCCAGCGCTGCCTCGACGCGGCGCGCAGCGTGCGGATCGTCGGCGACGGCGAGCCCGACGACGTGCTGTTCGTCTACGGCGCGCAGGTCGCGATGGGCCTCGCGGTCCTGCGCGCGCGGTTCCTTCACACCGAGGCGCGCCTGCTCGCGGTGTGGGACGGCCAAACCGCGGCGGGCGGCGCCGGCACCGCGCACGGCGTCGCGATCTGGCGCGCGCGCGGCCTGCCCGTCGACGTGATCGCGCCCGGCCCCGTCGAGGCGGAGGCCGCGGGGCCCGGGCCGTCGCCGCGGTCCGTGCGCGCGCTGCTGTTCGGCGACGTCAAGGGCTACTCCAAGCTCGTCGAGGCGCAGGTGCCGGTGTTCGTCACCGAGGTGATGGGCCAGCTCGGCCGCGTCCTCGACGACCAGGGCGACGACGTCTTGCTCCGCGCGAGCTGGGGCGACGGGATCTACGTCGTCATGACCGGCGCCCCGGCGGCCGCGCGCTGCGCGCTCGCGCTCCAGCACGCGATGCGCGACCTCGATCTCGCGCGGCTGTCGCTGCCCACGCACTGCGCGCTGCGGCTCGCGGCGCACGTCGGGCCGGTCCACCACTGCTGGGACGGCGTCTCGAAGAGCGAGGTGTTCTGCGGCACCCACGTCACCCAGGCGGCGCGGATCGAGCCGATCACCCCGGAGGGCGAGGTCTACGTCACCGAGGCGTTCGCCGCCGTGCTCGCGCTCGAGGACGCGGCGTTCGCGTGCGACTACGTCGGCGACGTCCCGACCGCGAAGGGCTATGGTTCCCTCCGCATGCACCTCCTGCGTCGGACCGCGACGTGACCCGCCTGCCGATCATCCTCGCCGTCGACGACGAGGCGCCGGTGCTCGCGTCGGTGCTGCGCGATCTACGCAAGCGCTACGCGCGCGACTACCGCATCCTCGGCGCGCCATCGGGCGCGGCCGCGGTCGACACGCTGCAGCGCCTGCACGACGCCGGCGATCCGGTCGCGCTCATCCTCAGCGACCAGCGCATGCCCGACCTGGAGGGGACCGCGCTGCTCGAGCGCGCCGCGTCGCTGGCGCCGAGCGCGAAGACCGTGCTCCTCACCGCGTACGCCGACACCCAGGCCGCGATCGACGCGATCAACCGCGTCGGCCTCGATCACTACCTGCTCAAGCCGTGGGATCCGCCCGAGGACCGGCTCTATCCGGTCCTCGACGATCTGCTCCGTGACTGGCGCGGCTCGACGTACCTGCCGTGGGACGGGATCCGGGTCTACGGCGCGACGTGGTCCGCGCGCGCGCACGAGATCCGCACGTTCCTGGCCCGGCAGCGCATCCCGTTCCACTACGTCGACGTCGACGTCGATGCGGCGCCGCCCGGCGTCCGCGTCCCGACGGTGCAGATGCCCGACGGCGAGCTGGTCGTCGATCCCGATCCCGAGACGCTCGCGAACCGGGTCGGCCTGCGCACCGAGGCCGACCACGCGCACTACGACCTCGTCGTGATCGGCGCGGGCCCGGCCGGGCTCGCCGCCGCGGTGTACTCGGCCGCCGAGGGCCTGCACTGCCTCGTGATCGAGAAGGGCGAGGTCGGCGGCCTCGCCTCGACGTCGCCGCGGATCGAGAACTACCTCGGGTTCCCGTCGGGGATCGCGGGCGCGGACCTCACGCGCCGCGCCCACGATCAGGCCAACCGCCTCGGCGCCGAGATCCTGTCGATGCACGAGGTGAAGCGGATCCGGATCGCCGACCCGTACCGGATCATCGAGCTCACCGACGGCACCGAGCTGACCGCGAGCGCGGTGCTGATCGCGACCGGCGCGCAGTTCCGCGCGCTGCCCGCCACCGACGCCGCGAGGTTCCACGGCGTCGGCGTGTTCTACGCGTGCACGCACTCCGACCTGCCGCACTTCGCCGGCAAGCAGGTGCACGTGATCGGCGGCGGCAACGCGGCGGCGCAGGCGGCGCTGCTGCTGGCGCGCACCGCGGCGAAGGTGTCGATGCTGGTGCGCGGCGCGCCGCCGATCGCCTCGCAGTACCTGCTCGACGCGATCGCGGCCAACCCGAAGGTCGAGCTGCGGACCAACGTCGAGGTCACCGAGGCGCGCGGCGACGACCAGCTCGACGCGCTGGTGATCAACGGCGAGGTCGAGCCCACCGACGGGCTGTTCGTGTTCGTCGGCGTGCGGCCGTCGAGCGACCTCGTCGCCGACCTGTGCCTGCGCAACGACCGCGGGTTCCTGCTCACCGGCCCGCAGCTCGGCGGCCGGCCCAAGGGCTGGCCGCTCGACCGCGATCCGCTGCTGCTCGAGACCTCGACGCCGGGGATCTTCGCGGCCGGCGACGTCCGTCAGGGCACGATCGGCCGCGTCGCGTGGGCCGCGGCCGAGGGCGGCGCGACCGTGACGATGGTCCTCGAGTACCTGCGCGGCTGGAAGACCGGCTCGCGCGGCGCGGCCGAGTCATGATCTCCGACGACAACGTGCGCGAGGTGCTGCGCGCGATCCCGGCGCTGTCCGGGATCGACGCCGACACGCTCGGCGCGCTCGCGGCGCGCGCGCGTCCACGCAGCGTCGCGCCCGGCGAGGTGCTGATCGACGAGGGCAGCGCGCCCGACAACTTCTTCGTCGTGATCGACGGCGAGCTCGAGGCGCGCAAGCGCACGGCCGGCACGGACACGCGGATCGCGGTGTGCGTCCAGGGCGATCTCGTCGGTGAGATGGCGCTGTTCGAGGGCACGGCGCGCACCGCGACGGTGGTCGCGACCCAGCCGAGCCACGTGCTCGTGTTCGAGCGCAGCGCGCTCGAGGAGCTGCTGGCGGCGACGCCCGGCGCGGCGCTCGCGGTGTTGCGCATGGTCGCGGCGCGGCTGCGGCGGAGCGAGGAGGTGCTGCAGCGCGGCGAGCGGCTCGCGGCGCTCGGCCGGATCGCCGGCGGGCTCGCGCACGAGCTCAACAACCCGGCGACCGCGGTACAGCGCGGCGCGGCGGCGCTCGGCGATCACGTCGCGGCGCTGGTCGTGCTCGGCGCGGCGCTACCCGGCGGCAAGGCGGTCTCGGGCGTCGATCCGATCCAGCGCGAGGCGCGCGAGCGCGCGATCGCCGAGCACCTCACCGCCGCCGGCGTCGACGAGGCGTGGGACCTCGCGCCCGCGCTCGCCGCGCGCGGCGCGAGCACCGCCGAGCTCGCGGCCCACGACCGCGATGGGCTGCGGCGGATCGGCCACCTCGCCGCCGCGATCGACGCGGCCGCCGAGGTCCGCGAGGGCGCGCGGCGGATCGCCGACCTGGTCGGCGCGGTCAAGGTCCACACCCGCGTGGGCCGCGACCTCGCGCCCGCCGCGGTCGATCTCAACGACAGCGTCGAGCGCACGCTGCTGCTGTTCGGACACCGGCTGCGCGGCGTGACCGTGGCGCGCGACTTCGATCCGCGCGGCCCGGTGATCCAGGGGTGGGCCGCCGAGCTCGGCCAGGTGTGGATGAACGTCATCGACAACGCGCTCGACGCGATGGGCGAGCGCGGCACGCTGACCCTGCGCAGCCGCGGCCTCGGCGACGAGGTCGAGGTGGTGTTCACCGACACCGGCCCAGGCATCCCCGACGTCGTGCGCCCGCACCTGTTCGAGCCGTTCGTCACCGGCAAGGCACCTGGCGCCGGCAGCGGGCTCGGGTTGTCGATCAGCCGCCACATCATCGTCGCCCGCCACCGCGGCCGCATGGACTTCGAGTCCGTGCCCGGTCGGACGTCGTTCCGGGTGGTGCTGCCGCGCGGAGGCGCCGCATGAACGACGAGACCGTCGTCCTCTACGTCGACGACAGCGAGACGATGCAGCGGATCGCCGAGATCACGCTGCGCGACACCGACCTGGTCTACCTCGGCGCGCGCACCGCGGTCGAGGCGTACGAGCTCGCGCTCGCGCGCCAGCCGATGCTCGTGCTCGCCGACGCGGTGATGCCCGGAGAGAACGGCTACGAGCTGTGCGCGCGGCTCAAGGCCGAGCCCGCGCTCGCCGGCGTCGTCGTGATCATCGTGTGCGGCAACTCCGAGGCGTACGACCCGGCGCGCGGCGCGCGGGCGGGCGCCGACGGCACGATCGCCAAGCCGTGGGACACGCAGGTGCTGCTCGACAAGCTGCGCGCGCTCCTCGAGGCCGCCGCGGAGCCGGCGCCGAGGCCGGTGGCCGCGCCGCCGGCCTCCCCGACGATCATGGGCCCGCCGTCGCTCAGGCTGCCCGCGCCCGCCAAGACGATGATGGTGTCGTCGCCCGTCCGGAGGCCCGTCGAAGAGCCCGTGGCGGTGAGTGGGCTGCCCGACCTCGAGCCCGACCGGCCGCGCTACGTCGACGAGAACGTGCAGTTCACGATCTATCGCCCCAAGGCGATGCCGCCGGGCAAGTGGCACCCGCTGCTCGCGTTCGCGCACCTCGCCGACAAGCGCGACGACGACGACGACACGGATCCGATCGAGGAGGTCCAGCGCCAGGCGCGGCAGGTGCTCGGCGACGACGCCGCGCGGTTCACCGACACGACGCAGGACAGCACCGCGTCGATCCCCGCCGAAGGCGAGCTGACGATCGTCCCGGAGCTCGGCGGCGTCGACGTCAACCCGCGGGCGCGCACGTTCCTGTGGACCGAGGCGGTGCACCGCGAGGAGTTCCGGATCCGCGCCGGCGCCGCGCTCGAAGGCCAGACCGCGCGCGGCAAGGTGACCGTGTGGCTCGGCAGCCTGATCGTCGCCGAGGTGCCGATCGCGATCCGGATCTCGAGCGGCGCGACCGCGAGCGAGACGCAGCCGGCGCCCGCGAAGGCGCGGCCGTACCGCAAGATCTTCGCCTCGTACTCGCACCGCGACTCGCACATCGTCGACGAGGTGTCGCGGCTGTCGCGCGCGCTCGGCGACGACTACATCCGCGACTGGGTCCACCTGCGGTCGGGTCAGGTGTGGAACGACCAGCTGCGCACGCTGATCGCCGAGGCCGACATCTTCCAGCTGTTCTGGTCGAGCAACTCGATGCGATCACGGTACTGCCGCGAGGAGTGGGAGTACGCGCTGTCGCTCGGCCGCAGGATGTTCGTCCGCCCGACGTACTGGGAGGATCCGCTGCCGCGCGACGACGGCGCCGGGATGCCGCCCGAGGAGCTGGTGCGGCTGCACTTCCAGAAGATCCGCGTCGGCGTCGACTGGGCGCCGCCGCCGGCGGTGCAGGAGCTGCGCGAGGAGCGCAAGGAGCGCGTGGCGCTCCCGGCCCCGTCCCCGCCGCCGCCGCCGCCGGGCGCGATGTTCTCGGCGGGCGTGGGGCCGATGCCGCGGATCGTCGAGCCTCGATCGGAGACGCCGCCGCGCCGGCCCTGGGCGTTGCTGGCCATCCTGATCGTCGTGATCGCCGCCGCCGTCGCGTGGCTCGCGCTGCGTTAGTCGAGCTCGAGCACCGTCATGCCGAGCGTCATCCACAGCACGGTCGACTCGTCCGCGAACCGGACGTAGTTCGCCCCCACGCGGATCCTCGCCTCGGCGTTGCCGAACAGCAGGCCGCCGCGCAGCGTGTACGAGTGAAAGCCGCTCGGATCGGCGAGCGCCTGCCCCCCGAGCTCGGCGCCGAGCCCGGGCAGCGTGAACAGCACCTCCGCGCCGGCGCCCACCACCGGCGCGACGTCGGTCTCCGGCTGGTGCTTGCCGCCGACGACGTCGACCCCGAGCGCGACGTACGCGTCGACGGGGAGATCCGACGTCACCGGCGAGAACCCCGGGCGCACCTGCGCGCTCAGCTCCCAGAACCCCTCCGTGGCGGCGCCCGCGACCTCGTAGCCCACCGTGAACCGGTAGCCCTCCCGCCAGCCCATCCGGCCGAGCTGCAGCCCGAAGCCGAACCCCTCGCCCATGTCGTCCGAGCGCCGGACGAGCGCGAGGTGCGCGGTGCGCGGCATGATCCCGCCGATCACGCTCCCCCGCGATGACGCCGGCCTCTCGGGAGACGGCTGCAGATCCTCCGAGGTCACCACCTCGTCGACGAACCCGCCCTCCGGGGCGTTGTCACGCGTGAGCGACTCGAGGAAGTGCAGCGTCTCGCGCCGCGTCGGCTCGACCCCGCTCGGGCGGACGGTGAGCGCGCGACCGCCGATCTCGGTGCAGTAGGCGTCCATCGGCCCGCCCTTCCATGCCGGCGGGATCCACGCGGAGTCGTCGTACGCGGTCGGCCCTCTGCGGCTCTCGTCGTACTCGATCTGCTCGCTGCAGGAGTCGTGGACGCGAAGCAGCAGCTCTCGTTCCAGCCCCTCGATCTCGGACGGGCGAATCAGCTTGTCGTACTCGCCATCGGCCTCGACGCGCCAGCCCTGGAGCAGCGTCACGCGGTACCCCGTGACCCCAAGCGTGACCTGCTCCGCGGGGACGAGCTCGATCCGCTCGTCGCGCAGCGACTCCAGCAGGCTGCCGACGCCGAAGATGAACGCGTGGGCGCTGCCCTCGCTGCCGTCGTCCGGTCTGAACGTCGCCTTCATCGTGTCGTCGTCGGGAAAGTCGACCACGACCGTCGCGCCGGGGAGCTCCGCGCAGTAGTAGTAGCGGCCGTCGCCGAGCTCGTAGCGCGGCCACCCCGAGTCTTCGGCCATCGACTCCGCGTAGGTCATCACCTCGTCGCACGGCTCGTCGACGCGATGGATCGTCGCCTCCTCGCGGCCGGTGCCGTCCGGCTCGAACTCCCAGTCCGGACCGATCTCGAGGACGTCGGTCCGCGCGGCGCGGTCCGAGTCGTGGAGGGTGAGGTGGGGGCCGAGCTCGACGGTGAGCCCGGTCCCGGGCAGGACGACCAGCTGATCGCGCGCACCGCGGCGGTTGGAAAACCACCCGGCGCCGAGGGCCTCGAGCAACGGGTCGACGCCGTCGCGGCCCTGCGTGTTGCGGACGACGATCGCGGCGTCGTCGCGTTCGTGGCAGAACGCCTCCGCGCCCGGCCAGATCCTCGCGATCCAGCCCTCGGGCAGGTCGCCGAGCTCCGGATCACCCGTGCTCTGCTCGTGCTCGTCGAGCACGCTCCACGCGACATCACAATCGTCCGCGTGGATGACGACCACTTCGGCGGCCGGTCCCGTGATCCGGTCGCCGGTGCCGCGCATCACGCCCGTGACCGCCCACCCGTCCGGAAGGACGACGTTGACGCGCGACACCGGCAGCGTCGTCGTCTCGGCGCGCGCCACCGCGGTCCAGGCCGCCACGATCCCCGCTGCGATGACCCACGCTCGCCCCATCGGGAGATCCTGACACGTCGCCTCGGCGTGGTACAACGCGACCCATGAAATCGGTGATGATCATCAGCGACGCGACGGGCGAGACCGCCGAGCGCATGGTCCGCGCCGCGACGCTGCAGTTCAGCGACGTCCCGGTGAACGTCCGCACGTACTCGCGGGTCCGGCTCGAGAGCGAGTGCGAGAAGCTGATCGAGAAGGCCGCGGAGCTGCACGCGCTGGTGGTGTTCACGGTCGTCAACGCGGACGAGCGCGATCTGATCGCGCGGCTGGTCGAGCGGTACAACGTCGAGGCCGTGGACCTGATCGGCGCGCTGATCGGCAAGCTCGCGGGCTTCCTCGGCGCCAACCCGATGGGCGTGCCCGGGCTGATGCACACGATCACCGAGGACTACTTCCGCCGCATCGAGGCGGTGGAGTTCGCGGTCAAGAACGACGACGGCGCCGAGCCGCGCAACCTGCCCAAGGCCGACATCGTCCTGGTCGGGATCTCACGCACCTCGAAGACGCCGCTGTCGACGTACCTCGCGCAGCGCGGCCTCAAGGTCGCGAACGTGCCGCTCGTCCTCGGGATCGACCCGCCCGAGGAGCTGTCGCAGGTCGACGACCGCAAGGTGTTCGGGTTGATCGTGCAGTCCGAGATGTTGATGCGGATCCGGCAGGCCCGCCTGAAGCACCTCGGCATGCCCACCGACTCGAGCTACGGCGACCGCGCGCACATCGACAACGAGATGGGCTACGCGCGCGAGATCTTCCGCAAGCACCCGAACTGGCCGGTCATCGACGTCACCAACCGCGCGATCGAGGAGACCGCCGCGGACATCCTGCGGATCTACCAGGAGCGTTTGTCGGTCTGATCGGCGCCTAGGTTTCTCGATCGAGAAACGCAAAATACCGCTCGGGCAGATCGTCGAACACGAGCTGGCCCTGGCACGCCGGGCACGTGAACACCGGCGGGTGCAGCCCGGCGGCGAGCACGGCGGCGCTCTGCAGCAGGCGCTCCTCCTGGAGATCGCAGCCCTCGCAGTGGTACGGCGCGAAGAACGAAGTCACCGTGCCGCGGCCGACCACGTCCTCCACCATCGACGCCTGCAGCACGAACGGGACGCTGCACGCGTGGAACTCGTAGCCCTGGATCGGCGCGTTGCCGAGGAAGTCGCACCACGCGCGCACGCCGAGCGAGTTCATGTAGCGGACCTGCGCCATGTCGAAGTCGACGCGCCCGACCATCGACGGCGCGAGGTCGTCGAAGCTGGTCGCCTCGGTGAAGTCACCCTTGAGCACGACGCGGGTGCGCGCGGTGTCGCCGACGATCTCCCACTGCGTCAGCCGCGCCAGCGTCTGGCGCGCGACCTCGTCGAGATCCTCGAACTGCGCGCCGACGACGGTGCGGCCGTCACGCGGCTGCGCCCACACGACGCGCGCGCGCACGACCAGCGGCGCGCGGTGCGCGGGCCCGTCGTCGACGCCGCCCTCGGGGACGATCTTGACCGTGAGCACCGAGCCCTCGGCGAGCGGCTCCTTGGTGACGAGGCGCGTGCCGTCGACCGACAGGTTGGTCACGGTGCCGTCGATCGGCTTGCCGTCGGCGGCGAGCTCGATCCGGTAGCGCTCGGTGCCATGGCGCGCGAGGCCGAGCTGGATCGCGACGACGTCGTAGAGCTCGTCGGCGCTCATCGGCGCGATCAGCACCTCGTCGCAGCCGCAGTCCGCGACCTTGCGCATCTGCTCGGCGGTCAGCCGCTTGCCGAGCACGAGCACGACCTTGGCGCCGTAGCCCTCCTCGCGGATCCGCTGCGCGATCTCGTAGCCGGTGACGCCCGACATCTCGGCGTCGAGCAGCGCGAGCGCGGGCCGATCGCGCTTGACCGCCGCGAGCGCCTCGTCGCCCTTCGAGACGACGATCAGCTCGAGGTCGAGGCGCCGGAACGGCGAGGCTGCCAGGTGCCGGAGCAGCTCGCTGTTGTTGGCGACCAGGACTTTCGGCACGTTGCAGACGGTAACACGGCCGACGATGCGTAGGACGACCGACGCAGTCGGGCTCAGATCACGGCCAGCAGGATGACGATCAAGGTGATCAGCGCGACCACACCGCCTCCGAGGGTGACGAAGCCGCGCACCAGCGAGCCCTTGTCGTACGCCTCGCGCTCGGCCGTGAGCTTGTCGATCTCGGTCGTGCGGGCGCCGATCGCCTGGCGGAGGCGATCGATCCGCTCGTAGAGCTCGGCGAACCGAGGATCGTCGACTCGGTTGAGGTTGATCAGCGTGCCCAGCGTGACCAGCCGGCGCTGGATCTCGGCGTCCGCTTGCGCCAGCTCGCGGGACTTGCGGCTGGACTCGGCCTCGATCTCGGCGAGGCGGTGACGGTGGCCTTCGCGGGCGTCGTTCAGGCTGCGGCGCGCGGACTCGGCCTCGCCCTTCGCGGTGTCCACCTTGGTCTGCGCGGTGGCGAGCGGGCGCTCGAGGGCGGCGAGCTTGCGGTCGAGCTCCTGGCGCTCGGGCTCGAGGGCGGCGGCCTCGCGCCGGTGGTTCTCCGCGTCGCGCCGCAGCTCGCTGCGCGTGTCGCCCATCGGCGACGTCCCGGCCTGGGTGTCGCGATCCTCGGCGAGCTTGAGGTACGCCTTCTGCCGGCGCTCCACCTCCTTGCGCTTGTCGCGCGAGCTGCGCCGCTGCCCCTCGTAGACCGTGA
>Ga0163144_10020209_pt1 | contig 13335 bp, 13 predicted proteins | sample OliLak19BULKMAT1_FD_123175 | JGI IMG/M metagenome (GOLD analysis project Ga0163144, IMG submission 123175) | Freshwater microbial mat bacterial communities from Lake Vanda, McMurdo Dry Valleys, Antarctica - Oligotrophic Lake LV.19.BULKMAT1 | ecosystem: Environmental > Aquatic > Freshwater >... | reverse complement strand
GCGTCGGCCTCGATCTCGACCAGGTAGCCTTCGCCGATCAGCGTGGCCTGTACCATCGTGTTGGCCGGGAGAATGTGTCCGAAGCGTTCGCCGAGTGCGCGCGCGATCGGTTCCCACATCGCGATGTCGTCGACGAAGACTCGGGTGCGCACGACCCCTTCCAGCGTGCCGCCGAGCGAGATCAGCGCACCTTCGAGTTTGTCGATGACGAAGTGTGTCTGCGCGGCTGCGTCGCTGCCACCGATCTGCTGCGTACCGTGTGTCGCGGTCGTTCCTGACACGAGAATCCGGTTGCCGATCCGCGTGGCCCGGCTGTAGCCCGCCAGCGGTTCCCACATGGTGCCGCTGAGACAGATCGATCGCGAATCGTCGATCCGTTTCACGGTGTAGGGCGCCGGAAACGCGTCGACGTGGTGACTCAGGTCTCCTGATGCAGTCAGGTATGGTGGTTTGCGATACTCGTCGCCGCAATCGCCGGGAATCGGAGTCAGCGTGGCCAGGACGTCGCGCAACGCGGCTCGGTCGTCGGCGTCAAACTGGAGTGAGGCGAGTCGCGCGTTATCCTCGATGTGCGCGCGCTCGCCAAGCCGTGCGCCGATGATCACGCCCGCAACCGCAGGAAAATCCAGAATGTGACGGCAGGCCACGTTGGCCATCGACACGGCGTGTTTCGTCGCAATCCGGGCCGTCACTGCCAGCACGCGCTGCAGCGAATCCCAGCCACCGGCGGCCTGCATGAACCGTCCGTACTTCATCAGCGACCACGTCTTCAGGTCCTCCTTCGGTGGGGCCGGCCGCGCCTGCCACCGCGCGCTGAGCAGGCCGCCGGCCACCGTGCCGTACGCCAGCAGCTTCACGCCGTACTGTGCGCAGACGGCAGACATCCGGCCGGCAGCGCGCTGATCGAGCAGCGAGAACGAGACCTGGTTGGTCACGATCGGAATGCCACTCGCCACCGCGACGCGCAGATGCGCCGCGTCGAAGTTCGTCACTCCGATCTGCCGGATCAGCCCCTCAGATTTCAGTTCGCCAAGAAACCCGAGCGCGTCCAGCCAGTGCGTATCGGCAAATGTCCAGGCGTGAAACTGCATCAGATCGATCGGACGCCCCTGCAATCGGTCCGCCGCTCGCTCGACGGCTGCCCGGACGTCGGGTTTCGAGATGGGCCCGGGCTTTGGCACCCACTTGGTGAACAGCTGCGCTGGAATGTCCGCCTGCGCTGCGCGATAGCGACCGGCGATCAACTCGGCGGAACCGTAGTGGTCCGCCATGTCGAACGTCGTGAAGCCCGCCTCCACATATGGTCGCATTGCCGCAGCGGTCGCGTCGAGATCGAGCACCCGCCCGTCGCGCTCCATGTCCGCGATCTGCCACAAGCCGGTGATCACGCGGGTGATCGTCAGGTCCGGGGCCAGCTGGCAGCGTTCGACTGGGACGGTCATTCGGAAGTCACTCCCTTGGCAGATTCGCGAAGATGGCATCCACATCGACGCCGCGACGGCGCATTGCGGCGACTTCGCGCAGATAGATCACAGTGGCCAGACACATCACCAGCAGCCACACCGGAGTCGAACGGAAATACCACGCTGCCACCGGCGCCGACAGATCCTTCCAGGTATGCACGGCGAGAAACCCGCCCAGCACCAGAATGCCGATCACCGAGACCGCGACCTGGGCGCTTCGCCCGGGGAGCACTCGAATGTCGCGCGCAATCGCAGGATTCCGCGCCGGCAGCGTCAGCACCGACACGCTCATCGCGATGTAGTTGACGAGCATCGCGGTGACCAGAATGTCGACGCCGAGAAAGACATCGCCCGCCAGATGGCACCCGAGAATCGACAACGTCGCCATCGATGCGCTGGCCACGATCGCAACGTGCGGCGTGCGGAATCGGTGATGCAGTGCGGCGACGCGGCGCGGGAAGATCCCATCCTCGGCCCATGCAAACATCAATCGCGAGACCGACAGGAGCATGGCCGGCACATCCTTGGCCAGTGCCACCGCTCCGCCGGCCACGATCGCCACCGTCCATCGCGCTGGAAGCACATAGCCGAGCAGCCCCGGAGCGTTGACGTCGCGCCGCGCGGACTGCTCGGCGACGTACTCCCACGGCACTGCGTGGTACACCGCCGCGGTGAAGAGCATGTAGAAAACGCTCACGCCGACCACCGCCAGCCCGATGGCGAGCGGCAAGGTCCGGTTGGGATTCTTCGCCTCGCCACCGGCCTGCGCAATCGAGTCGAATCCGATGAAGCCGCTGAACAGCACCGTTGCAGCAGTCAGGAACACGCGCGCCGTGATTGGTGCCGCGCTCGTCGCAGGAAGTGGCCGCCCTTCACGCGCCAGGACGGCGCGTGCAAAGTCCGCATGATCGAAGAGAAAGCCGGCGACGATCACAACGCCGCCCAGTACGAACGTCAAACCCAGCAACGGAACGAGGATGCGCTCGTACGACTTGATGCCGAGGATGTTCACCAGGGTGAAGAACCAGAGCACCAGCAGTGGAATTCCCAGGCGCACAGGCCCCGTCTCCAGCAGTGCTGCACCGCCCGTCCATGAGGCGGCGACGGCGATGTCGCGCAGAAACGGGACGAGAACGTATGACACGACCCCGATGGCCACGCAGAGCGCGAACCACTGGGAAAAGCTGGCAATGAAGCCGACATACGGATTCAGTCCCCGGCTGGCATAGACATAGCTGCCGCCCGCCCGTGGCATGGCCGAGGCAAGGATGGCGTACGCGAGCCCGGCGAAGAATGCGGGAAGCGCCGCGAAGAGAAATGCCGGCAGCACCCAGGCGCCGATTCCCGGCACGTTCCGCTGGATCATGAACGGGATGACATTGATGCCGGCCCCGACCATTGAGGCGATCCCCGTCGCGGTGAGGGCCACCAGCCCCATCTCGCGCGCCAGGCCCGGTCGTCCTGCGGCGGAGTTCGTATTCGGCGGAGTCATCGGTGGACATTCTATCCCGCCAAGGCGTTTCATGCCGGACCGCGCCTCCGACAGCGTCGAACTCATTCATCCGATTGCGCCCGCGCCGCACCTCACGAATCGATATAGCCGGGCTCGTCACTAGGCCGGCGCGCCAGAAACCTCAGCGCAGATCGGCCGAATCGCGTTCGCGAAGGTTGCCGCCATTGAGTGCTTCGACCGGAGCGGCCGCCATCGCACTCCGCGCGCGGGACAAGGGCTCAGTCATGGCTTGCGTCAGGAAGCGCTGGCTTTCGCCGATACGCTCGACCTCGATCGCTACCGCCTCCACGGCACCCTCCATCTTGTCCATGCGATCACGAAGCGCGGCCGCCTCGGCCGACTGCTGGCGATCGAATCTGGCACTGTTGGGAGCGAACCACCGCCGCGCGATCTGGACGGCGAACGGCATCAGAAGCGCAAAGCTGAAGACGGTCACCAGGTTCGGACTGAATCCGCGCCAGCTGAGGTCGCGGCCGCCGACCGCCGCCGTCGTTCCCTCCGAGGAGCGTCGCGCCGGGGCATTGGCCAGTTGCGCCGAGTTCGCCGCCATCTCCTTCTCGATCTGTACGAGGCGCTCGTCGAGGACCCGCAGACGATTCTCGAGCCCGGGCCGCTCGCTGGCCGATGTCTCTGGCTGACGCAGCTGCTCGGCGACATCATCGCGACGATCCTGCACCGACTCGAGCTGGTTGCTGAGGGCGGTACGCTTTGCACGGAGAAACTCCGCCTGCTGCTGAGATATCGGCACGGACGGGAAGGGTGGCCCCGCCGCGGCCACCGGCTCGCCGGGAGCCGGCGGCGCTGATGCTGGTGGCTGCGCTTCCGCTGCTGGGGGTTGTGGCATGGTGAGCATACGCTGGTCTGTCGAGGGCGGTTTCGCCAGTCGTTGCCGGAAACACCTGAGACGAACGGCGCGCTGATTCGTCGTTGGCGTGGAGAAACCGGGCCCGGCGAACGCGACGGCGTTACCCTTGCCTCAGCCATTGCCGGTACCCCGTTCTCTCCGACTGCCGCGCGATCCCACCCGATTGCATGGCGCGCAGGACCCCTTGATTGGCCCCTATGCAACGGCTTCCTCCACCCAGGCGCCGGCGCGCCTTGACGCTGCTCGAGCTCCTCGTGGTGCTCGTGCTGCTTGGGCTGGCCGCTGCGTTTATCCTCCCGGTTCTGCAACGGCCGACCCGGTCCGCCGACCAGATCACGATCCTCGAGCGCGCACGGTCCGTGGCGGTCCGCCGCGGTGAATCCGTCCGCCTCGAGTTTGATGCAACGGGCGCGTGGACCGTAAGCGCGACTGCCGACACTACGGCAGCGATCCTGCTCGCGGGCGTCGCCAGTGCGGCGCCCGACGTCGGCATCGCACAATCGATCGTGATCTCTGCCCTCGGGGCCTGTCTCCCTGAGGGCAACGCGGTAGTCGGCGGCAGTGCGTGGGATCCCACGCGCTGTGCCGTGGCTGTTCCCTGGATCGTCCGAAACAGATGACGCTACTCGAATCCATCGTTGCACTCGTGATCCTCGGCCTTGCCGCGGTCGGCTTTCTGGAGCTCTTCCAGCGGGTCAGCGTCAGCACGCGTGACACCGCGTCGTGGTCGCATGCGGTCGCGGTTGCTGAGCTGACGATGGAGCGGGCAGTACTCTCCGCTGACGCGTCCACGGATTCAATCGGCGGCATGCGCCGCCGGGTTGAACTCCGGCCGTGGAAGCACGGACTGCGCGAAATCGTCGTGACCGTCGAGGTCCCACCCCCGGTCGGCGCGAGCGTCGTGCTGCATCGCCTGGTCAGTGCGCGGTGAAGACGCGGCGCGGCTTTACGCTGATCGAGGTGATGGTCGCGCTCCTGATCGGGAGCGTGGTCGTGCTGCTTGCCTACGCCACATTGCGGGCAGGCCTCGACGTGCAGGAGCGGGTCACGGCGTCACGGGAAGCGGACGAAACGGCGACCGCCATGCGCGCCATGCTGAGTGATGCACTTCGGCACGCGGTGGCAGGTGATGCGCGCGACGTGCGTGGACTGCACACCGACGCGGATGCCAACGGGGCCATCCTCGCGTTGCGTTTCGTCTCGCGCGGCATCATGGCACCGCTCGGTGGCAGCGGACAGTGGCGCGTCGGTCTGTCGACTGATACGGCGGGTGTGACTCTGTCGGCCACACCGCTCGACTCCCTGAGCATACCGCTGCGGTTCACGTCGCGCGGCTCGCGTTCGTTCGCTGTCCGGTTCCTCGCGCAGGAAGACGGTGCGTGGCGCGGCGATTGGAATGATCCGACACGCCTGCCGTCAGCCGTCGAACTGCGGTTCCTCGACGCTGCAGGCCGCGAATCGATGGCGACCCTCGTCGCGCGCACGGCACCGGTGGGCGGGCTCTGATGATGATCGCCAACCGACGACGCGGCGTGGCCCTCATTCTCGTCCTCTGGATCATCGTGATCCTGGGTGGAGTGGCGGCCGCCGTCACGGCCGGTTCGCGCCGGACCAGTGACGTCACGGCGAACGCGCGTGCACGAACCATTGCCCGTTACGCCGCCGAGAGTGGCGTGGTGGCAGCGGTCGCGGCACTGCAGCAGCGGATGGAAGCGGCGGGGGACGATGCGGTGAAGCGCCGTGCGTTGCTCAACGCCGCTGACCGCGCGCTTGGCGACGTCGCGGGTTTCGAGATGGGTGATGCGCGCGTACAGGTCATCATGGTCGACGTGAGCGCGCGAATCGATGTCAACGCAGCGCCGGAAGAGGCGCTCTCGGCATTGTTCGCGCGCGCCGGACACGCGGCCGAGGCGACCGAGGCAGCGCGCGCAATCCGTCGCCATATCGACGCGATCCCCGGTCAGGCAACGCTGTTCAATTCGCTCGACGATGTGGCCGCGGTGCCTGAAGTCGGGCGGAAGCTGATCACCGACGCATTGCAGTGGCTGACTGTCGATGGCGATGGACAAGTCAACCAGAACACGGCGCCCCCGGTCGTACTGGGTGTTGCGCGCGGGAGCCTGATCGACGAGCCGTCACGCGTGCTGTTCATCGCGCGCGGCTGGCAGCGTGGCCACCCGCTGACGCACGAAGTGCAGGCGGTGTACGCCGTGCAGGGTAATCAGCTGGCGTTCGTCCGCTGGCGGGAGCGTGACCTGTGAGCGGCGTCGTCGGGATCGAGATCGGGGCAGAGCGCGTCCGCGCCGTGGTCCGCTCCCGCAGCGGCAGACTCCGCACCTATGAACTGCCCTTCGTGCCGGAACGTCTCGACGAGATGGTGACGCAGCTCTCGACGGCCGCCGGTGACGTGCGCGGTATCGGCCTTGCCATCGGCCTCGCGCATCTTCATGTCAAGCAGGTCAGGCTCCCGCCAGTGGCACACACCGCCCGACGTCAGATGCTGAGCGTCGAGCCGGAACGCTGGTTTGCCGTCCAACCCGGCGCCTCGACCGCAGTGGCGCTGACAACGGAAGGCGATATCGCACTCGCGGCCGACGGGACGCTGGTCGACGCCTGCGTTCGCGCGTTGTCGCGTTGGAGCACCGTACGGCGTGTCGAAGCGGCGCCAATGGCGCTGGCGCGTGCGTTGAGTGCCGCCGGACACGCATCAACCAGTGCCGCCCTCGACGCTGGCGCCGGTGAAGTCGGTACGATCGAAATCAGGGACGGGGTACTGCGCGGCGTGCGGCGTGCCCGAGCAACCGATCTCGCCGCCGCCCCCGTGTCACCGTCACTGGCCAAGGATCTCGATCCCGCCTTCAGCGTCGCACTCGGTGCGGTGCTCGGTTTCGACGGCACCATTGACGCGATGCTGCTCACACCATGGCTCGAGCGCGGATTCGTAGCCGAACAGCGTCGACGGGTGCTGGCGTGGGCGACGGCGGCGGTGCTTGCCGTCAGCACCGCCGGGTGGGCGGCGGGCGCCTCACGTGATCGCCTCTTGTCTGCACTCGAATCCGACCTCGTCGCCGCGCGACGGACCGCGACGACTGGTGTGGAGCTCTCATCGCGTGCGCTGGTGATCGACCGCGAACTGGCCGCGATCAGCACCACCACCGCGTCGCGACCGGATGTCGTGGCGGCGATGGCCGCACTGGGAGCGCGCCTGCCCGCGGCGGCGGTGGCACAGCGCGTGCGCGTGGTCGGCAATGAATGGCAGGTCGAGGGCAATGCGCAGACGGCGGCGGCAGTGCTTGCGGCGCTCGCGGCTGAGCCGGCGTTCGAGAAGGTGCGCTTCCTCGCGCCGAGCAACCGGTTCCGTGACGGGACCGCAGACCGGGAGACCTTTGCCATCGCCTTTGTTTTCCGCTGACGGACTCTCGGCTCGCGATCGACGCACGCTCACCTGGGGCGCGGGCGCGGTGACGTGCGTGCTGCTCCTGGCACTGGCGATTCCCGTGATGAAGCGATGGGGTGATCGTGAGGCGCTGATTGCCGCACGCCGCGGTGAGCTGGCGAGGCTGAACGGCGTGACAGGCGCCGAATCGATGTTGCGTACCGCCGTCGACGCGCGTTCCGCTCGCGCAGCCGAGTATCCACAGCGCCCGGTCGCTGCCGCGACAGCCGCACTCGCGGCCGGCGTGTTGCAGGGTGTGCTCCAGCGCTACGCTGACGAAAGCCAGTTGAGCGTGAGCGAACTGAACGTCTCCGGCGAGCCGGATTCGACTGCCGTACCCCTGGCAGCGTTGCCGGCCACACTGATCGCCCTCGGCGACGTGTTCGGTGTCGCCGATTTGCTCTCGCGCGTGCAGAACGGAACCACGCTGCTCGACGTGCGGGAACTGACCGTACAGATCAATCCCGCGCGTCGTGCCGAGGGTGGGGGCGAACTGCTCCAGGTGACGCTCACCGTCCATGCACCCTTTGTGATCGAATGAATCTCCCGAGGCGCCTCGTGCTCACCCTGCAAGCCGTCACTGCGACTGGCATCATCGCCACCATCGTCTTTTTCGCGTGGCCGGCCAGCACCGCCGTTGCGTCCGTCGCCCCCACATTGCCTGCGCTCACCGCCGCTGTGCCACCCATGCCATCGACTGCGACTGCTCTCGCGGACAGTATCGTGAACGCCAACATCTTCTCGCTCACCCGCCAGGCGCCCACGAGCCGCACCTTCGTTGCCGGCCCCGTCGATCCGCTCCTGGCCGGATCGGCCACGCCGTCGGACAGCATCGGCGGCGTGGAGATGTCATCCACCGACAGCGATCCTGTGCCGGCGTTGTACGGCGTCGTGAATGGCCCCCTCGGCGCCGCGGCGTTGCTGCGGCTCGATCCGGCGGCGCGTGGCTCGAGACTCTTTCATCTCGGCGAAGGCGTTGCCGGGTACCGCGTGCGCAGCATCGGCGCCGACCGTGTCGAACTCTCGGGCCCCAGCGGTCCCGTCGTCCTGACGCTCGCCGTGCGTGGAGCAACCCCATGAGTCGTCGCCGATCGTTACACCGCCTGCTCGTCGTACTCGCGATGGCGTCGGCCGCGCCGATGTTCGCACAGGCGCCGATGCGTCCGGTCGCCAGCACGTTGCGCTTCTCCAATGCCCACCTCGAGGACGTGATCGTTGCGATGGGGCAGATGATCGGGATCACGATCGTCGCCACCGACGTGCCGGACAAGCGCGTCACGCTCAACACCGCAACGCCTGTCCGTGCATCGGAACTCGGGACGATCCTCGAGTCGCTGCTCGAATCGCATGGTCTCGTCATGGTCCGCAACGGGTCCGTCGCCCAGGTCGTACCCGCAGGTCAGAGCCCCGCTGGCAGTCAGCTTGGTGTCGGCTTCGATCTGCCCGACCCGGTACCCGTCGGGGTCATTTCCAGGCTGGTGCCGCTGCAGCACATTCGCGCTGACGAAGCGGTTGCCGCACTGAAGCCCATTGCGGGGCCCAATGCGCGCCTCGAATCCGTCGCCCGATCGAACTCGGTCCTGATCACCGATCGCGGGACGAACGTGGCGCGGTATCTCGAGCTGCTGCGCCGCCTGGACCAGTCGACGCAGGGCGAGGATGGCCTGCGCACCTACGTCGTGAAGTTGAAGTACGCCAGCTCCGACGATCTCGCAGGGGTACTGGGTCAACTCTACGGCGCGACCGTCGCGGCAGGACGTCGGAGCTCGCTCGACGATCAGGCGCTGTCGCGCAGCACCAGTGCGTTCCGTGAACGCGAAACGGAGACGATGCGGCAGCGGCAGAGCCTGCAGCCACCGGCACCGGTCGCCTCGGCGCCGAGTTATCGCGACACGTCGCGCGGACCGGGATCGCTGATCGGCCAGACGATCATCGTCTCGAGCCCGCCCAGCAACTCGCTGGTCATTCGCACCGCCCCGTCGAACATCACCCTGCTGCGCGAAACGATCGACTCGCTCGACCGACGTCCCATTCAGGTGCTGATGGAAGTGACCGTGGCCGAGGTGATTCTTGGCCGTGGCACGGAATTCGGCATCAACTGGGCGGCCGCCACGGGTGGTGTCCGCAGTAATGGCGGTGCGCAGCTCGGCCAGCCCCTGGTGCCGGATTCCCTCGATCCCGTCCAGGACTTCATCGGCCGTGTCACCCGACTCGGGAAGATCGACGTTCGTGCCGTGTTGCGCACGCTCGCCTCGACGTCCACCGTCAATGTGCTCAGTACCCCGGAAGTGCTCGCGGTCAACAACCGCGAAGCGCGCATTCTGGTCGGTAGCAAGGTGCCATTCATCGCCTCGACGCGACTCGGCAACGACGTGGCCATCGATCGCGCCGTGCAGTATCAGGACGTCGGGACCCAGCTGACGCTCATCCCGACCATCAATGATGACGGCTACGTCAGCGTCCAGCTGCTGCAGGAAGTGAGCAGTCTGTCCACGCAGACCGTGCAGGCCGCACTCAACGCGCCCGTGATCACCACCCGCGAAGCATCGACCCGTGCCATCGTTCGCGATGGTCAGACGGTGGTGATCGGTGGACTGATCGGCACCTCGACCGAGTTGATCAACAGCGGTGTGCCGTTGCTGAAGGACATCCCGCTGCTGGGCTATCTGTTCAAGCGCCAGACGACGGCCAGGAATCGGACGGAACTCGCGATTTTCATCACGCCGTACATCGTCCGGACGGATGCCGAGGCCGACGCGCTCTTTGAACGTGCACGGCAGCGGACACGCAATCCGGAACCGGGCGACGCACGCACTCTGGCACGGCCAGCCGTGCCCTCGACTCCGACTAAGCCGTGACGCTCGTGCGCGACGACGCGCCACCGCCAGCGCGCGATCTGCGCGATGCCGCAACCGGCGTGCTCGCGCGCCGATTGTCGCCACGCTACCTGGAGGAGCACACGGTCCTGCCACTGGGCGTCGACGACGATGGTGCGCTCGTACTTGCGGTTGGTGTGGCGCCCGATTCGACCGTCCTCGATGAACTCGGCCGACTGTTCGAGCGACCCATTCGTCTGGTCGAGCACCCGACCGGCGAAATTCAGGCAGCGTTGCTGACGGCCGAACGTGATGGGCCATCCGACGCCGCCACGGCGCTTGCGACCGCCGATGGCGACGATCAGCCGCTGGATGACTTGCGCGCGCTGGCCGAACAGGAGCCCGTGATCCGGCTCGTCAACGTCACCTTGCTCGACGCACTCCGCGCCGGCGCCAGCGATGTGCATTTCGAGCCGCTCTCGACTGAGCTGCGGGTCCGGTACCGCCTCGATGGTGTCCTGCGCGAAATGACACGTGTCGGCCGACAATATCAGGCCGCCGTGGTCAGTCGCATCAAGATCATGGCCGGCCTCGATATCGCCGAACGCCGGAAGCCGCAGGACGGTCGAATCCGGATCCGGCTGGAGGGGCGTGAGGTCGATCTGCGCGTCTCGGCGTTGCCGGGATTGCACGGCGAGGGCATCGTGCTGCGTCTGCTCGATCCCGGGGTGACCACGCCGGAGCTCACCACGCTCGGCATGCCCGAGCATGTGCGCACGCAGTTCGAGCGGCTGCTCGGTCGAACCGGTGGATTGCTGCTGGTCACGGGGCCCACCGGCTCCGGCAAGACGACGACCCTGTACGCAGCACTCGCCAGGCTCAACACGCAGGCCGTCAAGATCGTGACGGTCGAAGATCCGATCGAGTATCGCATCGATGGGGTCACCCAGGTTCCGGTGAACGTGCGCGCGGGTATGGGCTTCGCTGCGGCGCTGCGCTCGATTCTTCGCCATGATCCAGACATCATCATGGTTGGCGAATTGCGTGACGCCGAAACCGCCACGATTGCGATTCAGGCTGCGCTGACGGGTCATCTGGTGCTCAGCACGTTGCATACGACTGACGCGGTGGGTGCCGTGACCCGACTGGTCGACATGGGCGTCGAACCGTACCTGGTCGCGGCCACGATGCAGGGCGCCGTCGCCCAGCGCCTCGTGCGCGTGCTCTGCGAGCGCTGCTCCACCCCGCGTGAGGTGACTGCCGCCGAACGGATGCGATGGGGCAGCGCCGCGGCCCGCCCGCGCTCCGCCATCGGATGTGACCAGTGCGCCGGTACGGGCTACCGCGGCCGGCGCGGCATCTACGAGCTCTTCGTTCCCGACGAGTCGATGCGCGCTGACATCGTCGCAGGAACGTCGGCCGACGTGCTTCGGACGCGTGCCGCGGCCAACGGGACCGTCGCGCTGCGTGAGGAAGGGTGGCGGATGGTGCGCGAAGGGATCACGACGCCCGAGGAGATTGCCCGCGCCATTGGTGAGGTGGAAGGATGAACACATCGACGGCCTCGCAGGAAGCGGCGACCTCCTTCCGATACCGCGCATCCACCGATTCCGGCGCAATGGTGGAAGGCGTCGTGCGCGCCGGGTCGCGGGACGCCGCACTCCGGGAGTTGAAGCGACAGAGTCTGTGGCCGGTGTCGGTCGATCCCGTCTCGACGCATGTCGCATCGAATACCCGTTTCGCTACCGGTGCATCGGGACGACGCCGTGCCGTGGCGCAATGGACCCGCACCCTCGCAACCCTCATCGACGCCGGCGCGCCACTCGATCGTGCGCTCGCCGTTGCGCAGTCGCAGAGTGTGCACGGGGAAGTGTCAGACGGTGCGCAGTCAATCCGACGCGCGGTGCAGGGTGGTGCGTCACTGGCCGAAGCGATGCGGTTGCAGCCAGTCCTCTTCAATGCGCTCCACACCGGCGTGGTGCGGTCCGGTGAGGCCTCCGGGTCGCTTGGTGCCGCCCTCGATACGCTCGCCGGATATCTCGAGGAAGACGAATCCCTGCGTGCGCAATTGAAATCGGCGCTGCTCTATCCGGCGCTGATGGGCACGGTCGCCGCACTCGGCATCCTGATCCTGTTGCTGTTCGTCGTTCCGCGGTTCGCGACGCTGCTGTCCGATCTCGGCGGCACCATGCCGCTCTCGACGAAGGTGCTGGTCTTCGTCGGTGACGTCGTCACCCGCGGATGGTGGGTGCTGGCGATTGTCTCCGCCGTTGGCGTGGTCGTCGCACGGACGGTGATGTCGTCACCTGCCGCGCAGCTGGCGTGGCACGCACGGCGCCTCACTCTTCCGTTCATCGGGCCGATCGAACGCACGCTCGCCACCGCCCGCTTCACCCGGTCACTCGGACTGATGCTCCAGGGAGGGCTGCCGCTCCTGCCGGCGCTCCGGCTCGCGCGGACGGGCATTTCGAACATGGCGATTGCCGCCGAGCTGGATCTGGCGACCAAGAGCGTCGTCCGCGGAAACGGGCTGGCGTCGTCGATGCTTGGGATTCTGACGCCCATGGCGGTCCAGCTCCTGGCCGTCGGCGAGGAGAGCGGACGGCTCGATACGCTCGCCCTTCGCGCCGCGGCGACGCACGATGAAGAGGTCCGACGCCGGCTGCGGACCTTGGCGTCGCTGCTGGAGCCGGCCCTCATCTTGCTGTTCGGTGGCGTCGTGGGTTTCGTAGCTCTGGCCATGCTGCAGGCCATTTACGCGGTCAACGCGGGGGTGTGATGTCGGGTTCGCGCAAAGGGCAGGGGCGCAGCGGATTCACGCTGCTCGAAATGCTGGTGGTGCTGGTGATCCTTGGGCTGCTGGCCGGTCTCATCGGCCCGCAGCTCTTCGGCCGCGTGGGCGAGGCAAAGGCCACCACGGCGCGCACGCAGATGGAGTTGCTCGGGGTCGCACTGGACAGCTACCGGCTCGACAACGGCAACTACCCCACCACGTCGCAGGGGCTCGAGGCGCTGATGGTGCGTCCCTCCCGTCAGCCAGCGCCGATGAATTGGCGCGGCCCATATCTTCGGAAAGCCGTTCCCGGTGACCCGTGGGGCAAGCCGTACCGGTATGCGTCGCCGAGCCGCGGTAACGAGGGCTACGACCTCCAGTCCCTTGGCCGAGACGGGGCCGAGGGCGGGACAGGTGAAGACGCCGACCTCGGCGGTCCGCCGGCGCCACTGAAGCGCAACTGAAGCGC
>Ga0163144_10020208_pt1 | contig 13337 bp, 7 predicted proteins | sample OliLak19BULKMAT1_FD_123175 | JGI IMG/M metagenome (GOLD analysis project Ga0163144, IMG submission 123175) | Freshwater microbial mat bacterial communities from Lake Vanda, McMurdo Dry Valleys, Antarctica - Oligotrophic Lake LV.19.BULKMAT1 | ecosystem: Environmental > Aquatic > Freshwater > Lake... | reverse complement strand
AATCGACATCCCCGGTCAATGGAACCGCGTTCGCTACGCCCTCTGGCAGGCTCTCAGCGAAGCGCGGCTCGCCAAGTATGAATCCGGACGCAAACCGCGGGAAGTCTTCAACCACATACTCCAGCAGAGCGGCCTCTGGCCCGCCTACCAGCTGCCGGACTTCAACTTTAATGCTCTGGTCTCCGACTACGTCGCCATGCTCCGCGACTCCCACGCCGTTGACTTCACAGACCTGATCCTCGGAGTCGTCACACTCTTTGAAGAAAATCCCGCCCGTCTTGCCTGGTGGCAAGCCCGCTACGAATGGATCCAGGTCGATGAGGTACAAGATACTTCGCGCGCCGAATACCGGATTCTCGACCACCTCGCCAAGCTCCATCGGCAACTCAGCTTCTTCGGTGATGTCGACCAGACAATTTATGAATGGCGTGGCTCCGCTCCCTTCGAAATTCTCGATCAGTACAAACGTGACTATTCACCCACGGTCATTCACTTCGAAGAGAACTTCCGTTCCACCACACGAATCCTCGAAGCGTGTGAACGGGTCATCCTGTCGCACCCCCAGGCCCTGACCAAACGCATCATCCCCAAAGTCGCGCGCGAAGGTTCGCCGGTTCTCATCAAACCCTTCGTCACTGCCCGTGAAGAATATGATTGGGTCTCAAGCGAGATCCTCAGTCGCCACCAGCAGGACCACAAGCTTTGGCGCGATTACGCAATCCTCGTCCGTACCAACTTCACTGCCCGTGACATCTCAGAGGCCCTCGAAAAATCCGGTGTCCCGCACGTCCGGGTCGAAGAAGAAAAATTCTTTCAGCGGGCCGAGATCAAAGCTGCCATCGCTCACCTCCGCATCATCCGCAACGGGCAGGAGGCCAACGCCCTCCACCGCTTCCTGCAAGTCCCGCCGAAGGGAATCGGTGAAGCAACGCTCGAAAAGATCAGCATGCTTCCCAAAGAAGTCGGCCTGCGGCTTGGCGACCTGCTGCTTCCACTGACTCATCTGCACGGCGACCCCTTCGGCCATCTGTTCACCCATGAAGATGTCGTGGTGGATATCGAAACTACCGGCCTCGACATCCACCTTGATGAAGTCGTGGAACTCGCCGCCCTCAGAGGCGAACAAGAGTTCTACCGCATTCTGCGCCCCACCAAACCAGAGACTTGGGCTCGCCTGGAACAAGCCGGGAAGATCCACGGCGTCACCCGCGACCGCATCGAACGTGAAGGCATTCCCGCCTCCCAGGCCTTCGAGGAATTCAAACACTTTGTTGCGGGAGCCGTCGTCGTGGGGCACAATCTCGAAGCCTACGACTGGCCACTCATCCTCAATCAAAGCAAGCTCGAATTCGATATCGCCGGCACCGCCGACACGCTCGAGATCAGCCGCCGGATGCTCAAGCTCAATCGCTACAGGCTCACCAACGTGGTCGAAGCACTGAAGCTTCCGCAACGCGAAGCACACCGCGCGATGGACGACGTCCGCATGACCAAGGACGTATTGATCGAGCTCAAAAAGCTCCTGGCAATCCACAAAGACCAACGCCGCCAGGCAGTAGCTCAGGTTGGCAAGCGTTTTGTAGAGCTGGCCGATCAAGTGGACGGTTGGCGCAGGCGCGTACAGAATCAATCCCCCTTAGAAACCCTCGACATGGTCCTCTACGAAGGAATGCTCCGCGAACACTTCGGCCGAGACGAAACCGGCGAGGAGCGTCTCGACAACCTCGAAGAACTCCGCCGCATTGTTTCCACGATGACCACGCTCGACCAGGCACTTGAGATCGCATCCCTTGGCCTCGACCTTGAGCGCCAGCTCGGTGACGAGGACCGCGTTCGCATCCTCACCGTGCACCAGTCGAAGGGCCTCGAATTCGATACTGTCTTCGTCATCAAAGCAGCCGAAGGAGAATTCCCAAGTTGGCGCAGCATCAAGGACGGCAACCTGGATGAGGAGCACCGGCTCTTCTACGTCGCTGTGAGCCGCGCCCGCGAACACCTCAACGTCTCATGGCAACAACGCGATTCGAGAGGGCGCAGCCAACAACCCAGCCGCTACCTGAAGTCTCTTCGGCCTTGAAGCCAACCCACACGCCGCCGCAGATGCCCCAGCATCGTCCTTCGCTCTACTCCGTTTTCTTCAAACTTAAGCATCTCGCCTTCGATGCCAGTCACCTTGACCACAGCCATCTTAATGGTTGAAACAGGCAGCAGATAGTGCCGCCCCACTGCCTGGTGAGGAGAATCAAGAACGCTTTGTATATGGGCAATCGATTCCGGCAGCCGCCCAATCTCGCGAGCGATCGATGCCACTACCGGGTGCCTCAAATCGCTCTCGGACGCAAACAGGAACATCCTTGCCTTTGCCCGCGACAGCGCAACATTCACCAACCTGCGCGACAGGCTCAGGTCCTCGCCCAGAAATCGCGACGAAGTCTGTACCGGATCAAAGATCACCGTGTTGCTCTCCGCTCCCTGCGCGCGATGCACTGTCGACAGCCGCACTCCACCCATACCCGCCTCTCTCAACTTCCGTCGAAGGTAATTCCGCTGTCCCCGGAAAGGCGTCAGGATCAAAATATCCTCCTGAATAAGATGCCTCAACAAATCCGAAACTAGACCCACCACCTGCTCGGCAGACTCCTCCCGAATCCATCCGCTCGCGGCAGGCCGCCATTTCGCCTCGCCTCGAACCGGAATCAGGTAAGCATGCCGCGCGCCGTAACTGCCCACTTCAAATGCTCCTCGTTCCGTCAACCAGTGCGCGTTTTCGACGGCATCCCTGGCCACGATCAACTTACCCAAATAGAAAACCTTCGAAATGGTCTCGCAGATTGCAGGAGCCATCCTCGATTGTTCATTCAGAAAGCAGGCGTTCGGCGCACGGGGGTCCAATCGCGAAAGTGTCGACTCGCAAAACACAGTGCCTCTCGTTTGCGCAATCGGAGCCAATTGATTCGGATCGCCCGCAAATAAGACCCGCTGACCCAGCTCGCCGAAAGGCAGCGCTGCCGGCAAAGGCACCTGACTCGACTCATCGAAAACAACATAGTCGAATTTTCGATCGCGCAAGAGTTCCCACGAAAACAGCGCCCTGGTGGTGGTCATCGCCACCACCCGAGCCTGATCGAGAATCGACTCAAGGGCCACCCTCATCCTGTCCCGCAACTCCTCATGCCTCGCCTTCCAGCTTGCGTAGCGCTCGACGGCCCCGCGCGGAGGAATCAGGGCTTCCAGTTGGGCAATCTCGGTCAACAATTGATCGTCCTGGTTAGGGAGTAAGTGAGCTCGATCTGCATACTGTGCAGCGACAAAATGCGCTCCAACCCTACGACACAGCCGCCGCAAGTCAAAATTCTGCAACTGAGCATCCACCGCCACCAGTGCCTGATCCACGGCGAGATTCGTGTTGGCAATCAACAAGACTCTGGCTTCCTGGTCCTGTTCCAATACCGAGGCGAGCAAACATCCGATCGTCGTGGTCTTGCCCGTGCCAGGCGGTCCCCACAGGTAACTCGACCGCCACTGCAACAAATCAAATGCACGACCTTGCGCCTCTCGCAACCACAAGAATCGTTGATTGACAACCCTGTGTGAATCCACCACCTCGCAGCGCCCCAAAGAGCGCCCGAAGGACGCAAACCGCTCCGCGTGAGCACTCTGCCATAGCGCGTGAAGCGAGTCTAGATAGCGCGGGGGATAGAGTCGGATCACCTGCCCAATCTCTGGCAGTGGCCCCTTCACGAACCGAAGATTCAACAGTTCGCTCTCCGGCAAATAACTTAAAACATCTGCTGCGCTACTTGGTGACCACCAGGCCACGGCGCCTTCCAGAGTTTCGTCCAGCCTCCCATCGGCATCGCTCAGATCCAGTTGGACCTGAACGAAGTGGCCTCCCCGATATAGGGAGGCCACTCTCACTTCGACAAATTGCCGCGTAGCTTCAAACTCTTCAGCTACCGCCCGGCGGTATTGCTCCGCATCCACAGCATCAAAATAGCAGCTTCAGTCCGAACTGTATGTTGCGCATCGGAGCAACCAGGCTGGTGATGGCGCCGGCCCCCCGCGAAACATTCGCCTGCGAAGGATAAACCACATTGCCGGGCGTCCCGGTCGGTAGGAAGTTCGTAGCCGTCTGCAACGAAGTGTTGGGGCGGGCGAACTGCGGAGTGTTGAACAAGTTGAACATCTCCGACCGGAACTGCAACTTAACGCGTTCGGTAATGCGGAAATTCTTAAACACCGAGAAGTCCACATTCTTGAATCCGGGTCCTTCCAGAATGCCGGTGCCGCTGTTGCCGTAATGGCAGGTCTCGGGAAGCGCCACATTGATACAACTCGTCAAGCGGAACGCATCCGGATTAAACCATTGGTTCACAGTCGGGTTCGCCACGCTTCCATCCGCGATCCGGTCGGGACGGACTGGGGCATTGGAAGTATTCGTAATCGCGCCCTGCGTCACAGCGAACGGGAACCCGGTTCGCAACGTGACAATGCCATTGGTCTGCCATCCGCCAAAAAAGGCGTTGCCAATGCCTTTCTGGAATATGGCCGGGGTAGGCAACTCATAAACAAAGTTGCTCACGAAATTGTGGGTGACATCAAAGCCGGCTCGTCCTTTTTCCGCGGCGCGGTTTTGGGGGTTCTGATACGTGTTGGAATTGAGCCCATCGCCTTCGTTGCGTCCGTAGCCTTCCATCAGGCTCTTGCTGAAGGTGTGCGCGATGCCGAAGCTGAGGCCATTCGAGAATCGGCGCTGCAAATTCAATTGCAGCCCCTGGTACCAGGCGTTGCCGCCCGAGTCCAGGAATCGAAGACGCGTCAAGGGACGCAGCACGCCGTTATCGAGAATGAACGGGAACGGCCGCCGCTGTTGCAAGGTGCTGGTGGCGGTGTTAAAAGCCGGGTCTGGACTGTTCCGCTCCATGCTTTGATCCAGGTGAACCGTCTTGCTCCCCACATAGCCCACGGTCAAAACCATCCCCCCAAACAGCTTCCGCTGAACGTCCATGCTCCATTGATGCACTTGCGGTTGGAAGTTGTCTGTGTTCAGCACATTGGCGCTTGTTGCGCTATTGGCGGTAAAGGTTCCGAACGGATTGGCTAACGTAAAGTAGGGTGCATTGGGATTTGTTAGCACACCGTTGGCAAAGCTGTTGTTGAAATTGGCGCTCCCTGAAAGAGGCGGATTCAAATTGAGAATCGTGTAGTTGTTCAACTGGTGGACATTGTAAAAGATGCCATAACCAAGCCGCGCCACCCACTTCTCGTCAATACGATAGGCGATTCCGATTCGTGGCATGAATAGCGTCTTTTCGGGCTTGTAAAATTTGTATGTGGTTCGGATCTGCGCGGGTACAAACTCAATCGGTTGTCCAAGGCCTTTGGTCCATTCGCCATTTCGCCACAAACCGCGAACATCGGTCGCCGCCGTGTTGTATTCCCAGCGCAAGCCGAGGTTCAAAGTGAGCTTCTTCGTGGCCTTCCAGTCGTCGTTAAAGTAAAAGGCCATCCGGTTTTGGCGAACATCGGTGAGCGGCAATCCTTCGGGCGTGTTGGTCGCCGTGGGAATGCCAAGCAGGAACGCGGCATACCCGTTGTTCGAGATTGCATCGCCAAATACAAACGAGCCGCGCGGCACATTCGCGGCGCCCCGGAACAGCGAGATCCGGCGGAATTCCCCGCCAAATTTCAAGCTGTGCGAAGCCACATTGACAGAGACGTTGTTGCTGAACTGATGCAATCGGTTGTCGTCGAATCCGTTGCCGCCATCGCGCTCCGAAAGCCCCTGAAAACTGCCGACATTGATACTCGGAAGCCCAGCCTCGCGGCTGGTCAATTTTCGATTTGAATCGGTCAGGACTCGAAATGCGTCCAGCCCGATGGTGCTCAAGTCGAAATTGGAATTCGCACGAGGGTTGAAGCTATCGTCGCGCGACGTGGAGTATCCATAACGAAACTCGTTAATAATGCTCGGCGAGAAGATATGCAGATACTGCGTCGCAATATTGTTGTTGCGGCCGATTACGCGATAAGTAAACTGCGGCGAAGCGGCGGGCGTCTGCAGCCACTCTGGAGTGTTGGTGGCATACCGGAACATCACCTTGTCATTAGAAGAAATGTTGTGATCGATCTTGGTGAAGTATTGATCGTCGGTGATCCGGCTCGATCCGACTCCGCGATAATTAAATCCAACCAACGGATTGGCCAGCACGGTTTGGGGTTGCTCCCAGAAGTTGCTGATCGTTCGCGCCGCCGCCGAAATCCGGTTCGCTGGAATCACGTTGTTCGGGAATGGAACCCCCGTCAGTGGGTCGACAATAGTAATCGGGGCCGGATTCCCAGCCGCATTTCGAATCCCCAGCAATTCGCCAAAGTCACCGGCACGCATCCGCGTTGACGGCACCAATGCTGTATCGGCAATTCCAGGATTGCTCGTCCGGCGCCCCTCATAGTTGAACATGAAGAACGTCCTGTTTTTCCCGTCATAGATTTTAGGTATCATCACCGGGCCGCTGATCACACCGCCAAACTGATTCTGTCTCAGCGCGGGCTTGGGCAATCGAGCCGCCCCGGCCGGAGTGAAGTAATTCTGAAAATAAGCCTCGGCATCCAGTTTTTCGTTCCGCAGAAAATCGTACGCCGCGCCATGCAAATCATTGGTGCCAGATCGCATCACCATCACAAGCTGCGCCCCTGAATTAAAGCCATACTCCGCCGAATAGGAACCCGTTAGCACCTTCACTTCTTCCATTGCTTCGGGCGAAGGTGAAAACGGAACCGTGTTCACACGCGCCTCAGTCGCGACCACTCCATCCAAAGTCGCGTGCTGGTTAGTCTCGCGCTGCCCATTGGCTACGATCGCAATAGTCTGTCCAGGAATCGGGATTCCCCCGCCACCGCCGCTCATCCCATCCAACCCGCCTCGCGACCCAAACATCACGCCCGGCTGCAAAACCGCAAGATTGCCCACATTCCGGCCATTCACAGGCAATTCAACCAGTCTCCTCTGCTCCACTACATTGCCCAGCGAAGCCTCGTCCGTCTTGAGCTGCGCGATGTCCGCGGTCACCTGGATGCGCTCGCTCACCTGCCCGATTTCCAACCTGAAATCAACGCGAACCTTTTCGTTGATCTGCACCAGCACTCCGGTTCTCGCCGATGACTTAAACCCGCTCATTTCCACACTTACCGTATATTCGCCAATATCGATCAACGGAAAGGTATAGTCGCCCGATGAAGTGGACATAGTCTCGGCTTTCACTCCCGTTCGAGTGTTCGCCAGAATCACTTTTGCGCCTACGATCACAGAACCCGAAGAGTCCTCGACCGTTCCTAATATCGTTGTTGAAGTGGTCTGCGAAAAGAGACCAGCCACTGACCCTAGTAAAAGCAAAAATGCCAACGGTTTACACATGGAATTGCTGAAGTCCTTTGGTTTCGAAAGTGTTAAAGATTTGCAGTAGAGTCTAACACCCTCCTACCCACATTCAAATCGGCTCAGGGCTGAATGGCTTGCTCGATCATCGTTCCCGTCGCCAGATTCACGCTGTGGATTTTGGCTGGCAACGAGACCAATCCCAGGAATTCTCCCCCTGGCAGAATGTGGTCCACCTTCAAAATGCCGGTGTCGAATTCCCAAAGTTTCTTGCCCTGCATGTCAATCCGCGTCAACATCAGCGTTCCTTGGTCCCCCAGCCGAAAGCGGTGCATGACAACGTAACCGGGCGGGTTTGTCAACCTTAGCGCCCTGGCGCTGCTTACCTCCCGAAGCATCCCCGCATCCAGATAAGTGTCCTTTCCTATCTGTTCCATCTTGAGGAGTCGCGTCGTCTTTTGCCCCCGGTCTAGTGTGGTCTCAAGCGAAGCCCGATACAGCCCACGTCTTTTTCCATCCATACTCAAACTGCGCGGAGAAATCCGAAACGTACCTGCTTCTTGCGCTTCGGCCTCAGTCAACAGCCCCACCCACTCCTCATCGCTTATCTTCTCGCCATTCCAGAAATACTTCCCTGGCCCGATCCCAAACATGGACATCTTCTCGTTGTACTCGGCCCACTGCCGCCTCGAGTCTTCTGCATCCTTCGGCGGCGGAATCGTCTCATCGGTATATGGCGCAACCTTCAAGGATTCCGGGTCCAGCGTAAACTTGCGACCATCGCCCACAGTCACCACCAACCTCGATCCATCCCCAGTCATCTTGTAATACTTGGACTCCTCGAGCCACAGTTGGGCCATTTCCGGATTGACCCGCGTCAGTTCCGCAAAGTCAATCTTCTGCTTCGTCTTGACGTCTACGCCAAACAACGCATGACTAAACAGCCACAGCCTTCGCCCGTCGTAGCCAAGCATCTTCGCGTTGTTACTCAAATCGATGTCCGTATCGCGATCCGTGATTGCAACGGTCTCATATCGCCGCGGATCAGCTACCGGATGCAGCAATAGCTCCGCGCCGAGGGACGGCGCCCTCCGCCGGCTGCTGCCCCAAGGCCATGGCCGATTGACCAGGATCAGGGTCGCAAACTGATCCCCTACCCGAAGCGTATCTCCCGCCATCCGCGCGTCGCGTCTTCGACCACCCTGCGGCGCCAAAATTACAAACCCCACCACGACCGTAATCGCCAGCGCGCTCATCCCTGCGATCAATACCAGCTTGGGCTTCACGCGAGAGTCCACGGCTTTCTCATTGGCCTCGAAAGCATGTCATTTGCCTTCTCATCTCCAATGCAGCGCTCCTTCACCGGATCCCACTTCAAATCACGGCCCAGTCTCAAGCTGATATTCCCAAGATGCGCGACAGTAATCGAACGATGCGCCTGCTCAATTGGCGCTATCGGCTCCTGCCGCGACTTCACACAATCCACAAAATTCCGCATGTGACTTGCGCTTCGGTACAGCTTCACTTCCCCTTCCCCAGGCTCGAAATCCAGCAGCGACATCGGGCTCGCCTCAATCGCCCCACGATTCACCCACACCCACCCATCGCTGCCCTGAAACGTGACCCCTCCGCGCACACGGCTCGAATAAATCATCTTCACGCCATTTGCGTACTCGGCTTCAAAATGAAAATCTGTCGCCGTATTCCAGAGCTTCTCCTTGGCCCAGGTCGCCTGCCCGTTCTTGATCGCAACCGGCCCGCTCAACTCCATCCCCATCCCCCAATGCGCAATGTCTGGATGATGCCCGCCCCAATCCGTAATCTGCCCACCCGAATAATCGAGTATCCAGCGGAAGTTGACGTGACACCGGCCCGGCGCATAGGGGGCATCCGGCGCGGGCCCCAGCCACATATCGTAATTGAACCCCTCGGGCACCGGTTCCGGATCCTGCCGGTCTTGAGTCTTGCCAAAATCAGGCGTCCCGCCAGGCAACCCACACAGCACCGTATGCAGCTTCCCGATCCGGCCATTGCGCACAATCTCGCATGCCTTCCGGAATCGCACATCCGACCGTTGTTGACTTCCACACTGAAACACACGCCCATGCTGCTTCACTGCATTGGCCATTGCCCGCCCTTCGGCAATCGTCAGGGCCAGCGGCTTCTCACCATAGATGTCTTTGCCAGCGCGAGCCGCTTGAATCACGGGGATCGAATGCCAATGATCAGGCAGCGCAATCAACACAGCATCAATATCCTTGCGCGCCAGCAACTCGCGAAAGTCCTCGTATGCCGCACAGCCTTGATAGGCCCCGCTCTTCTTCGCCCGCGCATAATGCCATTCCACAAACTGCCGCGCCGGTTCCCTGCCCCCAATCCCACCATCCCAATAGCCGGGCGATTCCTTGTTTACATCGCACACCGCCACCACCTGCACCCGCTCGTCGCGCAAGAACCCTTTCAGATCCCCAATCCCCTGATTCCCTGTCCCAATCACCCCTAACGTCACACGGTCACTGGGCGCTGCCAGAGCCGCCGCACTGCTGATTAAGAACTCTCGTCGTAACATGAAATGGATCTTAACTCAGAACCCGTATAGGCGTGCCGGGTTATCCACCAACTGCTTCGCACCACCGCCCCATTTCGCAAACCGGTTCAACCACAACCCGTCATCCACATCTTCAAATGGCGAAACATCCGTCGGCTTCCTTCCTGGATAACTGCGGTTATCCGGATGCGGCCAGTCCGTTCCCCAGAGCACTCGGTCCGCGTTGGCCTCGATCAGTACTTTCACCATCGAGCGTGAATCTTCAAACGCAGGCGCAGTCCCGGACGGCATAAACCGATCCGTCACCTTCACATAAGCTTTGCCCGATTTCACCATCCGCAGCAAAGCATCAAAGCCCGGCTGCCCCACACCGAGTGCCGGCGTGGCCCCCGCCACATGATCTACCACCACAGGCACGGGCGCACGCATCACCAGATCCTCAACACCCATCACTTCAGCGAGCGAAGACATGATCTGCACATGCCACCCCATCCCAGAAGCCCGGTCAAATGCCTTCTCCAACTTCGGCCGCAACCCACTCGCAACATTCAACCGGAGACCGCAAACTCCAGCCGCCTTCATGCTTTTCAACTCGCTATCCGGCGTCTTGTCATCGATCACAACAATTCCTCGTGAAGTGCCACGCCGGGCCCGCATTCCATAGAGAGTAGCCGCGTTGTCAGTACCGTAAACACTCGGCGTAACAATGACAACCCGATCCACCTTCAGCGTTCGATGCAATGCCGACATCTCTCGCGGCACCGCACTCGGCGGTGTATACGACCGCCCAGCCCACATGGGAAAATTCTTAGTGTCCCCGAAGATATGCGTATGGCAATCACATGCCCCCTTCGGAACCGTAAAGTCCACCATCGTACGCGGCTGAGACGCCTTCGCAAAACTCTCCCGCCGACTCAATAACGCCCCCACGCCAGCCAACGCAATTCGCCGGTTCACCATCGCTCAATCCTATCTTTCCGCCCTACTTGATCTGTAACCCCTTCAGATACTCCACCAACCGCCTCACGCGAACCAGCCCTAAGTCCTGATCCTTTTCGACCCTCATGAAAACCGGCCCCCAAACAGGCATTTCCGACGATCCGTGCGCGGCCTTCGAATCGATCTCTCCGAGAATAAACTTCTCGAGATCGGCAACAGGAAACTTGCCGTTTCGCCGCTTCTGCATCAGCGTGAGATCTGGCACGCCTACCTTCAGAACCGAAGCAACAGGGCCCGTGCCTTTGGCATCTTTCCCGTGACAAGAGGCGCAATAAGAGACGTATAGATCCTTCCCCTCGAGAGAAGCAATCAATTTGCGCGGAGACTGAGTCTGCGCCAATCCAACCGCAGCAACACCCAATAGCAAAATCAGCTTCACATTTTTCATAAGAAGCCTCCGCCTTCACTATATGTCAGCGCGTGGGTTCAGGACCATCCTCGTCCTCGTCTTCATCGAGTTCATCCTCGTCGAAGTCTTCCTCGTCATCTTCGTCATCATCGTCCGCGAGCGATCCATCGCCCGCGAATATGGCCTCCACCGCTTCCTGTACCCGGTCGAGCGCATCCTCAATCGACAGGTTTTCGGCGTCGAGCACTTCCAACTCGCCATCGCCCCACGGTATCCAGCGAATCATGAACCGCTCATTCGGATAGCCGCGGAAGAGCAACAACCCCGGCACTCCCAGCGCGCAAGCCGCATGGCCCCCCGCCGAGTCATATCCAATGAACAACTCGCTCGCATTAATCTCGCTCGCGAATTCTTTGAAGCTCCCGTAGTAAGGCGTTACGCTGCCATTCGCCCCAGGGCGAACCTCTTCAATCGCTCGCCGAACTCGCTCCGCTTCTTCGCCACCTGCGCCGGTATCCACCAGCACTCGCAAGCCGCGGTCTACCAGCAACTGCAAGAGTTTTGGCTCAAACGGCCACGGCATCGCCTTCTCAGGGTTTTCACCCACACCGAGGCTCAGCGTCACGTCGAAACCTTCCAGTCGATCCTCCACAGCGACAACCGGCACATGAAGCGGAACTTCAAACGTCTGCTCTATCCACCGCTCCGTCATCTCTCCCAGTGGCATGTCCTCGTCGCTCCACCAACTGCGAGTCTCAAAGAAGTAGTAATGCTCTTCTTCGCCGAGTGGCAGCAATCCAAGCTGGCTCAACCTGCTGTCTGGATCGACAATCAGCGCGCCCTTCACCGACAACGCCTCCTTCAAAGCGGGATAGACGCCAAGCCGCTCTTGCAAGGTGCCGGTTCGCTTGTAAGGCACTTCGACGAGATCAATCCCGATCTCAGGCTCAAACATTTCGTAATTCTTGCGTGGCCCCACAAAATGGATCTTCGCCTGTGGAAAATGCACAAACGCCGCCCGAAGAATTCGGCTGGTAATCGCTATGTCCGCGCCGATTGTAATGCGCGACAGCACGAACACATGCTCCACCGATTCAGGGTTGCCCAGGAACTTGCGAGGCTTGCGGATCCGCATGAACCTCTCCACCAGCGCAGTAGCATCCAGTTCCGGTATCGCCGCTTCAATCACACGCGCAAAGACATGCGTGTACGCATTCACAAGAGAGAATTCAAATGCATCTGCAAGCGGCTCCACCAGGTCGCGGAATAGTGCCGCGGACCCGGAATCCGATTCCAGCGCTTCGGCGATCACTTGATCGAGCAGTCCTTCCGGCTCCGGCCCGCCCTCCATCAATATGCCGGCCAATCGGCTAGCGGAAGTATTTTCCAACGATGATCTCCAACTTTTCCAGGGTCTCTGCGGGTACTTTCGTCTTATCGGTAATGATCGCGTTCTTCAGCGCGTTCTTGCAGCAACAGTCCCCCGGCGCAGGCATCGCTTCAATCGCGAACTTCACAACTTTAGCCGCGTTCTCCGCATTCTTCATGAGCGTCGCAATAATCTGATCCACCGTCACTGCATCATGATGCGGATGCCAGCAATCGTAGTCGGTTACCATCGCCACAGTGCAGTAACAGATCTCGGCTTCACGCGCGAGCTTGGCTTCCTGCAGATTCGTCATCCCAATGATGTCCATGCCCCAGGACCGGTACACGTTCGATTCCGCCTTGGTCGAAAACGCGGGCCCTTCCATACAAAGATAAGTGCCGCCCTTCTTGCTGACGACGCCAGCCTGCTTGCAGGCCCTATCCACAACATCCATCAACTGGTGGCAGGTAGGCTCGGCAAAACTCACATGCGCCACAAGCCCCTCTCCGAAGAACGTGGACACGCGCCCCATTGTCCGGTCAAAAAACTGGTCGGGCAGCACAAACTGCTCTGGAGCATGCTCTTCTTTAAGACTTCCCACCGCGGAAACGCTGATAATCCGCTCCGCCCCAAGTTTCTTGAAGCCCCAGATATTCGCCCTGAAATTCAACTCCGTCGGCGTGATCCGGTGCCCTTT
>Ga0163144_10020206_pt1 | contig 13338 bp, 8 predicted proteins | sample OliLak19BULKMAT1_FD_123175 | JGI IMG/M metagenome (GOLD analysis project Ga0163144, IMG submission 123175) | Freshwater microbial mat bacterial communities from Lake Vanda, McMurdo Dry Valleys, Antarctica - Oligotrophic Lake LV.19.BULKMAT1 | ecosystem: Environmental > Aquatic > Freshwater > Lake... | reverse complement strand
GTAGTCCCCCAGGGACCTTGGCCCCACCTGGAATCCGTCCACCAGCACCTCTTCACCAACCTTGGCCTGGCTGGGATTGACGTCGCTGCCGGTCCACGCCACCACACCTGCCCATTCCAGCCCGGGCGTGTACGGCGGTTTGGGCATGTGCTGGTACTGGCCACTGGTCATCAGCAGATCCACCCAGCCCACGGAGGCACTCTTCACTGCAATGATCACATCCGTGGGTTTGAGCCTGGCAGGGTCCGGCGCGGGCATGGGCTCCAGGGACGCAAACTTCTCAATGGCTTCCAACGGTTGTTCCGCAAATTCTGAGATGACTACGCGGTGACCCGCCGGCAATGACGCTGTGCTCATGACTGCTCTCCGTGACGGATGAAAGGACGGCGCCAGGACCCTACGGGCTTCCACCGCGCCAACTCAAGCGCCCGCTGTCCACCGTGCGGAACCAGCGCATAAGTCATACATCAAATCATCCACTCTGCTCCCCAGCTCTTGTGCCAGAGTCCAGGGATGCTGACCTATGCCGCCTGGCTGGCCACCGGGTCCCGTCTTGCTGTCAACGTTGCGGGCCGCCGGGTGGAGGTGTTTGTCCGGACCGCAGGGCCCGCCAACGCGCGCCACGTGACGCTGCTCCACGGCTTTCCCACGTCAAGCTGGGACTACCACGCCGTGGCTCCCACGCTGGAAGAGCGTTTCCAGACGCTGAGTTTTGACTTCATTGGATTTGGTGATTCTGACAAACCACGGGACTTTCCGTACAGCATCCACGCGCAGGCGGACCTGGTGGAAGTGTTGTGGAAACATTGCGGGATCACGCAAACTTCCGTCGTCACGCATGACTACGGTGTGTCGGTGGCGCAGGAGCTGTTGGCACGGACGCTGGACGTGAAGCTTCATGGCGTCACCTTCCTCAATGGCGGTCTGTACCCGGATCTGCACCGCGCGCTGCCCATCCAGAAACTGCTGCGGCATCCGCTGTTGGGACCGGTGGTTTCACGCCTGGTGAACCGGCGCGCGTTCAACAAAAGTCTGCGCGCGGTGTTTGCCATCCCGCCCTCCGCAACAGACCTGGATGCGCATTGGGACGCCGTCACCCGGCGGCGCGGACACCGTCTCTACCACCGCCTGATCCACTACATGGGGGACCGCCAGCGGCATGCGGTGCGTTGGTCCCGCGCCCTGGAGCAAAGCACCATCCCCGTCTCATTCATCTGGGGCATGTTGGACCCGGTCAGCGGCGCCCACGTGGCGGCACGGCTTGCGGAGCGCCTGCCCAATGCTCCGCGCATCCAGCTTGGTGACGTAGGACACTATCCCCAGCTTGAGGCGCCGGACCGCGTGCTTGCGGCTCTGTTTCCCTTGTTGGCGTGACGCTGGAGGCCGGTTCCGCTACGCAGCGCGCATGCCCCCATCCACTTCCTGGTCAGAAACGGTTGCCCCAGACGAGACCACGCTTCACGCCAAGCACGCGGAGCAACTTGCCAACATCCAGAAGAAGCACGCCGCCGGCGGCGCCCTGCACCGCGCGTTGCACGCCAAGAGCCACGTGGGCCTTCGAGCAACGTTCCACGTGTTGCCTTCGCTTGATGAACATGTTGGCGCGGGGTGGCTCAGGCAGCCCGGCAGCTACAGCGCGTATGTGCGTTACTCCAACGGTTCCGGGCAGCACCAGCGTGACAAGACGCCGGACGTGCGCGGGGTGGCCATCAAGGTGGTGGGGGTGCCGGGCAAAAAGCTGATTGCGGGTATGGAGGACGCCGTCACGCAGGATTTCCTGGCCATTCTGGGCGCTGCCACGCCCTTCAAGAACAGCCGTGAATTCCTCACCCTCATCAAAGCCGTCTCCGGCCCCAAGCTCTTCCTGGTTCCCACGCTGCTGGCCGGTCTGGGCCCCAGCCGGTTTGGCCAGGCCATGGGCCGTCTCAAAAGTGGCCTGTCCCGTCCCATCCAGAGCCTGGCCACCACCCAGTTCTACTCAGCACTGCCCACCAGGTGGGGGACCGCCGCCGCCAAGGTCTCCATCATCCCGCAGGAAACAGCCGCGCCCTTTGCCAGCATCACGCCATCCCAGTTGCGTGATGACCTGCTGGCGCGCGTCAAGCAGGGACCGCTGAACTACGGGCTCTCGGTGCAGTTCTTTGTGGATGAGACGCGCACACCCATTGAAGACTCCAGCGTGGAATGGCTGGAGTCCGTCAGCCCCTTCATCCCGTTTGCACGCCTGGAAATCCCCGCCCAGGATCCATTGAGTGACGAGGGGAAAAAGCTGGAAGAGCGCATCAACCGGATGTCCTTTGACCCGTGGCACGCCACTGAGGACTTCCGCCCCCTGGGTGAAATGATGCGTGCCCGCAAGGAGGCGTACCGGGTGAGTGGCATGGCCCGCGGCTCCTTGCCGGAACCCACGGAATAAGTCCTACTTTTTCTTCTTGGGCGCCGGCTTCTTCACCGCCTCGGGTTGGTGCAACGCGGCGCTGGCCATGGTCCAGAGAGCGCACACGCCCTCATCATTGGTGTCTGGCGGCTGGGCCAGCACGGCAGCGGCGGACGGTTTGAGTGCCACCATGGTGCTGTCCTTGGCATTCACGGCGGACGCAGCCTGGCCAAACACGCTGAAGCTCCCGGCCATCACCAGCGCCATGGCAGCGTAGGGCTCCGGGTCCAGCTTGTTCTGCAGGGCGTCACTGATGGCGTCCGTCACCCCGCGGGACTTCTTTCCCTGCGCCTTCTTGATGGGCGCGCAGACGCGGTCCAGGGTCTGCACGGTTTCGGTGTCCACGGCAGCGTTTTTCCCCTCGCTGTTGAGCGCTTTCTGCAGAGCATCCGAGGCCAGCGCAAACGTCATGGCGGTGGTGGCATCCTTGTCCTCTTTCAACCGCCGCTGCGGGCTGGGACACCGCGCCGCCTTGAGCAGCACGGACTGCAGGGAGATGCCGGATTCCTTCTCCTGTTTGAGCAGCCGCTCGTCGGTGGGGCTCTTGACGGAGGTGACCACCGGCTCTCCGTTGATCCGTCCAAACGTCACCTCTGCACCCGCGGAGGTGATGGTGGGCGCGCACGTGTCTCCGCCTCTCATCACTGCCCTGGCGTCGGACGCGGTCTGGGGGAACCCGCGCGCCAGCAGCTTCCCGTCATAGAGCGAACATCCCTCCGGGCTCACAATACTTTCACCCTTGGCGGCCTTCTTCCCCAGCCGCGCAATGTCCGCGGCCCATTGCCCGCCATTGCAGCCCGCGTCTGCAGTCAGGCCTGCCACCGGCGGCGCCGGGGTTGCTTTGCATGCCGCGGTCCACACCAGGAACACCGCCACACCCGTTTTTCCACGCATGTCCCGCTTCTACCCGACGTCACCCTGCCCCGGCCATCACCCCGCCTTCCCAGGCCTTTGCCCAGCCGCCGCTGTGCTCTATGCAGGCGTCCAATTGCAGCAAGGACAACACATGGGCCTGTTTGACCTCTTCCGTGGCGACGACAAAAAGAAGGCCGAGGGCCTGGGCAAGAAGCTCAAGGAACCCTACGCGCAGCCGGAAGTGCGCCAGGAGGCCATGGAAGCGCTCTTCAAGCTGGGCACGCCAGAAGCCTTCAAGCAGGTGCTCAAGCGCTTCACGTTTGTCTCCCAGTCCCTGCACTGGGACAGCGAGGAAAAGAAGTGGCTGGTGGAGGAGCTGAGCAAGACGCCCTCCGCGGTTGACGTTGTCAAAGAGTTCATCCGCACGGATGACAACGTGAACTTTGCCATCCGGGCGCTGGAGAAGATGGTGGGCGCAGATGACGCGCGCACCACCATTCTGGAAGCGCTCAAGGCCCGCCCGCCGGAGGACTACCGCCGCACCCAGGCCAAGATTGAGCTCATTGATCACCTGGGCACCCGCACCGCGGATGACACGTTGTGGACCGCCATCACGCCCTACCTGGATGACCACAGTGATGACGTGCGGATGAAGGTCCTGGAGGTGGTGGAGGGCTGGAAGCTGGTTCCCGCTGCGGAGCAGGTGGCCAGGCTGCTGGCGGATGACACGCTCTCCGCGCGCGTTCACCGCAGTGCTGCGCAGGTGCTGTTCAACCTGGCCGTCAAGCTCTCACCCGCACCCAAGCTGCCCGCGGCCGCCGCGGAAGACTACGTGGTTGATGGTGACGGACAGGTTGTGAAGAAGAAAAAGTAAGACTCAGCCGTTGCGGATGCGCAGCGTGTAGCTGCCGCAGAACGGTGCGGTGCCCGGTGTGAAGCGGATCTTGATGGTGAAGTCCCGGTCATCATCTGATCCGTAGGATCCGCCCTGGCTGATGGCCCGCTGACCGCAGGTTTCTCCGCCACGTCCGCAGCCCTGGCCCTGCACGTCATGACCGTCCCGCCGTGAGCAGAACTCAATGCCGGCCGGCGTGTTGATGAGGTCAATGTCCACGTCATAGCTGTCACCAAACAGCTCCCCAACACCGCCTTCATCCCGCGTGTAGACCCAGTAGGTGTCCTGGTCGTCAATACCGTGCAGGGTGCCGCTGATCTGCATGTTGCAGCCGCCGTCACTGCAGGTGCCCATGCTGCGCTCACCACCGCCGCAGACGTGGCCAATGTCTCCGCCGTCATCCTCGCGGCATTCACAGCCGGTGACGTCCTTGTCATCCGCGTTGTGGTAGCGGCTGTCACACGCATCAATGGTGCAGACGCCGGTGATGCAGCTTGGTGTTGCGTGCGGAATGGGGCAGCCCTCATCACAGGAGATGCCCCGCCCGGTGACGGCCACACGCTTGAGCGGCTCATCCGGATCATCACTGTCAAACACCAGCACCGCGTTGGCCGTGCCCTCCACCACCGGTGAGAAATGCACCGTGGTCACAAACGGCGGGTCACCCGGCAACAGCACCGTGGGCAGCCCGGTCACCTCAGCCAGCCGGTATTGTGTATTACTCCCAAGCTCCAGGAAGGCGCCGCGCAGATTCAGCGGGCCGGCGCCGGTGTTGCGGACGCTGACCTCACGCGGGTCCACCAGCCACCCGGTGACAATGCCGCCAAAGTCCACCCGGTCCACGCTGGGCTGCGCGTTGGGCAGGACGCCAAACCCCTTGAGGCGGATGGTGACCATGGGACGGGACGGGTCATTGCTCTGCAGTTGCAGCACCGGTTCCACACCTTCCGTTCCAATGGCCGGCCCGCCCAGGGTGGCCACAAAGCGGACCTTCAGCGGTTGCCGCTCAAAGGACAGAATGGCGGGGAGCTGCCCAATGGCCGGCTCGGTGATGAAACCCGCGCCGGTGCCGTTGATGACGGAGGGAACCACCACCAGGCTGCCGCCGCCGGTGTTGCGGATGAAGAGGGTGCCTTCCGTCTGCTCGCCCACGCCAATGCTGCCCAGGTCAAACACGGAGGACGCAGTGTCCGGCTCCACGCTGATCTGCGGTGCGCTGCGGCCGGTGCCCAGCAGGCTGGCGGGAAGATCCGGGAAGGCGCCGTCATTGGTGAGGAGGTGCAGGACGGCCCGGAAGGTTCGCGCGCTGGCGGGGTCCAGCGGCGGCGCAAAACGCACCTGCAGCATGATGCTCTCACCACTGTTGGCAAAGAGCGGCAGCGTCGTGAGCACCTGGAAATCCATATCGCTGCCGTCTTCAAGCTCGGCGGCGGTGACGGTGAGGACACTTCCTGCAATGGCCACGTTCTCCACCACCAGCGTGCGGGTGAGGACGTCACCCGGGGCCACGTAGCCAAAGTTCAGCTCGGTGGTGGGGAGGCTGGCGTGCGGGCTTCCCAGCGTGCGGGTGCGCAGCGGCAGTTCAATGGGCTCCGGTTCCGGTCCCTGTTGTGGCTCCACCACGTAGCTGATGCGGACGCTGCCGGTGTCCACCACGGCGTCACTGGGCGAGTAGCGCACCGAGAACTCCACCGGCAGCTCCCGCGTGACGTCAATGGGCAGCGTGACGTCAGAGACCAGGGTGAAATCATCACTGGTGGTGGACGTCAGCGTCACACGCTGGATGCGGACAATCCCGGTGCCATTGTTGCTGACCGTGAACGTCTGCGTCTGGACGCAGTCCAGCAGCACACAGTCAAAGCCCAGTCCAAAGGGCGGACTTACGTAGATGCGCGGTGGATCCTCGGCCGCTCCGCCGTCACCAAGGTCCACCGTGGACGGGTTGGGACACGCGGCCAACAGCGCGCCGCAGACTCCCAACACCGCCGCCCGGGATTGCATGCTGGGCCTCACCGGCACCGCGCCTCAAACATTCCGTTGGTCCGAGTGATCTCCGCCACCGGCAGCGTGATGCCCTTGGCTCCCAGCGTCTTGCTGCAGTTGAGTGCCGCCGCGCCGTTGATGAAGACGGTGATGGTGGCCGTGCTGGACGCGTGGTCCCAGCACATCTCCTGGATGAAGTCCGCAATCTCTCCGCCGCCCAGGTTGATGCTGCCACCGCTGATGTAACCCACCAGCGCGTCCACACTGATGCCCAACAGACCTGCCACCAGCCCGGACGGAATGGACGCGCAGTCTTCTTCATAGGATGCGCTGACCACGTACGGCAGCGGGAATGACGTGGCTGCACCGGCGTTGTTGAGGATGACGCGCTCAGGTTCCTGACCGGCGCCAATGGCAATCCAACGGGGTGTCCCCGCAAACGCGGAATCACCAGACATGGGCCAGATGGCGCAGGGATCACTGACAATCTGCAGCGGCGCGCCAGGGGCGGAAGCGCCGTAGGTGGGCTGCGTGCAGATGTCCCCAAACGGGCTTTCAAAGATGAGGTTCACGTTGCGGAAGTCATTGCCAAAAAATCCGCTGTCCCCGTTCTCATAGGTCATCTCAACCTTGAGAATGTCATTGAAGGTGCTGGGTGTTCCGTTGCCACGGATGGCAATGGTCTTGGTCCCGGTTCCAAAGGCGGCGTTGTAGATGTTGGGGTCGTTCGTCGCCACTCGGACTTCACCGGCCACCTGGCCCAGCTCTGTGGGTTCATAGTGGACCTTCAGGCGCGCGTAGCCTCCCGGCGGCACAGGCAGTTCCAGGGGCAGCGGGGCTTCCGTGCGGAAGTCCGTGCTGGAAAGTGGGCTGATGGTGATCTGCACCGTCATGGGCGTCTGCCCGTCATTGAAGACGGAGACCACCTGGTAATCCACCGCCATACCCACCTGCCGGTCCCCAAAGTCCACCACGGAATCACTCAGCCGCAGTTCCGGTGGCGTCGTCGAATAACCCTTCAAACCCACGCGCACATAGGGCAGGCCCGTGGTGGGCGGCGGGTCGTACGTGATGACCAGGTCATTCTGGTAGGTGGCATAGCCGGGCGGCGTAAATGTGACGTCCAGGTCCACACAGCCGCCGGTGGTGAGGCAGTCCGTGGAGCCCGCCACGGTGGGAGTCAGCGTCACGGTGCCGCTGGGCGCCTGGATTTCTGGCGTGAAGGTGAAGCCCATGAGACCGGGGCTGGCCAGGCGGACGTCCGTGATGCGCAGGACGGCGTTGCCTTCACCCACGTTGCTGAGGCGGACCTTGCGGGTGATGGCGGTGGCGGCGGTCTGGAAGCCAAAATCCAGCGTCTCCGGTTCCACCAGCAGGCGCGGGGTGCCTTCATAGCGGCCGTTCATGGGAACTTGCTGGATGGGGTAGCTCTCATCATCAGAGCGGACTTCCAGGATGCCGTCACGGTTGCCGGGTGAGGTGGGGCTGAAGACCACCGTGATTTCATACGAGCGGTTGGGCGGAATGCGCTTGGGGAAGTTGCTGACGGCGCAGCGCTCACACACAAAGTCCGCGGGGGTGGTGCTGGACTTGCCAACACCCTGCAGGGTCAGCAGGCAGCTTCCCAGGTTGCGGATGACAATGGAGCGCGTTGCCGAACCACCCACGCTGACGGCGCCAAAGTCCATTTCTGGCGGGTTGATGTCCAGGATGGGGGCCTGGCCGGCGCGGCATTCAAATTCAGTGTCCGGCGTGCATTCACCAAACACGCAGAGCTCACCTTCCCGGCAGTCATCATCTCCCTGGCACGCGCCGGTGGAACAGATACCGCCCTGGCAACGGAGGTTTTCACCGCACTCCGAGTCCAGGGTGCAGGCGCTGCCTACAGGCGTGCCGGTCTCCGTGGTGTCGGTCTCCGTGTAGACGTAGCCCTCGGTGTTGGGGCACGCGGCAAGGAAGAGCGCGCCAACCAGGGAGACCACTTGCAACGGGATGGCACGGATCATCCTTTTCCTCCATCAATTCAACCAGGGTTGCCACGTCATCATGGCAGACGCCTGAGTGTGGCCCACTTCACAGCATCCGCCAAGGAGCCTCCGTCGGATGACGGAGGGCGGCATGTAGGTATCGGGGGAGCGGGTGTGCTTGGTGCGGCGGGGCGGGTCGGGAAAACGGCGGATCCGCTCGCTGTTTTTGACTGCAAAAGCATGACGCTTTGGTTGACTGCGGGTGGGGGTGGCTGGCAGAACCCCCGCCGCTTTCCCCTACCCCTTGAGGCCGGGGACTTCCCAGCAGGGCATGCGACCTCCACCCATTGGCCGGCCGGCCGACGGGCGGTGGTGGCGTCCCTGAAGGGACCTCCCCGTGAAAGGTTCACACCATGCATCTGTACCGTAAGGTCATTCCCAAGATTGCCCGCGAGATTGTCCGGACGCTCAACAGCCGCGGGGACATTGTGGTTGATGACGGCAGTCTGGATGAGGCTGAGCTGGACCTGGCGGCGGTGATGGTTGAGTACTGCAACCAGGAAGACCGCATCACGCAGGAGGCCAAGGACGCCATTGCGCGCCGTGGTCTGCCGCAGGAGCGCTTTGGCCAGGTGAAGAAGGGCCTGGCGGACGCGCGCGGTCTCAAGCTGGGTGATGACGGCATTGAAGATGTCATCAACCAGATGATTGAGGGCTGCTTCTCCTCCAAGAACATTGCGGAGGTCTTTGCAGAGGACAACGTGCTGCGGAAGTTCTTCAAGGAGACGCTGGTCAAGTACCTCTCCGTGGATGAGGAACTGGACAAGGAAGCGCGTGGCCGCCTGAAGAACGTCCGTGAAGGCACGGTGGATTGGGACATTGAGTATGAGCGCGTGGTGACGCAGCTCAAGCGCCAGAAGGGCCTGATCTAAGCACCAGGCAGGCGCAGCAGGAAGCCCCAACAATCACGCAGCCGGGGGGCGCGGGATTGCTGGGGTTTTGTGCTTTCTGGAGGGGGACTGCTTCCTTTGCAGACTCCCCTTTTTCCAACGACAAACCAGAAGCCTCCGCAGGGAGGCTTGGCGCCGTTGTTGGTGCAGATTCATCACACCCGGAACTGCTCAGAAATACAGATACCCGTACACATCAAACGTGCCGCGCACGTCCTCGATGGTGGACATGATGTTCTCCAGGCGCCAGCGGTTGGGCTCGGTTGGCGTCATGGCGTACTCATCCGCAAAGCGCTGCGCCTTGGCCAGCAGCTCCGCACCCGGCGAATACGCCGTCATGCCCGGTGCGCGCACCGCCTTGTAGACGCGGCTGTTGAGCGGATTGGTGAACGTCACCACCAGCAGGGGGTCCGCCGGCGTGAACGCTTCCCCGCTGCCCTCCAGGTAGATCTTCATGCGGTCTGTGAACGTGGTGTCAAACGCCGCGGGCAGGAACGCCATGCCGTACCAGACGGCAAAAAGCTCCACGGTGAAGCTGGTGGCGGGGTCCACGCGCTTGAACGTCCCGCCGTCACACGGGTTGGCATTGGGCGCGCTGATACGCGGCGGCACATAGGTCCGGGTGGTGTCACAGGAGATGCCCGCGTACTGCGGATAATCCTGCGCCGCCACGCCGCCCACCATCCGGTAGATCTCTTCCGGGAAGAGCAGGTTGAGCCCAATGGCGTAACGCTGCACATCCGCGCCGGTGTCCACACCCAGGAAATACGTGTCTGAGGTGACCGCGGTCTCCAGGGCAATCAGCTTGTCATAGAAAGACCCCACCATGAACAGCCGGTCATAAAAGTAATACCCGGAATCAAAGTCCCAGCGGCTGTCCGTGTAGCGGCCGGTGCCCAGGGGGACCACCAGGTCCGCGCAATCCGGTCCGTTGAACCCGTTGCAAAGGTCCACCTCACCGTACCAGTTGAGGATGTGCGCCTGCTCCACCGGGTCATACACATAACTGCCCGGTTCCGGCGTGGCCAGGACGTCATTGATGAGGTCCAGGAGCATCCGGGTGCCCGCCGCGCCCGGCAATCCGCCGGCGCCCGCTTCTGCCCACGGCACGTCCTGGATGCGGAAATGTGCGGGGTCTGAGCGGAGGTAGTCCCATTCAAATTCATAGTTGAACTGGTCAAAGAGCCAGTTCTGGTACTGCACCAGCATGGGCCCAAAAGAGCGCTCATACACGCGGCTCAGGTAGTCCCATTCATTGAAGTACCGGCGGTCCCGCGCAAAGGACATCAGCGGGAAATATTCCACGTAGGCGTTGCGGGCGGCGGCGGCAATTTCATAGGCGTCCGCGCCCTCGTCGTACACGGCGCAGGTGGATGTGGCGCCTTCATACTCGTCTGAACAGAAGCGGAACGGCACCTCCCACGTGCTCCAGGTGGTCCGGCCGGAAAGCTGCTCAATCACCTTGCGGTGGCGGACCAGCGTACGGTCATGGATGCCCGCCGTTCCGTGGAAGACACTGGGGAACTCTGTGTAGTGACGGTAGTGACGCAGAATTGCCGGCAGGTCATACGCTTCCAGCAGCGGCTCATCCGGCGCGGTGTTGAACGCGTACACCAGGTCACCGTAGCCAAACGCAATGGCCGCCTTGTCATAGAGGCCAATGCCTTCAATATCGCTGTTGAAGCGGGCGCCGTAGTCCATGATGGGCGCCTGCTGGAACTGGCGGATGCCGCCCTGGAGCTGGTCCGTGGTCAATGGAGCCAGGGCCTGTCCGCTGTCACCGCGCAGGCGCCAGTATTCCTCACCGTAGTTGAGCGCGTCCGTGGAGGCTTCAAAGTTGTGACGCAGGCCCAGCGTGTGCCCCACTTCATGTTCCATGGTGGACGCAAAAATCCGCTGGCGAAGAATCTGAAACACTCTTTCCGGGTCCTCATCCTTGAGCTCAAAAGCCAGCCCCACAATGGACGGGTCCGCAAAATCCATCAGCTCCGCGCGGTGTCTGGCCAGGTGCTGACGGCGGCGCTTCTCCTTCCGGATGGACTGGCCCATGGACCAGTGACGGGGAGAAAACTGGGTGATCTGCGCATCTGAGAGCCCGCCAGAAGGAACCCGGCCATCCCCCAGCGCGCGCAGGATGGGGTCCGTCATCAGCTTACTTTCCAGCGGTGTGTCTTTGAGGGCGGCCAGCGCAGTGCGCATCCGGCTGCCGTCTGAGCGCAGGGACTGCTTGCCGCGGGACTTGATGCCCGCCATCCGCGTGGCCCGGTCCCGGACAAACCGGCGCGAATCTTCACGCGCGTCCTCACCGTCCCGCTCGCGCAGGTGGACGGACCGCATGACGTCCTCACCGTCCATAAATTCCGTCAGGCGGTTGGGGTCATTGATTAGGTCAATGATGTCCAGGCTGCGCTGCGCCAGGGTGTCCACCGCGGCGCCATACACAAACGCGTTGGCGCTGATGATCTCCCCCGTCAGCGGGTCCGTGGCGGCGGGGCCGTAGCCCAGCAGCGCGGCCTGGTTGGGCTCATCCACGTAATACATCAAATTATAGCGCAGGTCCCCAATCCGCTCACCACGGGCAGTCACGCGGTCACCCTCCATCCGGAACGAATTGTCCCGCAGCACAAACACATCCTCCACCTCTGCCAGCGGCCGGGTGGGGCCGTATTTGAGCGCGCGCACCGTCTCCTTGAACGCCACGTTCCACTGGTCCGCCGTGCTCTGCGCCATGGGCCGCAGGTCCGCCGGGAAGCCGGGAGAAGTGAAATACACAATGGGCTTCACCGTGCAGTTGGCGTAGGGAAGCTCAGCGCTCTCATCCACACAGGCGGGCGCGTCCTGCCAGATGTTGAAGCGGTTGATCAGCAGCACGCGGCCGGTGTTGGTCTCACCAAAGCGGCGGTCATAGGTGTCACGCTCCGTGCGGAAGTAGCCAAATTTGTCAAAGTAGTCCGCGCGGGCAATGAACCCGTCCGGGTCCGGAATAAGGCTCACGCCGTCCGCGGCGTAGGTCACCCGGATGGGGTTTCCCTCGTCATCACGCAGGATCTCATTGTCCGGGAACTTCTGCGCCACGTAGGTGTTGGCCGGATCCAGCTTCAGGAATGCGGAACGCACTGCAATCTCACCGGGATTGCAGTCCACGTTGCCGTAGTACCAGCAGGCGGGTTCGGTGCTGCTGGTGCCGTCATCCCACTCCAGCTCAATGGTCTCCGGCTCCACCAGGATGCGGTGCACCACGTCCAGGTATTCCGCGTGGGTCAGTGACGCGATGCCACTTCCCTGCACGTCTTCCCAGCCGCTGCCGTTGCGCATGGCCATGAGCACGGAATCCACGTCCCCCGGCTTCTGCACAAAATGGCTGCCCGGCACCTGCGTCACCGCACTCACCAGGAACCCAAAGGACGGCGCCAGGTTCACGCTCCAATCCACGCGCATGAAATCCCGCTCAAACCACGGCCGGTCCACCGAGTTCTCCACAATGACGTTGGTCTGCTCGCCCGTCTGCGCGTTGTATTCACGCTTGACGTCAAAGTGGCTCTCAATGGGGAAGATGGCCACGGGCGTGTTGTTGTCTTCATCCCCGCTGACGCCGGCAGCGTGGTCCGTCCCGGCCACCAGATCATACGTGCGCCACGCAATGAGGAAACGTTCCTGCACGTCAAAGCGGATGCGTTCCGTGACGTCCGGCTGTTCACCAATGAACGTGAAGGCGCTGGTGAACGGGACCTGGATGACGGTCTGGCGGTAGTACCATTCACCCTCAAACACGCGCTTATGCACCTTGTTGGGCTGGGTCCGGTCCACGTCCGGAATTTCCCAGGCGCATCCGGCGGTGATGACCAAGGCGGCAGCAAGCAGGTTCTTCATGGCACTCTCCCAGGACCCAAAGGGCGCGCATGCAACGAAGAAACCCGTGTCCCGTCAAGGCCTTTGCGTGAGCCCGTGGCCGATATTTCAGCGAATTATGTGCGATATCTACCGTAAGTTCCGGGGTGGGACAGGTCAAGACGGGGCCCCAGGTCTGCCGGAAACTTGAGTTGGCGGTTCACAACAGGGATTCTGGGCGTACCGGGGAAGGCGGCAGCCACGGGGCGGGGCGGAAAGCGGCCCGTAGTGGTTCAGATTGAGGCGATTGGCCCCTTCTGCGAGACGCTGCCCCCTCTCATGGCGTAGAACGTTTCTGGAGTCCCATGCCGCCCCCTCCCGCCACTGACCCGTACGTTGGCCAGACGCTTCCCGGCGGGTTGG
>Ga0163144_10020202_pt1 | contig 13339 bp, 11 predicted proteins | sample OliLak19BULKMAT1_FD_123175 | JGI IMG/M metagenome (GOLD analysis project Ga0163144, IMG submission 123175) | Freshwater microbial mat bacterial communities from Lake Vanda, McMurdo Dry Valleys, Antarctica - Oligotrophic Lake LV.19.BULKMAT1 | ecosystem: Environmental > Aquatic > Freshwater >... | reverse complement strand
GCGGGCCGGTCATGGCTAAATCCACCCCTGCCGGCCGCATGGCACCCGTTGGGGGATAGTTTAACGGTAGAACAATCGGCTCTGACCCGGTTAGTCTTGGTTCGAATCCAGGTCCCCCAGCCACGGCCTCCAGAAATTTCCTTTGATTTCAGGCATTTTCGGCCCCCCGAGCAGCCTCGGGCCGAATCCCATGCCATCGCGCCTGACACGTCCCTCACGCCTCGCCTCAGACCTCGCATCACACAAGGGCCGCCCAGGCTCTTCACACCTCGCGAAAAGACGGTGTGTACTACTCCCCGTGACAACATCCTCCGCCACCATCTAGGTTCGAGCCGATGTCGGGCCTGTTTTACGCCAACGCGGGAAATCCTGAGCTGCTTGCGCTCATTCCCGTGGGTACGCGCACCGTGCTCGACGTCGGCTGCGGGCCGGGAGACAACGCGCGGTTAATGCAGGCTCGCGGTCTCGAGGTCGACGGCGTCACCCTCTCGCGCGAGGAGGCCAACGTCGCGGGCGCTTTCATGCGCGAATGCTTCGTCGCCGATCTCGAAGCTGGTCTGCCCGCCGAGGCCAAACAGCGCCGCTACGATTGCGTCGTGTTTTCCCACGTCCTGGAGCACCTGCGGGCGCCCGAGCAACTGGTCCGCGAGGCCGCCGGCGTGCTGACCGACGAGGGCGTCGTGCTGATCGCCGTGCCCAATGTCCTCAATTGGCGCCAGCGGATCGACTTCCTGCGTGGCCGGTTCGACTATGCCGACACCGGCGTCCTCGACCGCACGCACCTTCGTTTCTACACCTTCAAGAGCGCCCCAGACCTGATCGCCCAAGCCAACCTCACCCTCGACCATCATTCAGCACCTGGCGGAACACCTCTCTGGTTCCTCCGCAGGATGGCGCCAAAGTCGTTCTCCGCGGCGATCGACGCCTGGGGCAGCAAGACCCTGCCCGGCCTGGTCGGCGGCCAGATCCTGATACGCGCCCGCCGTCCGCGACACCCATAAGCAGCAACCGCCGCAAGGGTTGGTGCCTCGTCAGCGACCGGCCACGCATGACCGATGCTCCGTCATCCAGCGCCAGGCACTGTGGATGATGTTGTCGATGTCGGAGTAGACGGGCCCCCGTTCAGCGCCTGCCTCGCTAGGGAAGCATCGGCGATGAGACTGGCCGGGTCCCGGGCCGCGATCGGCGACGCGCACGGTGGGGGCCGGCCACGGCATCCCGCATATTCCCTGTGAGTTCAGGCGTCTTCTAGCCCGCCCCGGCAGCCTCAGGAACGCTCAATAGCAGACCTCGACGGTGTCGCCCTCGCGGCGCAAGACGATTTCCAGCGGGCCGGATCGCACCGACGGACAATTGCTTTTGCCCACATAGGTGAGTTCTCGGCCTGAGGCATAGGTGAGCAAAGCGCTGATCCCCCAGTTCCATTCAAAAATGGTGGCCGTGCTTCGCCCCATGCCGGAGTGCAGACCCTGGTAAATACCTGGCGGCGGGGTGTGTGGAAGCCGGACCGAGGGGGCGTTGCGCGTGGTCGGATCAGCATCGATCGTGTTCACGATCAGCCGGGCAAAGGCAAATTCGCGTCGCTGCAGTTCCATCCGCTCGGACGACTGCCGAAGGAACCACGCAACCTGGAGCGCGAGGACGACAACCGTCAAACCCACGATCCGATCTTTCCATCGTGGCGATGGTCCCGAGGCATGGGCTGCAATCAGGAGCACCGGCAGGAAGAAGCCGATATAGAAGGAGCTTCTGCTGCTTGGACCGTAGTACGTCAGAAGCAGGTTCTGCGGGTTGCTCAAAAGCAGGCCCAGCCCGACAAGGCCTATCCAAACGGGCACGAAGTTGCCACGGCGAAAGGCCAGCCAGGCAAGACCGGCGACCAGCGCCAAAGCGATGAGCGCCTGCGGCTCCACTATGCGCGCTCCTCCTAGATACCCCGTGGGATCGAACACGCCGATAATCTGGCTGGCATACAGGTAGAGGTGGTTGGGAAGCTGGTGCAGCGACACCAGCGCGAAGGGGCGCGCGGCGCCGATACCGCTAACGGCGCGAATGACATGGGTGACAACGAGGTAACCTGCCCCCGCCGCCACGTACGCAGCTACGACTATTCCAATTTGCGCAAAATAGGGACCAAGGGTCCGGCCGGCCCGACCTCCCGGCGATAGAGCGGTGACGAGGACCCCAGCGAAGGTCAGGAACAGAACGGCCGTTGCACCCGGCTGATACATCATATTTATGATCAGCATCAGCCCAGCGAGTTCCAGGCAGAGTCTGGGTGTCGGGGAATGCCGCGCAAGCAGTCGCAGGCATACGATCACCGGCAACAGGGTCACGAGCATCACGTGATAGGCAATCTTCCACGCGATCAGGTCGCCGAAAAATCCGTGTGTCAGGAGCAAGACACCGGAAAGTACCGTCCAGACTCGCACGATCTCGGGCCGCAGTCCGGAGTCGCGGGTGACATAGGCCACCGCAGCCTGACAGAACCAGGCGAAGACGAACGCGTACAGAACGGCAAAAATCGTATAGTCGCGCAAGCCATCGAGGCCAACCGCGTTGAACGCTAGAATAGCGGCCGCAAGAAGATGTCTGCCATCCTGAAGATCGATCACCGCGTAGGCTTCGGCCGGGTTGCCGCTGATGATCGCAATGAGGTCGTCGACGTCGAGATAGCCGATGTTTTCGCTGAACGCCCAGATAAACAGGCCGGCGATGATCGGGATTACCGACCACGCGGGAAGCAGGCGCGCCAGCAACCCATCTTCGTGCACTGTTCCCAAAATAGGCGAACCGCGATCGATCTCGCTCATCGAGCCGGCAGTTCCTTGAGAAGTTCACTCATTCACCGCAACCATACGGATCAACGTCAAAAAGGACAATGTCGCATCAACGACCGGTAGGTGTACTAGCCGGCCACGCGCAGCCGATGCTCCGTCATCCAGCGCCAGGCACTGTGGATGATGTTGTCGATGTCGGAGCAAACGGGACCCCAGTTCAGCGCCTGCCTTGCAAGGGAAGCATCGGCGATGAGACTGGCCGGGTCGCCGGGCCGCCGGGCCGCGGCCTCCGCGGTTATGGCCTTGCCGGTAATCGCGCGGGATCGGCCGATGACGTCGTTGATGCTGACGCCTTGCCCCGTGCCGAGATTGTAGGCCGAGTACTGCCCTCCCCGGCACGCCGAAAGCGCCGCAACATGGGCGGTGGCGAGATCGGCCACATGGACATAGTCGCGAATGCACGTGCCATCCGGTGTCTCGTAATCGGCTCCGAAGATGGAGATGCTGCGCCGGGTGCCGAGGGCTGCCTGCAACACCAGCGGAATGAGATGAGTCTCGGGATCGTGCTCCTCACCCAACTCACCGTCGGCGTCGGCACCGGCGGCATTGAAGTAGCGCAACGCGATGGCGCCGAGCCCGTGCGCCGCACAGGCATCGCGCAGCATCTCTTCCGCCATCCGTTTGGAACGGCCGTAGGGATTGATCGGATTCTGCGCCATGGTTTCGACGATCGGCAGGCGCTGCGGCACGCCATAGGTTGCGCAGGAGCTGGAAAACACGATCGAGCCGACGTCGTGCGCGCGCATGGTCTCCAGCAGCGTGATCACGCTGGCTACGTTGGACCGATAGTAGAGCGTCGGTTCCTCCGCCGATTCGCCCACGTTGATGAGGCCGGCGAAGTTGATGACGGCGTCGGGCCGATGCCGGCGCATTGCGGCACCCAGCGCCGCCGGATCGTTGAGGTCGCCCTGTTCGAGCGGCCCCCACTTAACGGCCCAGGCATGACCCGTCGCCAAACTGTCGTAGACGATCGGAAGGTGCCCGGCTTGGGCAAGGGCCTTACACGTATGCGACCCGATGTATCCGGCACCACCCGCAACCAACACACGCATGATCGGCTCCTCGTCGCGACGCCGGGAGATCGGAAGATCAGGGCTTCCGCGCCACAGCATTAATGTTCGAACAGAAACTCGGCAACTTGGCGGCTGCTTACAGGCGCCAGAGGGTCACGCCCGCCGGAGTCGTCGCCCGGTCGAGCGCGGCCGGAATATCGGCCACGAAGCCTCTAGCGGGTTTCAACAGAGGTCTCACCAGATCCCAGCCGCCGTCTCGGTAGCTGCGGTGGGCGACCGACAGAACGACGGCGTCGGCGGGCTGTAGCCGGTCGAGCGGCGTGAGCGACAGGCCATACTCCTGTTTCAGCAGATCTCCGTCGGCCATCGGATCGTGCAACTGGACGGTGATGCCGAAATCCTGCAGCTCGCGCGCGATATCGACAACCCGCGTATTGCGGATGTCCGGGACGTTTTCCTTGAAGGTGACTCCAAGCAAGGTTACCACGGGCCTGCCGTCACCGGCGCTTCGCATGATGCTGCGAGCCACGCGATTGGCGACGTAGAAGCCCATGCTGTCGTTCACCCGCCGCCCGGACTGGATCACGTGCGGATGATAGCCGACCGACTCGGCTTTGTGGGCGATATAGAACGGATCGACCCCGATGCAGTGGCCGCCGACCAGGCCGGGCCGGAACGGCAGGAAATTCCACTTGGTGCCGGCCGCCTGCAGCACGTCCTGCGTGTCGATGTCGAGCCGGTCGCAGATCAGGGCGACCTCATTGATCAGCGCGATATTGACGTCTCGTTGCGTGTTTTCGAGCACCTTGGCGAATTCGGCGACCCTGATCGAGGGCGCACGATGGGTGCCGGCGCTAACGACGCTGCGATACGTCCCGTCGACGATATCGAGCGTCTCGGGCGTGTCGGCGGAGACGATCTTCAGGATATTGTCGAAGCGGCGCTCGCGGTCGCCGGGATTGATGCGCTCGGGCGAGTAGCCGACATTGAAGTCGGTCTTCCATTTAAGCCCAGAGGTCTTCTCGAGCACCGGGATGCAGATATCCTCGGTAACGCCGGGATAGACGGTCGATTCATAGACCACGATGTCGCCGCGCTTGAGCACGCCGCCGATTGTGGCCGATGCCCGTTTCAGGGGCTCGAGGTCGGGCGTCTTGCTGGCGTCGATCGGCGTCGGCACGGTGACGATATGGAAGTCGGCGGCGCTCAGGTCTTCCGGCCTGGAGGAGAAGCGAAGCCCGGGGGCGCGTAGCAATTCGCGCTCGACCTCGCGGGTCCGATCCTCGCCTTGCGACAATTCCGTGACCCGCCTGGCATCGATGTCGAAACCGATGACCAGGAACCCTGCCCGGCCGAACGCCGTGGCGACGGGCAGGCCGACATAGCCCAGGCCCAGGACGGAAATACGTCGAAGCATGGTGCTCACTTGTGACAGGTCACCCGGATATTCGCATCCATATTCTCGTCAGCCGCCGAGGCCCGGCAGGCGCGGCACCAGCCTCGCCGCGCCGGCAAGAAACATCCGGCACCTGTCCCTGAACGACAGATCGTAAACGCTGCTGTCCACGATCCAGCGTCCGGACAGCAGCCGGCTGATTCCCAGGAGGCGCCACTTCGCCCGCACGAAGAGGAACCTGAGCAGGCTTCCCCGGGTGTATTGCGGCAGGAAGCGCAGCCCCGCCATCAGGTTGTCGGCGTGATGCTCGCCGCCCTGCCGAAGCTTGCCGATGGCCGCATGCTCCTTGTTCGGGAGCCCGCCGTGCTCGCCGTAGTGCCGAGACGGCATGTAGGCCGCGCCTCCCTTGCCCATGACGAACCACTGAATGAAGACGTCGAACACGAAATACTTGGTGAAGTCGTAATTCGCCGAGGCGTATTCGAAATAATCGAGCAGGATCTTCGCCACCGCCGCGTTGACGACGTAGGCGACCAGCGGCGATGCGTGGACGCGAAGATATGCCGGCTTCCCTTCCGACAATGCGAGCAGCCGCGGGCTGCCCTGATAGAGATAGCCCCAGGCGCGCACGTTGGTCTCCGGCCAGAAGACGGGAAAATCTCCCAGACCCCGGCACGGCACGAAATCGGACTCGCAGATCAGGGTATAGCCGGGAAGCCGCGCCGCCTTCTCCCAGGCAAGGCGGTGATTGAGCAATGTCCGCGAATTGAGAGCATAGGTCATCTCTTCGGGCGTGTAGGTGATGCGCTGCAGGGAGGCCGGCAGCCGCTCCTCTTCAAGGGCGGTCAGGAGAGGCTGCACATCCTCCTTGTAGGCGAGCACGATCACTTGCCCGACGACATCTCGAATGGTGTTCATGTCAGGCATCCGACAACTTGCCTTCGAGTACGGGCGACGCGCGGGCGCCAACGCGACCGCCGAGGCTCCGCCGGCGGCGGGTCCTTCCCGCAGGCGAGCCTACTTCTTCGACGCCAGCTTCAGAGTCGGGCGTTCGCTCTTGGTCGCCGTCGAATCGCCCTGCGCATAGTAGCCTCGATAGCGCGAGTAGTAGTCGCCATGGTCGCCGTAGCCGTAGCGGCCGTGCTTGAAGAGATTGACCCGGTTGATGACGATGCCGATATGGCTGGTCACCTCCAGCAGGGACTCGACCGCCGTCTTGACGACTTCGCGATGGGTCTTCGCCCACTGGACGATGAACACCGTGTAGTCGGCCAGGCGGGCGATAATGCGGGCGTCGGAAACGGCCAAGACCGGCGGCGCGTCGAGGATCACGAGGTCGTAATTGTCCGAGAACACATCGACCGCCGCCTTCATGGCATGCGACTCGAGGATTTCCGGGGCATTCGGCGTGTTGGGTCGGGCGCAGATGTAGTAGACGCCCGACTCCTCGTGACGCCGTGTGCATTCCGCCAGCGTCTTGGTGCCCATCAGGTATTCGTCGATCGTACCGCCGCGTTCGCCGATGCCGAGCGCCACCGACAACTTGGCCTGGCGTAGGTCGAGGTCGACGATCAGCACCCGGCGCGAGGTGTTCATCTTGGTCAGCAGGCCGCCCAGCGAAGCGACGAAAGTGGTCTTGCCTTCGCTTGGCGTCGACGAGGTGACCGCGACCACCCGCGGCAGGCGGTCGAGGCTCGCGAGACTGATCGCGGTGAACACGGCGCGCACGGCCTCGGCCGCCGGCGATGTCGTGTTCTCGAGGATGGTGGTGACCACGTTGGAGCGCGTGGCGGTCGAACCTTTGACTTCCGGAACCATCGCCAGGACGCTGACGCCCGTCGCTTCTTCGACCTGGGCAGCGGAGCGGAAAACACGGTCCAGCTTCTCGGCGGCGATGGCGCCAGCCATGCCCAGAAGGCAGCCGATCACGAATGCACCCATCAGGCCCGACTTGAAGTTGGGCGACGACGGCGCGCCTGAGGGACGGGCATAGGCCAGGATGCGCGCGTCGGCGCGCTGGATGTCCTGCTGCTCCCGCAGTTCCTTGAAGCGGCCAAGGAAGCTCTCGTACAGCGTACGGTTGGACTGGGCCTCGCGCTCGAGCTGCTTCTGTTCAGCCTCGTACTGGCTGGCGGTCCCGGAGACGACCGAGGCCTTGTCGACCAGTTCCTTGAGTTCTTCTTCCTCGGACGTCGCGGCGTCAAGCTCGGCGCGGACGGCCAGGGTGATGCGCTGCGTCTCGATGATGAAGCGGGCGCGGACGGCGTTGAGTTCGTTGCGGACCTGGATCAGCTTGGGATGGCTGTCACCCAGTTGCGAAGCGAGTTCCGCCGACTTGCGGCTGAGCTCGACGTCCTGGATGCGCAGCGCAGCGAGGCTGGTGTTGCCCGCTACCTCCGGGATATTGGCGAGTTCGCCGGGATTGAGGCTCGCCTTGCTGAGCGCCACCAGGCGGCCTTCCTTTTCGATGCGGCGACCGCGCGCGGCAGTGTATCGGGAGTTGAGCTCCGAGAGCGTCTGAGTCGAGATCGCGCCCTCAGGGCTGCCGGCCAGGCCCTTGTCGCGGCGATAGGCGGCGACCGCTTCCTCGGCGGTCTGAAGATTGCGACGCAGTTCCGCCAGACGCTGCTCGAGCCACTCCGTTGCCCGCCGGTTGGCCTCGTTCTTGGTGTCGATCTGGTCGGCGAGGTAGGCCTCGGCGACGGCGTTGGCGATGCGGGCCGACATCGTGCCGTCCGGGCTTTCGGCGGTGATGAGGATAACGAACGTGCGCCCCAACAGGTTGACGCTGAGGCGCCCGGCCACGGCGCCGATGGCAGCCTGGCGCCGCGGGTCGCTGGCTTCGGCTGCCCGGTCGGGACGGGCGCCCGCTGCCGGCCTGGGTGCCTGCGCAGGCGTCGGCGGCGGCGGTGCCGGCGCAAGCAACGACGAGATGCCGCTGTTCCAAAGCTCGCGAATGGGGTCGAGCGCCGAGTCGAGCACGCCCGGCGGCTTGGTGCCGTTGAAGTCCGGATTGCTCGCCAGGCCAAGCTTGTCGACGACGCGGCCGATGACGAACTCGGACGAGATGACTTCAAGTTCGCTCTGGATGGCGCCCATGTTGAGCGTATCGACGCCCCCCAGGGCACCTTCGGTGCTCAAGACCTTGAAGGTGCGGGTGTCGAGGATCAGGCGCGAGGACGCCTTGTACATCGGCGTCTGCTGGGCGATGACGAGGGCCATCAGCACGGCTGCGACGAACCCGCAGCCGATGATCATGATCTTGTGGCGATTGACAAGCCTCAGCCAACCCCAGAGTTCGCTCGACGCGTCTTCAGGCGCGCTGGCGCCCTGACGCGGAGAGGCCCCCAGTGGCAGGTTACGGTTGATCGCTGGTTCCTCGGCGACCTCGCTGGCTCTAGACATCGATCCCATCCAACCACACTCCGCACGTAACGTGCTCTGCAGGACACCCCGCGTTGCCGACCAGCCAATCCCAAAGCCGATTGCCGCGTCGTTCTCTACTCAACACGCGGCCCCACACCGCACGCCCTAGTGCACATACGCTACGCTGCTAGAACCAACGCTCGGGGACGGAAATGACGTCTCCCGGGCCGATGGGACTATCCTCCGTAACCGTCTCTTCCTCGCCAGCCGGCGAATTGAAGCGCCTCACGGTGATGCGCGTCTTGGACGCCCTGCGGGTATAACCGCCGGCAATGGCGACCGCCTGAATGACGTTGATGCCGTTCACGTACGGGAACGCACCGTTCCTCGTGACCTCGCCCACGACGTAGAACGGGCGGCGGGAAACCAGGTCGACGCTGAGCTTCGGATCGCGCAAAAAGCCGTCGACGCGGTAGCGGTTTCGCAGCATCCCCTCGATCTCGACCGTGGTCATGCCCACCACCGACATGCGGCCGGCCATGCGCGGCGAGATCAATCCCGTCGAATCGACCTCGTAATCGCCGGAAAGCTCGGTATCCGACAGCACGACGACCCGGATCTTGTCGCCCGGAGCCACGCGGTACTCGCCCATCCGGATGGTCTGCGTGACCTGGGAGGGCTGCTGCAGCGTCTTGGTCGTCATCGGCGGCTGCGTCTCGCAGGCGGCAAGGCCCAGAAGCGCACCAAACAGACAGGCCCACAGACCCAACGTCCGACGGCAAAAAGTGGCGACGGTGCTCATGTGGTCACCGCTTCGCGATCAGGCGGACGGAAAACAGGTTGCGGGTGTACGAAGGCCCACCGGCGGCAACGTCGGTCGACCATCCCTGCATGTATTCGTACAGCGGGCCGATCTGGACCTGCGGGCGGAGCGAATACATCACGCCGATCGACCCCTTGAAGAAATAGTCGGTGCGCGGCGCCACGTTCGCGACGCCGGTCGCGGGCGTATAGTCCGCCGAATTGATCGACGTGCCGCCGACGGCTTGCCACGGGCCATGGACGTCGTAGGTGAAGTCCAAGCCGAGCGTCGTCGAGACGTAGTTCTGGTAGTTCACGAGAGCGGACTGGTTGATGCCGCGCAGAAACGACGGGCGCAGCATCAGCGGCTCGTAACCGTTCCAGGTGCCGCTGAGGCCGAACGTAAAAGCCCCCGTCTGGGTGCCATCGGCGAGGTAGGTCTGCGTCTGGTACCCGACGAAGCCTTCGAGTTGGCTCTTCGGGCCGAGCCTCGTGCTCATGCCGAGCGGGAAGATCCACCCCTGGGAGTCGCGCTGCTGTCCGGCGGCGTTGATGACCTGCTGATAGACGCTTTGTTGGAGGCCGGGCGCGATGAAGACAGAGGTGCCGTCGTAGATTTCGTAGCCCAGGCGAACGGTCTCCGCGTAGTCCGTGCGATCGCGGCTGATGCCGGGCAAGCCCGTGGCGGTGATGGTGCTGAAGTCGTAGAACCAGTAGCGCGTCGCGCTGGCCGTCACCTGGTAGAAGAACCGGTTGAATTTCTGGTAGAGCGAGAACTCGACCGGCACCGAATCGACGACGGTCGGCGCCTGCGCAAACGAGACGTCGGGCGTGCCCAACGCTTCGGTGGCCCGCACGGCCCCGATCCTGGCCGTGACGTAGAAATCTTCCCGGATCTCGAACCTGCCGTCCGCCATCAGGGTGTAGTTCTGGAAGTTCTGCGTCGGCGCACTGACATAGAAACCGAACCCGCCCGAGGCGAGCACGCGAAGGGAATGGTTGAGCCACTCGGATTTCAGTTCGACCTGCGGCTTGACCACCGTGAACATCGAACCGGTCGTCGGCGCGGTGGTGGCGAAGACGTTGCTGTCGTAGCCGCCCAGGATCTCGATCGACGGGAAGAGCGTGAAGGAGCCCATCGCGATGCCCAACTCGCCGCGCCCACCGCCGCCACCGCCGCCGCCGCTGGTTTCAGGTATGGGCTGGAGGAGGTCGATGGCCTCGCCCGGCGACTCCTGCTCGAGCGTCTGCAGGCCCGGTGTCGTCGTCTCCTCTTGGGCTTGCACACCGGAGACGAGGCACGACGACAGGAGCGCCCAGCCGAGAATAGGCGACCAAATTAACTGCGAGCGATTCGCACTGATAGCCATGGGAGCGGCGGTCCATCCCGGCATAGGCCCGAGAGCGGGCTGGGAAAAGTCCCGTAGCAGTCCTGCTAGCAAGAGGGGCTAACCTGCGTCTGGCACGTCGGATTATAGGTCGGCGGCGGCAGGACAGGCGGCGGCTGAATGACCGGCGGTGGCGGCTGCGATACGGGCACAAAAACCGGCGGCGGCGCCGGCGGCGGTGCCACCGTTGGGATGGGCGCCGGCGCTGGCGCCGGCGGAGGCGGCGGCGACAAGGTGTTGACGAGCACGGCCAGAACCTGCGGGCTCGGCGCGTTCGGGCCAGACAGGACCTGCACCAGCAACTGATTCATCGTCATGGCGACGACCGGAGCCGGACCCGGCGGCGGCGGCGCGACGGGACCGCCCAAGGGCGCCGGCGCCAAGGCAATCTGCGGCGCCACGCTGTTCAAGGCATTGAGGCCATCTGCCGGGCCGGCGTTCTGAACCGGCGCCGCGCTCTGAAGCGGGCTGGCGCCCTGCAGCGGACCGGCTCCCTGTAACGGACCTGCGCCTTGCAGAGGGCCAGCACCTTGCAGCGGGCCGGCGCCCTGGAGAGGACCGGCGCCTTGAAGCGGACCCGCACCTTGCAACGGACCGGCACCCTGGAGCGGACCAGCACCTTGCAACGGACCGGCGCCCTGAAGCGGGCCGGCACCTTGCAGTGGGCCACCGCCCTGCTGCGGACCGCCGCCCTGCTGCTGCTGACCTTCCTGCTGCTGGCCCTGCTGTTGCTGGCCTTGCTGCTGCTGAGCTTCCTGTTGAGCGAGCTGCTGGCCTGGTGCGGCCGGAGCTTGCGCATGCGCCACGCCAATGAGGGCGAAGGACGACGCGAGTGCGAGACACTGCGTTCTAAATGCAATTTTAACCATGAGACCCAACCCGACCGCCGCGGCAAACGCCATTGCAGTCATTTTTGAAGTATTCACACCCACTTGGCCCGACCGGCAGAGCTCGGCTCGGTCCCACCCAAGTTAGACCGCAAGTTACCGAATAGTGCGCGTTAAGCCAAGCCCCTGCCTGCTCAGTGCAATCGATCGAGAGGTCGGTCGAAAACATTTGGAGGCAACTCCAGTAAACTCAATCAGTACGGCGAATATAAGCCCTTGGATGTCCCAAGGATAAGCCGGCGCTTGGCCGACCTGTATTATTCCACACACGAAACAGACTGCAGTACCAACGCAGACACAAATACCATCAACGAATTGAGATATCAATACCATTATCTTTCAATAAGATAAATTGGATTCCTAAACTGAAAAATGAGCTGATTTGTGAACTTTTTGACTCAACCGTCACCGGAGAGATTTTTCGAGCCGCACGCGGGTTCCTCGAGGGGCGCGGACAAGTCTGCGGCATTTCCGCACTCTGTACGCCAATATCGGCGAATCCCAACCGCGAAGGGCTAAGAATCAATCTGCGAGGACCTTTTTGCAAAACATGCGCGTGCTTCATTGCCAGACGTCGGCGCCGAGGGCGTTGACGAGGATTGCCGCGAATCCTCCGCGACGGGACGCACGGAGATGCTGATCACCGTCGTTTTGCCGATCTACAACGGCAAGCCGTATCTCGAGCAGGCGATCCAATCCATCTTGGCCCAGAATGTCGATCTCGAACTCATCATATCCGACGACGGGTCGCGCGATGGGTCGCTGGCGGTCGCGGAGAGTTTCGCCGATTCCCGCATCCGTCTCCTGCGCAACGACCGGAACCGGGGAATATTCGGCAATCTGAACCGGTGCGTCTCGGAGGCCCGGGGCGATCCAATCCAGGTGTTCTCCCAGGACGATGTGATGCTGCCGGGCTTTCTGGCGTCGCAGGCTGCGCTGCTGGCCAAGCATCCGGATGCAGGCCTGGTCTACGGCATGCCTGAACGCATCGACGAGCAGGGCCGCTTCCTCGGCACATACGACAAAGACACCACGCCGGAGCGGATCGAATGGCCGCTCTATCTCTGGATATCTTCGCACTACGGCAACCTGCCGGCATCGATCTCATCGATCATGATCCCGCGCCGCACGTTCGATGCCGTGGGCCTGTTCGATCAGAGCTATCCCCTGGCCGGCGACCTCGAATTCTACAACCGGGTGGCGGAGCGGTTTCCGATCCTGCGCAACGGCGAGGTGAAGCACGCAGTGCGAACCCATCAGCTGATGACTTCCGCGCTGCCAACGTCCGGTGCGCGGTACTTGCGCGAGGAATTGAGGCTGGCGGATTGGTACCGAAGACACTGGAGCGAGGCGGAGCTGAAAAAGGTCCGCCACTTCAGGGCCCATATGCGCGGCCGGTATCATCTCGGTTGGATCAGACGCCTGGCAATGCGAGGTCACATCGCCCAGGCGGCCCGCGCGCTGGGCGACCTGAACCGTCTCTATCCGCTTCGTTGGGTCATCGGCCTGCAACTGCAGCAGCTGGTTGGCGTGCGAGGACTGGACCGGCCGAGCATTCCGCCGCCAAAAACCGCTGCCGTCGCCTGAGCCGGGAGGCGCCGCTCAGGACTCCACAGCCCTGATATTCTTGTGCGTGGCGCCAGACGAG
>Ga0163144_10020201_pt1 | contig 13340 bp, 10 predicted proteins | sample OliLak19BULKMAT1_FD_123175 | JGI IMG/M metagenome (GOLD analysis project Ga0163144, IMG submission 123175) | Freshwater microbial mat bacterial communities from Lake Vanda, McMurdo Dry Valleys, Antarctica - Oligotrophic Lake LV.19.BULKMAT1 | ecosystem: Environmental > Aquatic > Freshwater >... | reverse complement strand
GACCTGACCCGGTTGTCGAACACCGGCCTGTGGACCGGCGACGCCTTCGCCGGCTGGGAGCAACCCCGCGGCCAGTCATCGCCGACGCTGACCGGCCAGATGGACTCGGTGCTGCAACTCGCCGATGCGCAGATGCTGACGGACGACTTCGCCCCGACCGACATCCTCTTGCGGCCGGTGTTCGTGCGGCAGGATGAGTGAGCGGTATCATCGTTCGTAGAGAAGTGATTCCAGAACCAATCCGGGTGGTTGCTGTCGTGTCGGGACAGGGATCGGTGGTCCAATACGCCGAAGGCGTTCGATCACACAGCCCAGGGTCGCGAGTCGGCGAGCGCACCCTGGGTGCCGAGCGAGAAGGAACGCCCTACCCTGAAAGAGTTTCATCAAAGCTTGAGCCCGCCCGATGATGCGACCCTTTCAGGGTCGAAAGACCGCGGACGCCATGCCCCCAGGGTGCGCTCGCCGACTCGCGACCCTGGGCTGTGCGATGCAACGCCTGCGGCGTAAAGACTGTGTGGTCCGCAGGCGCAGTCATTTCGCCTTCGGCAACAACCCCAACGCCAGCACGTCCTGCCGCAGCGATTGTTGCTGCTCCGATGTCAGCGCCCGCAGCGGCAGGCGACACGGGCCGCACGGCACGCCGATGATTTCCATCAACCCCTTCAGCGCCGGGATGTCGCTGTACTTCAGGATCGTCTTCACCAGCAGCACGGACTCCGCCTGATGCTTTTGCGACGTCGCGACGTCCCCCTGCTCCAGGGCGGCGAGCACGCGGCGGTAGATCGGGGCGGCGAAGTTGTACGTGCTGCCGACCGCGCCCTGCGCGCCGAACAACAGGCCCGACAGCAGGCATTCATCGCAGCCGAACAGCAAGTTCAGTTTGCCGTTGGCGAGCGTGGACAGCGTCTGAAAACTGTCGAGCGCCATCGACGAATACTTGATCCCCGCGAACGTCGGCACCTGTTCGAGACAGCGTTCGGCCAGTTCGACGATGTCCACCGACACGCCGGTGAGTCGCGGGATGTGATAGTAATAAAACGGCACTTCGGGCGCGGCCGCGGCGATCTGGGCGACGCAGTCGGCGACCACCTGCGTCTGGTTCGGCTTGAAGTAATAGGGCGGCACCGCGGACACCGCCGTCACGCCGGCCGCCTGCGCGTGCCGGGCGAGATCGCGGGCCTCGGCAAGGCTGTCGTGCCCCACCTGCGCGACCACGGGAATGCGGCCATTGACCGCGGCGAGATACGCCTCCAGCGTCGCCTTCCGTTCGGACACCGACAGGCTCGGCCCCTCCCCCGTGCTGCCGCAGACGTACAGTCCCGCGACGCCGTCGCCGAGGAGATGCTCGACAATCGCCGGCACCCGCGACAGGTTCAGCGACTCATCGGCGTTCATGGGCGTAAACGTGGCGGCAATCAGGCCGGTCAGATGTGGTCGGTTCATCGCGGAGGCACTTTGTCGGGATGAAGGTGTGACGACGGACGCCGCCCGATTGTATCGCGATGGCATAGAACCGTCCCTGCGCCGCACAGCAATTCCACCTCCGTGGCAAGGTGTGCGGCTCGATTCTGAGTGGCTTTGATGCCCGGTCCCCTCGCTCCCGTCTTCGGGGGAGAGGGTTAGGGTGAGGGGGGCGGAGTGCTTCACAGAACAATGACCGCCAGTAACACCAACCCGAAGCGTGAGCGAGGGCGAGCGCTCGATGAGTGACCCGGACGCTCGGAGCGTCCGGGTTCACTGGGCCGCAACGCCCTCGCTCATGCTTCAAGTTGTTGGACCCGCCGGGGAGCGCTCGCCCCCTCACCCCGACCCTCTCCCCCGAAGACGGGGGCGAGGGGGCCGGAGGGAATGCCACATTGCGACGCACACCATCCGCGGGACCGCGACTCGCCGCTCGATTGCCATCACACCGCCGGGGGCTTTAGACTCTCCCGTTCCCCGCGTGACACCCACCCGCCGAATCACCCGCCTTTGAGGAACTCCGGATGTCCGACGCCCCGAAACTCAGCCGGGCCGCTCCGCTCACCGCCACGCAATGGCTGATTTGCACGATCGCGGCGATCGGGTTTGCGTTCGACATCTACGAACTGCTGATGCTGCCGCTCATCGTGCGGAACGCGCTGATGGAATTGGGCAAGATCGCGCCGGGCACGCCCGAGTTCGCCAAATGGTTCGGACTGATGTTCTACGTCCCCGCGATCTGCGGCGGACTGTTCGGCCTCGTCGGCGGCTATCTGACCGACCGGCTGGGCCGTCGCCGCGTGCTGACGTGGAGCATCCTGCTGTATGCGTTCTCGGCATTTGCGGCGGGGTTCTCGACCAGCCTGCCGATGCTGCTGTTCTTCCGCACGACGACGTTCATCGGCGTGTGCATCGAGTTCGTCGCCGCGGTGGCCTGGCTGGCCGAACTGTTCGACGATCCCCACCAGCGCGAAAAGGTGCTCGGTTACACGCAGGCGTTCTCGTCGGTGGGGGGCTTGCTGGTGGCGGTGGTGGCCGGCATTCTGACCACGCAGGCGGTGAATCTGCCGGCGATCGCGGTGCCCGAGTTCCTGAATCTGGGGACGATCGCCGATCCGCACGCCGCGTGGCGCTACACGCTGATGTCGGGGCTGATCCCCGCGATTCCACTGATTATTATTCGGCCGTTCCTGCCCGAGTCCCCCAAATGGTCGGCGAAGAAGGCGGCGGGGACGCTGCGCCGGCCGAGCATCGCCGAGTTGTTCTCGCCCGAACTGCGAACCACCACCATCGTCACGACGATCATGTTCGCGGCGAGTTACGGCGTGGCGTTCGGAGCGATCCAGCAGATGCCGCAGATCGTTCCCGGCATCGACGAAGTGAAGGCCGAGATCAAGGCGAAGACGGAAGGCAAGCCGGCCGACGTCGTCAAGAAGGTGACGGGCGCGACCAATTTCGAGAAGGCGTCGGACTACACCAAAGCGCAAGAGCTGGGCGGGTTGTTCGGCCGGTTCGCGCTGGCGGTGGTGGTGGTCTGGTTCGCCAGCCGGCGGGCCTTGCTGCGGCTGTTCCTGATTCCCGGTGTGATTGTGATGCCGCTCGTTTTCCTGGCCTTCGCGCGCGGTCAGGAGACCACCTACGCGACGGTCGATCTCAGCTTCATTCCCGGATTCCACACAGCGAGCGTGTCGCTGCTGGGGATCGGCATCTTCCTCGCCGGGTTCTTCACCGTCGCACAGTTCAGCTTCTGGGGCAATTACCTGCCGCACGCCTACCCCGTGCATCTCCGCGGGACCGGCGAAAGCTTCGCGGCGAACATTGGCGGCCGGATGATCGGCACGCCGTTCGCAGCCCTCACGCAGTATCTGGCCTTGCAAGCGTTCGTGCCGGGAACGTCCCCCGCGGAAAAGACCGCCTACATCGCCGCAGGCGTGGCGACGTTGCTGTTCCTCGTGAACATCGTCTTCTCATTCGTGTTGCCGGAGCCGAAGGCGGGCGTCGATCACGATTGATCCGTTGCGGAGAACGTCCGATGTCGTTGTCCGTCGAATGTCCCGGCTGCGGGCGCGAGTATCGCGTCAAGGACGAACTCGCCGGCAAGAAGATTCGCTGCAAGGAATGCAACACGGCGATGATGGTGCCGTCGCCCGAGCAGGACGACGATCTCGCCGAACTGGCATCGAAACCCGCGGCACTCCCCACGCCCTCGCGGAAGAAGTCCGGCAGCAAAGCCGGCAAGCCCGCGAAGAAGCGGAAATCGTCCGGCGGGATGAGCACCGGCCTGAAGTGGGTGCTGGGCCTGCTCGGCGGCGGGTTGCTGTTGGGAGTCTTGTGCTGCGGCGGCATCGTCTTGATGGGTTGGAAGGCGGTCGGGCAGCTCACGACGGGAGTGCAAGTCCCCGAGGGACAGACGTTCGAGCAGTTCCGCAAAGAGTTCCGAACGAAGCTCATCAAGACCGGGCCGTCGGAGCAGGATTACGACGACGAAGCGCCGCCGGAGAATGTCACCGAGGTCCAATACCCCTCGGGCACGTTGCCGCTGAAGGCGTGGGTCTACCGGCCGCCGGGCGTCGAGGAACCGCGGCCCGCTTTGGTGTTCTTTCACGGCGGGTTCGCGTTCGGCGACGGCGATCTGGAGACGTGCGCGCCGTTCATGGACGCCGGTTACGTCGTGATGGCCCCGATGCTCCGCGGCGAAAACGGCAACCCCGGCAACTTCGAGCTGTTCCTCGGCGAGATCGACGACGCCCGGGCCGCGTGCAAATGGATCGCTCAGCAGTCGTACGTCGACAAAACCCGCATCTACACGTTTGGGCACAGCATCGGCGGCGGGGTGTCGGCGGTATTGTCGCTGCTGGACGACGTCCCCATCCGGCACGGCGGCAGTTCCGGCGGATTGTACGACCATCTCACGTTCTTCGGCTGGTCCGCGGCCGGCATGGTCCCCTTCGAGAACACGCCGCAGGAACGGTCGGCCCGACTGCTCCTCGGCAACGCCCGGCTGATGCAGCGCCCGCACTATGGTTACTACGGCAGCGAGGACGACGCGTTCCACGACACGGCAGCCGCGCTCCGCCAGGAAAACACGAACGGCAAGCTGACCGTCGAAGAAGTTCCCGGCGATCACTTCACCAGCTTCGACGAATCGCTGTTGCGGTATCTGAAGATCGTCCAGGGGAGGGAATGAGACTTGCTCCCCTCGCCCGCCGCTTCGGCGGGCGAGGGGAGCAAGGCATAACGAACTCTTGCCGTCAGCGTTTCAACACTTAGCGGCAGAAGGATCGGCAAGGACGATCGCAATGGCGTCTCGGGGTGTTCTCCAAATTGCAGATCTGGTCTTTGAAGTCAGCCAGGCGAGTTTGATGCTCACCATCTCCCGTGACGAGTCCGTGGGTGTGGGAATCTCGATCAACACCAAACCAATTCAATATCGCGGTGCTCAATGGAAGCCATACGCTTATCTCGAACGGTTTCCGACGCCCGCCCGCTCGATGCAGGAGCTTTGTCGGTTGCCCATTGTGATTCCGAGCGGCGCAAAGTTCGGGGGAAATACGATTCTCCCAGATTCGCCTGCATGTTGCTTGTGCGTCTTTGAGCATTACTTCATGGATGACTCGCGAATCGCAATTCATCGTCGACAGGAAGGGACATTGCATGTGGCTTGGGTTGCCCAATGTGCCGTGCATATGGATAAACGGTATGGAGACCGACTGCGTTTCAAGGTTAATGCACGACTCGACTCGCCAGTAGTTGCGGTCCTTGCGAGGGCGATGATATACTTGACTCATCAAGGACAGTTCGGTAGAATTGGGGCATGGACACCCAACACCCCACAACTCTACTCGAAGCCGTCCGGCATTTCTCCGACAAAGACGTGTGCCACCAGCACATGGTTCAGGTGAAGTGGCCCGACGGGAAAGTCGTCTGCCCGTGCTGTGGCAGCGATCACATCGGCGAGATTCGCAGCCGCCGGATGTTCCAGTGCAAGGTGAAGGAATGCCGCAAGCAGTTCTCGGCCAAGGTCGGGACGATTTTCGAGGACTCGCCGCTTGGTCTCGACAGGTGGTTCGTGGCCGTCTGGCTGATCGCCAACGCCAAGAACGGAATCAGTTCGCACGAACTCGGCCGGGCGCTCGGCGTGACTCAGAAGACGGCGTGGCACATGCTGCACCGCATCCGCCTCGCCATGCAGACCGGGACGTTCCGTAAACTCAAGGGCGAAGTCGAAGTGGACGAAACCGCGATTGGCGGCAAGGCCGGAAACATGCACGCCGCCGTTCGTCGTCGTCGCATCAAGGGGACTGGCAACGTCGGCAAAGTGTTGGTCCAGGGGATGCTTGAGCGCGGCGGCAACGTGATGTGCGAGGTCGTGCCCAACACTCGCCGCAAGACACTCGACCCGAACGTGCGGGCCGTCGTTGAACCGGGGTCAACGGTTTACACCGATGCCATCCCGTCCTATCGCAGCCTCCGCGACGAATACGTCCATCAGGTGATCGACCACGCCAAGTGCTACGTTGAGGGCCGCGTCCACACGAACGGTATCGAGAATTTCTGGTCGCTGCTCAAGCGGATGCTGAACGGCACCTACATATCGGTTCGGGACTGGCACCTCTTCCGCTACTTGGACGAAGAGGCGTTCCGGTTCAACGCGAGGAAAACCACGGACGGAAATCGCTTCGCGGAGGTGATGGACTCCGTCGTGGGCAGGCGATTGCAGTACAAGGAACTGATCGGCAAGTGCGCCGCTCAGTGATCTCGCTTCGGCTTCTTCTTTGCCGCGGCGCGAAGCTTCTTCGCCCGCTCGGCCTTCTCCGCCGATTCCACTTCCGCTTTCGGCACTGCGACCAGAGTAGTCAGCAGATCGTCGAACGGCTTCAGGGACTGCTTGAACTCCACCGGCGGCTTCTTCATTCGGCGATCTCCAGTTCCGGCAATGCCGAACCGTCGAAGTGCAGTGCCGACTTCCACATCGTCTCAAGGTCGTCGGCGCGACCATCGTCGTATGCGCGGCGAAGATTGCTGTAGAGCGGCTGAGAGTGAGCATAGACCCAATCCCCACCCAGCGTAACAGGCATGCTTTCGTCGGCTCCGACGAGTTCGATCCCATCGTCACACTGCCCGACGGCAGTCAATAGAACAGGCTCGTCCGCGAAGCCGCGGACGATTACGGTTTCGGAAACCATCCTAGGCATGGTCGCACCCCTTGACCGCGTAACCGCGGTTGATTACACTTCCGTCAACACAGTCCGTGGCGTTTCGGGAGGGAGAATCATGGCTTCGGAGGAGAAACCGGGAGACAATGGGCAATTGCAGGCAGCCCTCCCTCCCTATATCCCGTGGAAGACGTTTACGAACTTCGTGGGCAAGTGGAAGGGAACGACGACGCCGCACACCGTAGATCGGCATGCGATGTCCAATGTCCCGAATGGAGACCATCGGCCTCTGCGGGCCGCCCTCAAATATCTTGGACACATCGACGCCGATGCGGTCGTCCTGCCGCCGTTCGACACATTGGTGAAGGCACACGGCACGACGCAATGGCCGGAAGCAATCAGGCAATGCGTGTTGCCTGCCTACGCCCCGATCATCAAGGGGCTGCCCATCGAGAACGCATCTGCCGGACAACTGGCCGATCATTTTCGGACTCGGGCCAAGGCGGATGGTCAGGTGGGCGAAAAGGCCGTTCGATTCTGGCTGCAAGCCATGAAAGAGGCCGAAGAGAAGTTCTCGCCATTTTTTGTGATGCGTCAAGATCGGTCCGGCGGCAAGCGGACTTCCTCGAAGAGGAAGCCGGCGACGGACAAGACACCGCCAAACGGTAAGGGTGAGACGGCCAGCAATCCGGCGGGAACTCATCCTGCTAACCCGGCGAATCAACAACGGGCGGAAACGATCGCATACCCGATTTTCTTCAAGGGGAAGGCTCAGGGGCAGATCATCGTTCCCGCCGGCCTGAATGCGGACGACCTCGCCGTATTGGATCTGACGGTCCAGTTGGTCCGGGCTTACGCCGGACAGGCAACGACCCAAGGGGGGGCAGAGTAATTCAACTCGCGATGTGCGAACAGGCAAACCATCATGAGGGAGGTTCAACGTGTCCATGTCACATGCTCGCGGGCCATTACGGCGGCCCTTGAAGCAAGTCGAGCACGGCTGATTCCGGTTTGACGGCAGGAATCATCGTGCTCGACCCGTTCGATCATTCGGTGGCTCTGGGGCGCTTAGCTATGGTGGCGGTGCCCCGGAGTTCACCTTGCTGGGGACGGAGTCCCGGCGCGCAATTTATCGTCGCCGGTCCCCAGCAGTCAACCCCTGACTCCTGGAGAACGACAGCAATGCCACAGAAGAAGCCGAAGCCTAACGTCGGTGCCGTTCGGTGGGTCCGCGTGTATCAGGTCTGGCATGTGCGCGCGAAGCGCTACATTCGGAGGAAGGACGGCGAGCCGTTCGTCTTTCGGGTCCGCGGGCCACGCTGATGCCGGGCGAGACAGTTAGTTGATGACACCCGAAGGCCGTGGGGATGCGTCTCTGCGGCCTTCGGCATTTTTATGAGGGAGAGTCAGCCGCAGCGCTCTCCGCCGTCACCGCCCGTGGTAGGCTGACTAGCCTGCTGCCAACTCGTGCGTATCAGGGATACAGCAATGCCACTTGCAGTTACTTGCACGCTCAACGGCGAGATTGTGACGGTCGGTCATGCTCTTGAGATGCGAGGCGATGAGCGCCGCGCCGACATCGACTTCAGATGCGCAAACTGCGGCGAACCTGTGCGGCCTCACAATGCAGGCGGTCATGTGGCCGCCCACTTCGAGCATCTTGAGCGGAATGCCAAGTGTCCGCTCAGTCACCCCGCGCCGTAGCCGACCGGGACTGACCGTGTTGTCCATCGCCAGCGCCGCCGGTTGCTGGATCGCCGCGATGAGTGTAGTATATCATCGCCCTTGCGAGCGATCGGTCAGAGGCCGAAAAACTGTTGGTAGAGCGATTTGGCCTGCATGGATGCAAGCTCCGTGAGCAATCGGATCAGTGGTGGTTCTTCCATTCCGGGAAACGGCGATAATACCAGGGGCTGATCGCCTCCCTCAGTGCTGCAGCACTTTGCGGAAGAAGTACCCGCTGGCGAGCAGCATCAGGCCGTTGGCGGACCACACCGCCCACGCGGGGTCGAGCTGGCCGCTCTTGGAGAGGTTCTGCGTCATCATGCTGACGGGGTAGTAGACCACCAGGATTGGCGTGAAGCAGAACAGGAAGCTCGTCAGGAACTGCTTGCGGGCCATCAGAATCGCGAACGGGCTGCCCAGCAGCACGAAGAAGAAGCAACTGCACGACATCGCGAACCGGTTGTGCAGCTCGGTCCGCAGCCGCCGGTGCTTTTCGACGGCGTCCTTGTGCTCCTTGGCATGATCGCGGAACTCCGGCGCGGCAAACCGCGTGAACTGGCCCGTCGAGAGGATGAACGCCGCTTCCAGGGCCTCCCGCTGGCTGGCGCGCGTCGATTCCGTGTCCGCGTCGGCCATCAACGATTGAATCCCTTCGATCCGCAGACTGCGGGCCTTGAGCCGCTCCTTCTTCGACGGCAACGGGAACGGCTTCTCCTCCTGCTCGAATGACAGCCGGCTTTGCCCGGGCACGTCGATGAAGCCGTGCGTCATGTGCAGCACGACTTCCTGCTTCGCGAGGTCGAAACTCAGGCGGGCTTCCTTGGCCTGCATCGTGATCGCGTTCTTGCCGTTCGGTGCGAACCGGAACGTGGGGAAGATCAACGTGCGGTCGCGGACGTCCATCACCGTGATCGTGATGCCACGGTCCTTGATGTAGACTTGGTTCTGCGTCCGGAGCATGTCGAGGAAGATGTCTTCCATCGCCAGAGTGACCTGCCGCTCGATGTTGCCGAACGACCACGGAATCACCTGATCCAACAGCAACAAGGAGCCGACGCTGAGCACGGCCCCCACAAAGTACGACGGCCAGAGCAACGAGAAGATCGGAATGCCGGCGGCTTTCGCGGCGATGATCTCCCGGTCGCCCGCCATGCGGCCGTAGACCACGCACACGGTGAGCAGCAGCGTGGCGGGAATCGTGTACGGCAGCAGGCTGGGGACCACGAAGGGCAGGATCTTGATCACCTGCAACGGACCGAGGCCGTTCTCCTTCACCTGCCCGAAGACGCCGACGAACAGCATCAGGCACGTGGTCACCGCCAGTACGGCGGCGAACACCCGCAGGATTTCGGCAAGGATGTACCGTTCCAGCAGTCGCATGCGGCAGCCGGTGAGGAGCGCGAAGGAACGAGACGGATCGTGGGCCGGGCCGCGAGTTCTAGGGGAAAGCGGCAAACCGGTCAACGTGCGATGACTCCCTCCGAAGTCACGGTGATGCCCAAGATTACGCGACCATCCGTACAGTCGGCGGCCATCGGTCGGTCCGGATTGTATCGGATATTCCGAAGATTCGGCTTTGTGCTGTTGATTGCGGGCTGATCGTGGCGTTGGGGTTGTCGCCGGTCGCAAGGCAACGAAGTCGGACCAACCGCGACGGACACCCCCGCCGTCGTCCGATGTGTGGTTCGGTTCGCGGTTTGTGACGCCAAAATGCGTTGCACACCTTATACGCCCGCCGTCAGTTGCCATCACCCCCGCCGGGGGCGGCAGTCGAAAGTACGCGATAACGGATGGGAGGCCGTTGATTGGGGGTTCGTCCCTTGCGATCGAGGGCGAACCGCAAGCCCGCACGGATTCTGCGGGAATCCAAAGATGGTGCGGAGATTTTGCTACAAAGCCGTTGACCGCCGCCGTTAAAATCGCAGTTGGTCGAGTCGTCTCATCACGATTCCGTCGCTGGACGACTTTACGAAATCCTGCTTCGAGAAAATTCCAGGCCGAGCGATCGCTCGGGGAGTTGCAGACAATGTCGCAGAGCTTCGTTGTTCGCCTGGGTGTGTCCGTGCTCGTCGTGTCCGCGTGGGTCCGGCCGTCGCTGGCGGGGAATCAACCCGACGCCCGCGTCTGGCAGCGGGTGACCGCCGAAGGGGAGTCCTACCAAGCCGTCATCCTGAAGGCTGACGACCTGCCCGGCAGCGTGCTGCCCAAGCGGCATGCGATTGTCATCGACACCTCGGCGAGCCAGGTCGGCGAGCATCGCCGGCATGCCTTGGAAGTCGTCGAGCAACTGCTCGAACAACTCCCGCTCGAACACAACGTGCGGCTGTTCGCCCTCGACGTGAACATCGAACCGCTGTCGGACGGCTGGGCCGGACCGCGGGACGGCGCCACCCGGCAAGCGTTCGCGGCTTTGCGACAGCGCGTGCCGCTCGGTGCGACCAACCTCGCCGCCGGCTTGGACGAAGTGCTGAATAAACTTCCCGCCGATCAACCCGCGTCGATCGTGCTGATCGGCGATGGCCAGAGCGCCGCCGACCCGTTGACGGCCGATGCGGTCGCCACTCTCGCGAAGCGCTGCCGGGCGCAGCGGACCTCCATCAGCAGTTACGGCGTGGGCGCTCAGATCCAGTTGCAGACGCTGGGCGTGCTGGCCGTGCAGACCGGCGGCTGCCTGTTCTTCGATACGCAAACCGAAGCCGTCGACACGCCGGCCGCGAAGAAAAGCTTCGTGCGAACGCAGAGCAAGAAACTGGTCGCCGCCGCGACGGGTGCGGTGCTGTATCCGGATCGGCTGATCGTGCAACCGGCCGAGCTGCGCTTGCTGCCCGCGATGCCGTTGCCGCTGCGGCTCGACCGCGAAACGATTTACCTGTCGCACGGCGTGCTGCCGGCGGAGGCCAGCGTCGTGTTGACCACGGCCGGTCGCACGCCTCAAGCCTTGCGATGGACGCTCGGCGAACCCCAGGAAGAAACCGGTTCGGCGTACCTGCCCGGCTACACGCGTCGCGCGCTGTCCGACAACGGCCTGAGCAACGGGTTGGCCGGAACGGCCGTCGCGGCCCTGGCTGCGGACGACTTCCAATCGTCCCTCGCGCAACGGTTGCAGGACGGTGTGAACGCCCTGAAAGCCCGTCAGCCCGAAGCCGCGGCGCGAATCGCCGAAGAAGTCCGCCAGCAGGATGACGGCCTCGTCGAAGCCAAACAACTCACCGCCGCCGCCGAGCAGATGCAGGTCCGGTTCGCCGCCAAACAGGCGACGCTCGAACCGCCTCCGGCCGGCGTCGATGAAAACGCAGCCAACCCGGTCCTTATCGACGACTACGAGCGGCAATCTCGGGTTCGCACGCAAAAAATGCAACTGATGGTCAGCCAGGTGATCGATGCGTCCCGCGCCACCACGGAGCCGGCGGCGGCCATCGACGAGTTGAAGCGAGTGGTGACGGTCGTCCGCTCGGCGATCGACATCAATCCCGAAGAGCGGGCCAAGATGCTCAAGCAGCTCGAAGGGGAGTTGCTGGCCTCGACCAATCGGAGCGAGACGCTGCGTCAGGCCCGCGATCGAATGCAGCAGGCGCTGGCTCAGAAGGAAGCGCAAGCCCGTCTGGCCGAGCAGATGGTCCTCGACGAAGAGCGGCTCGACAACCTGATCGACCGGGTGCGGGCGCTGATCAGCGCCGGCCGGCACGGCGACGATGCCGCCTACGGCGAAGCCCAGGCGGTCGCCGACGTCGCGATCAACCTCCGTCCCGGCAACGGCACAGCGGCCGCGGCCCGGTTCGACGCCGAGGCGGCCGAGCAACTCAACCGCGCCTTCCGGCTGCGAGCCCGGCGGGCCGACCAGTTCCTCGAAACGCTGTACCAGGTGGAAACCTCGCACATTCCGTTCCCGGACGAGCCGCCGGTGCGCTATCCGCCTCCGGAAGTCTGGCAGGCCCTCACGCAGCGCCGCAAGAAATGGAAGTCGGTCGACCTGCGGAAGAACAGTCCCATCGAACAGCGGATCGAAGCCGCATTGGGCGAGCGGACGGAGCTGGCCTTTGCCGACACGGCGCTCACCGACGCGATCGACTTCCTGAAGGACTATCACCAGATTTCGATCTACATCGATGAAGCCGCGCTGCAGGACGAAGGGGTCGATCCCAGCACGCCGATCAACCTCGAATTGTCCGGCATCACGCTCCGCAGTGCGCTGCGTCTGCTGTTGGGCGCCCAGGGACTCACGTACGTCATCGAAGACGAAGTGATGAAGATCACCACACAGACCAAGGCCGACGAAGTCATGACCACGCGGGTCTACCCGGTGGCCGACCTCGTCATCCCGATCATGAGCGTCGGCGGCGGCGGCCTGGGCGGCCTCGGCGGCGCGTTCGGCTCCGGGGGTGGCCAGGGCGGCGGCCAGGGTGGCCAGGGCGGCGGCCAGGGTGGCGGCGGCTTCGGCGGCGGCCAAGGCGGCGGCGGCGGCGGCTTCGGCGGCGGCTTCCCGAGCGTCCCGGCGGAAGCCGTCCCCGCGCTCGACAACACTCCGAAAAAAAAAGTCCACTAACGACCGCATCACCAGCTTTGGCCGGTGACGCAGTCGCACAGATCCAAAACCCGCAGCCGGGCCGTCGGACGACCGATGGCGCGGCTGCGCCCGTTTCCACTCCGACGCCGAAATCGTCCAAGACAGGCACGGCCAAGTCGCGCCCGTCACCGGGTGCGACCAACGACTACTCGAAGCTCTTCGAGTCCGACGACGTCAAACCGGAAACCATCCGCGCGTTGATTGAAGACCTCAGCGCGGCCAAGCAGCACGACGACGTCATCCGGCTGATCGAGCAGGCGCTGCTCGCCGGCAAGTCGCAGCCGTGGATGTACGAGGTGCTGGCGCTGACGATGGAGGCCGCCGGACGGCCGCGGGAGCAGATCGAGCGCGTGCTGCTGTCCTCGCGCGACCTCATTCCCGCCGATGGCAATTCGCTGCTGTTTCTGGCGGCGTACCTCGCGCGGTTCGAACGG
>Ga0163144_10020200_pt1 | contig 13341 bp, 11 predicted proteins | sample OliLak19BULKMAT1_FD_123175 | JGI IMG/M metagenome (GOLD analysis project Ga0163144, IMG submission 123175) | Freshwater microbial mat bacterial communities from Lake Vanda, McMurdo Dry Valleys, Antarctica - Oligotrophic Lake LV.19.BULKMAT1 | ecosystem: Environmental > Aquatic > Freshwater >... | reverse complement strand
CGACTCAGGGACCCCGATGGCCCCGTCCGGGCGCGCTGCGTATAGTCGAAAGCATGTCCCCGACCACCGCTCACCTGGAGGCCCTGAATGGCCCCCAACGACGTGCCGTCACCTACGGCGAGCCGGTGCTGCCGAAGGGCTTCCGCAGTGGCCCGCTGCTGATCGTCGCGGGTGCGGGCACCGGCAAGACCAGCACGCTGGCGTCGCGCGTCGCGCACCTCGTGATCCACGGCGTCGATCCGGGTCGCATCCTGATGCTGACCTTCACGCGCCGCGCCGCGATGGAGATGCGCCGCCGGGTCCGCGACATCGTCAAGACGGCGCTGAACGAGACCGTGTCGGGCATCAGCCAGTCGCTGCTGCAGCGCATGCAGTGGGCCGGCACCTTCCACGCGATCGGCAGCCGGCTCCTGCGCCACTACGCGCGCCACCTGAACATCGACCCGAACTTCACGATCCTCGATCGCGGCGATTCCGCCGACCTGGTCGATTCGATCCGTGAGCAGCTCGGTTTCGCGAAGCTCGACAAGCGCTTCCCCCGCAAGGACGTCTGTCTCGCGATCTACTCGCATCGCGTCAACTCCGAATGTTCGCTGAAGGAGACGCTCGAGACGCAGTTCCCCTGGTGTGCGCCGTTTGCCGAGGAGCTGACGCAGGTGTTCCGCGCCTACGTGGAGCGCAAGCAGCAGCTGTCGCTGCTCGACTACGACGACCTGCTGCTGTTCTGGCACGCGATGATGCAGGAGCCGAAGTTCGCGAAACATGTGTCGCAGAACTTCGACCATGTGCTCGTCGACGAGTACCAGGACACCAACCGCCTGCAAGCCGAGATCCTGCTGGCGATGCGCCCCGACGGCGACGGCCTCACTGTGGTCGGCGACGACGCGCAGGCAATCTATTCTTTCCGCGCCGCCGCGGTCGACAACATCCTCGGCTTCCCGGACAAGTTCACGCCGCGCGCCGAGGTGGTGACGCTGGCGCAGAACTACCGCTCGACCCAGCCGGTGCTCGACGTCGCGAATGCGCTGATGGCCGAGGCGCCGCGCCAGTACCGCAAGCACCTGCTCTCGACCCGCGGCGACGGGCCGCGGCCGAAGATCGTCGCGGCCGACGACCTGGCGTCGCAGGCCGAGTACATCTGCGCCCAGGTGCTGAGGAAGCGCGAGATGAACGTCGGGTTGCGCCGCCAGGCGGTGCTGTTCCGTAGCGCGAGCCACAGCGACCTGCTCGAGATCGAGCTGACGAAGCGCAAGATCCCGTTCGTGAAGTATGGCGGCCTGCGCTTCCTCGAGGCAGCGCACGTCAAGGACCTGCTCTCTGTCCTGCGCTGGGCCGACAACCCCCGCAACGACCTCGCCGCGTTTCGCGTGGTGCAGCTGCTGCCCGGCATGGGTCCGGCCAATGCACGCCTGGCGCTGCAGTGCTTCGAGGAGAAGGGCGGTTCGTTCGACGCGCTGCGCGAATGGGCGCCACCGGCGGATTCGAAGCTCGGCTGGAACAAGCTGCTGGTCCTGCTCGGTGAGCTGGCCACGCCGCAGCGCGTCTGGGCCGGCCAGCTGCGCCTGGTGCGCGAGTGGTACAAGCCGCATTTCGAGCGCCTTTACGAGCACTCCCACACCCGTGTCGGCGACCTCGAGCAGATCGAACTGCTCGGCGGCCAGCAGCCCTCGCGCGAACGTTTCCTGTCGGAGCTGACGCTCGATCCGCCGCAGTCGACCAGCGACCTCGCCGGCCAGCCGCTGCTCGACGAGGATTTCCTCGTGCTCTCGACCGTGCATTCGGCCAAGGGCATGGAGTGGGACTGCGTCCATGTCATGAACGTGGTCGACGGCAGCTTCCCGAACGAATTCTCGACGCGCAGCGAGGCGCTCATCGAGGAAGAGCGCCGTCTGCTCTACGTCGCGATGACGCGCGCGCGGCAGGAACTCGCGCTGGTGCAACCGCTGCGCTTCGCGATCACCAGCCAGTCACCGAAGAGCGATGCGCACGTCTACGGCGGGCGCAGCCGCTTCATGACCGAGAAGGTGCTGCGCACACTCGAGGAGACCGTGTTCCACGGCACGCACATTGCCGAGGCCGGCCTCATCAGCGATTCCGCGCCCGAGTCGCTGGACGTCACGTCGCGCGTCAAGAAGATGTGGTGAAACCGGGCGGGCCAGCGCCGTCGCTTAGCGACGGAAAGACCCGCCGCCACCGCTGCCAGGCCGCTCCTGCGCCTCGTTCACCCGCAGCGCGCGGCCATTCATCTCATGGCCGTTCAACGCCTGGATCGCGCCCTGCGCATCCGCGGACGGCATCTCCACGAAGCCGAAGCCGCGCGGTCTGCCGGTCTCCCGGTCGTTCACGAGTTTCACGGAATCGACCTTACCGTGGCGCTCGAACAGCACCCGCAGATCGGCGTCGGTCGCGGAGAAGGGAAGATTGCCCACGTAGATCGTTGTCATCCAACGACCCCATGCTGACCTTTGTCCTGCACTTCCTGCCGACCGCCCGGGACGCTCAGCGCGACTTCGGCGGCGGCGGGACCTTCTTCTTGAAATAGGTCCAGCTGGTTTCGTTCTCGCGCGCGTCGTCGCCCGGCGGCGGCGTGCGGTACTCCGGATAGGTGGAGGCGATCTCCTTCAGCATCACCGCGGGCAGCTGGTCGAAGCGATCGAGTTTGCGGCCGGCGGCATGGATGTAGATCATGCCGGCCCGATCGCCCATTTCCATCCATGGCAGCCAGCTCGCCAGACGCACCCAGCCGACCTGGATCGGCGGGTTCGCCACCTTGTCGCTGACCAGCTCGTCGATGTTGCCGAAGAAGTTGAACATCTCGGTGGCGTGGTAGGTGCCGCCGACGTACTTCTGGTAATCGCCGCCGAGCGGGTTGTTGTAGAAGAGCGGCACCGTGATCGTGCTCCACCAGGTCTTGCCGCTGGTCGTGCCGTTCCACTTCGCCGGCTTGCCGTCCGCGCCGAGCGCGAATTGCGGGCGCTGGTTCACCGGGTCGTTGGCCGTCTGCAGCACGTTCAGCGTCGCGCCGGTCCAGGGGTTGGTCCAGGTGCGCAGCAGCTCGCCGGTGGCCGGGTCGGTGTAGAACAGCAGCTCGCGCGAGACCAGGCGCCAGCCGGTGCCGCGCTTCTCGTCCTGCACCGTCACGCAGGTGCGCACGTTCATGCCGTCGACGTTGAACAGCTTGCGGTCGCGCTCACCGGGCACGCGGCTGAAACCTTCGCCGTGGAACCAGTAGACGGTGGGCTCGCCGTCCTTCATCGAGCACTGGATCTTGCGCGAGGCGTTGTTGGCGCCTTCGGGCGTGTTCAGGTCGAGCTTGGCGGCTTGCGCGGGACCGCCGGTGGCGAGCGCCGCGAGCAGCAGGCCGGTCCGCAGCGATGTCGCCAGGCGCGGCAAGGTCCGATGGATTCCCTCGAGCATCGTTCGTTACTCCCTGTTGGATGGACTCGACACCTGGTCATCATACACGCATGACGATTGAGGCGCGGCGGCGGGGATCAGAGGGGGGATCAGAGGGTAGCGTCCCCTCTGATCCTCCCTCTGATCGGTGGCAGTCACCGGTCCGTGGTGCCGCCCGCGCTCGTCAGCCAGGCCGCGAGCGCCTGCAGCTGCGCATCGGTGGGGCCGATCGCGGCGGACTGCATCGAGCCGAGCGTCATCTGCTCGACCAGGAACGCCACGGGGCGCGCGGCGATCGCGGCCCGCGACGGGATCTCGCGGCGCTGCTGCTCGTGGTAGCCGGCGCAGAGCGCGAGGTAGATCATCCGGCCTTCGGCGGGCGGTGCGGGCAACGCGGCCGAGGAGGCGGCAGCCGCGACTGCGGCCGCCTGCGGATCGTGCGCCGCGATCGTGCCGCCCTCGATGCCGGCGGTGCCTACGAACACGGTGCCGCGGACGATCAGCGGCTCGTTGTACTTGCCGCTGGTGTAGAGCTGCCCGGAGCGGCTGCGCCACAACAGCGCCATCGAGCCGGCATCGATGGCATACAGCACTGGCTGCGGCGCCTCTGCGCCGTACAGCGCTGCGGAGCGTGGCAGGTCGGGGTCGAGCACCCAGACGATGGCGTTGCGGCCAGCGGCGCTGGTGACAACCGGCGATCCGGGGTTCTGCGGTACGAGCTCGGGCTGCGCGCGGTCGAGGCGCAGGTGGGCCGGCTGCCCCGGTGCCGTGACGATCTGCAGCCGCGCGAGACCCGGCGCGACGCTGGTGCCCGAATCGACGCTCGACTTCTGGCTGCCGGTGACGAAGAGGTAGTGGTGGCCGGTGGGGTCGCGGAAGTACGCGCCGGTGCTGCGGCTCTTCGCCTGGTTGCCCCTGCCGAAGCGCTCGGAGTAGGGGCCGAACACGTTCAGCGGGCCGCGCACGCCGAACTGCGGCTGCGGCTCGGGCGCGAGCAGTCGCGGTGTGCACGTCGCGCGCGGCTCGACGTCGATCAGCACCGGCGCGCCGCTGCCGAGATCGACGTCCTGGGCGCCGGCCTTGCAGTAGTTGAACGGGGTGGAGCTGCCGACCAGGCGGAAGCCGCGCGGCCGATCGAGCCTCAGCCGCAGGATCGACTGACCCCAGTTGCCGGCGCTGTCCGGATAGACGCCGGCTACGCCCTTGCCGGCCAGCGCGTTGATCACGCTGCGGCCGCTCGCGACGTAGACGTCGCCGCGCGCATCGACCGCGGCGCCGCCCGAGCTCCACAGCCCGCCGACGCCTTCCTCCGCGGCCGGCGTCATCGAGAATACGCTGGCAACGCGCGGTTCGAATCGCAGGCGACCACGTAGATCAGCCGCGCCGCGAGGTCGATCACCGGCGTGCTGAGGATGCCCTGCGTGCCGCGGTAGCAGGGCGCCGCGGTCAGCTGCGCGCGCCACAGGATCGTGCCCGGTGCGAGCGCGCCGCGGCGGCACGCCGCCGACAGCATCCAGCGGCGGCGACTCCCAGCGCAGGTCGAAGCTGCCGCCCGCGACGCGTTCCGGTGGCAGCTGCCGTTCGTCGTCGTACCAGCCGGTGCGCTGCGCTGCGCTGCGCGGTGCCGTGACAGGTGAGGTTGTCGGCGGGGCCGGGCGCGCCGACGGCGCCGCCGCCCCTGCCGGCTTGCCAGGCCAGGCCCAGCGCGAGCAGCAGCACGACGAGTCCGGCGGCGCGGCCAATCGGCCGCGGTCGTCGCCTCACGAGGCCACCTTCGCGATGGCGGCGCGCTGCTCCCGCAGGTACTGGCCGACCAGTCGTTGCGTCAGCTGCACGAGCCGCGTCTCGTCGCGGCGCAGGGTGGCGACCGGCGCGCCGATCCTCAGCGGGGCGAGCGCGTGACCGCGATCGGCCAGGCCAGCATGCCCCAGCCATCGGCACGCAGGTTGTAGCCCACGGCGAAGCCGCGGGTACGCACGTCGCGCAGCACCGTCTCGATCTCCGTGATGCCGCTGAAGCGCCGACCTAGCGCCACGCGCCGGCGTCGAGCCTGCGAGATCAGGGCACGCACTTCCTCGCGCGAATGCTGCGAGGCGATCGCCAGGCCGGGGATCGAGAATGGCGTCGCGAGTTCGCCTGGAGCATTGGACGAAGGCCCGCGCACTTCGCCGATCAGCAGCGCCGCGATGCGTACCTGGTGGCCGGTGTGCACCCAGACGGTGACGGTGTTACCGGTCTCGTCACGCAGTGCAGCCATCAGGCGCCGCAGCGGCGGCGCGACCGCATAGCTCGAGTTCGCGTCCGAATACTCGAGGTAGCCGATTTCGGCCAGCTTCTGCAGCAGCCGATACATGCTGGCCTCTGGCACGGCGAGCCGCGTTGCGAGCTCATGGTTGGATATCGGGCTCGCCGCGACGCTCAATTCTTCCAGCGCGCCGAGCGCGCGCGCAACGGTGCGGGAGCGTTCGCCGGCAGCGGATTCAGGCGTCGTGGGTTTCACCGCGACAGTCCCCTCTCGCGCCGTCAGCGCGGTGCGGGGTTCAGGTACTTCTGCACGTCCGGGTCGATCGACGAGACCGGCACGCGATCGCGCGCCAGCTCGGAAAGCACCCGGTTCGTGAACGCCGCGAGTTCCTCGGCGCGCAGCTTTTCCCGTTCCGGGCTGTCCTGGTGGGCCTCGAGCGCACCCTCGGGCAGCACGCGGCGCGTGGCCAGTTCGGCCTCGAGCGCGCCAAGGCGCTCGCGCAGCATCCAGACCTCGGCGGTCAGCGCGACGATCGCGCCGACCGCGTTGTCCATCGGCAGCGCGCGCAGGAAGTCCGGCTCGGCACCGGTGATCGGGCCCTGCAGCGCGGCGTTGGAGCCCGGGCGCATCGCGCTGCTCATTTCTCGAACACGTAGAGGTTCCAGTAGTTCGCGCCGATCGGCGCCCGGTTCGGGCGCTTCACCGACCGGTTCAGGCGATCGAAGATCGTGATCGTGGTCTTCGCGAAGCCGGCCTCGTGCGCCCAGTCGGCGATCGGAGTGTCGTACCACGGCGTCGAGTAGGTCTCGTTGTTGGTCCAGGCATGCGAGCGCTGGATCGCGTTCTGGAAGTGATCGCCCGGGCGCAGGTGGAACTCGTGCCCGCCGAACACGCCGCCCGGCTTCAGCACGCGGCAGGCTTCCTTCAGCAAAGCCGGCGTGTGCGCGGGCGGCAGCTCGTGCAGCATGAAGTTGAAGAACACCAGGTCGAAGCTGTCATCGGCGTAGTCGAGGTGCTCGAGGTCCTGCTGCGAGAGATACAGCGTGACGCTGCGTTCTGCGGCGCGCTGGTTCGCGATATTCAGGCAGGGCGCCGAGAGGTCTACGCCGTGCAGCTCCGACTCGGGATGCATCTCGTGCCAGCTGAGCAGCGCCGCGCCGTGGCCGGTGCCCCAGTCGAGCACCTTCGCGAAGCGCCGCTGCGGCAGCGATTCGAACAGGATCCTGTAGATCCCGTTCGGGTCTGCGTGCGCCGGCACCGTCGTGCGCCGGCCGATCTCGTAGGCGATGCCGTCGAGCGGATCGTGCGTGACGCCGCCGGTGTGCTGGTGGAAAGGCACGTAGCGGAAGTACTCGGGGATTTCGAGCACCGGGTTCAGCCGCAACTGGGCCGGCGGCGTCGCCCGCGCAGTCTCCTCGAGACGCTGCTCGAGCGCCGCGCGCTGCGCCTCGAGCGTCGCGAAGATCCCGAGGCTCGGGCGGTGATACTTGAAGCGCTGCAGGTTGCGGTAATACCAGTTGTAGAGCTGGTAATCGATGCCGCGATCCAGGATCGCCTCGGCGCCGCGCCAGTCCGTCGGCGGCGGTGCGCCCGGCGTGGCCGCTTCCTCTTCGTAGCGGTCGTACATCTGCCCGAGCAACGGCCCTTCGACGTAGTTGCGCGCCGCACGCAGGAACGCGTGATGGCTGCGGAAGTCGCGGCTTTCGCGGACCTGCAGGGGGGGCACCCCGGGATGCTGCGGTTTCGGGACGGCGCTCATGGCTTCTGGCCTCTCTTGGGAGTCAGCCTGCCACAGGTGGTCATGATGGTCCACGGGGCGGCATCGTGCTCGACAGGGCCGAAGCCGCCAGCGTACCGTCTCCGCAACGCAACACTGGACTGAAATTGCCATGCCTGAACTGAAGGACCCCGCCATCGGCACCACGCCGGCCGCCCCGCCCACAGTCCCCGACCGGCTGCGTCGCGACCAGAGCGTCGCGAAGAGCCTGTTCGTCGGTTCGATCCTCGAGGAGAACCTGTTTCCTTATCCGAAGATCCGGGCGCGGGATCGCGAGATCCTCGGCTCCGTGGTCGAGGCGATCGACGGCTTCCTCGGCGACAAGGATGCCGATTTCAGGAAATGGGACCGCGAGGCGCAGCAGCCCGAGGACTTCATCCAGGGCTTGCGCGACATGGGCCTGTTCGGGCTGATCATCCCGGAGGAGCAGGGCGGCCTCGAGCTCTCGAACGGCGCCTATGCGCGGGTGCTGAGCCAGACCAGCACGCACGATGCCTCGGTGTCGCTCACGATCGGCGCGCACAGCTCGATCGGCATGAAGGGCCTCCTGCTCTATGGCACCGACGAGCAGAAAGCGCGCTATCTTCCGAAGCTCGCCACCGGTGAATACATCGCCGCGTTCTGCCTGACGGAATCCGGCTCGGGCTCGGATGCGGCCTCGATCCGCACCAGCGCGAAGCAGAATCCTGACGGCAGCTGGACGCTGAACGGCGAGAAGATCTGGATCACCAACGGCGGCATCGCGCAGGTCTTCACGGTGTTCGCGCGCACCGAGGGCGCTGAGGGCAAGATCACCGCGTTCGTCGTCGAGGCAGGCTGGCCCGGCGTCAGCCACGGCCATCACGAAGACAAGATGGGCATCCGTGCCTCCTCGACCACGATCGTCAGCTTCGCCGACGTGCGCGTGCCGCCCGAGAACGTGCTCGGCGGCGAGGGCAAGGGCTTCAAGGTCGCGATGGGCATCCTCAACAGCGGCCGCACCGGCCTCGGCGGCGGCGCGGTCGGCGGCATGAAGACGCTGATCCGGCTCGCGAGCGCGCAGGCGAACGAGCGCAGGCAGTTCGGCGCGCCGATCGCGAGCTACGGCCTGGTGCGCGAGAAGATCGCGCAGATGACGATCGACTGTTTCGCCGCCGAGAGCACGGTGTGGATGCTGGCGCACTACATCGACTCGGGCGTCGAGGACTATGCGACCGAGGCGGCGATCAGCAAGGTGTTCGCGAGCGATGCGATCCAGCGCTGCGGCAGCGACGCGCTGCAGATCGCCGGCGGCAACGGCTTCATGCGCGAGTATCCCTACGAGCAGATCGTCCGCGACAGCCGGATCCTCTCGATCTTCGAGGGAACGAACGAGATCCTGCGGCTGTTCGTCGGGCTCTCGGGCCTGAAGGATGCCGGCAAGGCGCTGAACGAGCTGAAGACCGCGGTCGACGATATCTTCAATCACCCGATCAAGGGCTTCGGCATGCTTTCGGGCTACGCCGGCCAGAAGCTGACGCAGGCGACCGGTGTCGGCCGCGACCGCATCGCGAGCCGGCTGCCGCAGGAGCTCGCCGAGGCGCAGGCGATCTTCGAGAAGTACGCGCTGGAGCTCTCGAGCGCTTCGGGCTTCATGCTGCGCAAGTACGGCAAGTCGGTGGTCGACCGCCAGTACGACCTGAAGCGCCTCGCCGACGTCGCGATCGACCTGTTCGTCGGTCTCTGCACGCTGTCGCGCGCCGCGACGCTCGCGGCCGAGGGCGATGCGAACGCCGAGCAGGCGATCTCGATCGCGGCGTTGTTCTCGCAGCAGGCGAAGCGCCGGATGGCCGCGAACGTCCGTCGTCTGACGCGCAACGAGGATGCGGGCCTCGACGCGCTGGCCGGGTTCACGCTCGAGCGCGGCAGCTATGCCTGGGACGTGCTCTGATGGGCGAGATCGTCGCGCCGGAGGGCGCGCCGCTCGCCGTCGCCGTGATCAGCAGCCGTGACCTGGAGGTCTCCACGCGCTTCTACGCCGACGTGATCGGCCTCGATGTCATGGACGAGACGCGTTGGTCGGGTTCCGCGTTCGAGCGTCTCTGGGAACTGCCGCCCGGTGCAGCGGCGCGCTGCCGCCTGCTCGCCGCGGGCGCATCCGCGGTCGGTCGCGTGCTGCTGGTGGAGTTCGACGGGCGCAGCCTGGCCGCAGGCACCGTGCGCGAGTCGATCCACCCGCGGGCGGATTCGCAGCAGTTCGGCCTCGCCAACCTCAACTTCTACGATGCGGACATCCACGCTTCGACTGCGCGCCTGAAGGCGGCCGGCTACTCGTTCTGGAGCGAACCGACCCGGCACAGCCTGACGGCGGGTGTCGGCAACCCGATCGAGGTCATCTTCGACGGGCCCGACGGCGTCGCGATCAACCTGATCGAGTTGGCCAGCACCGACCCGGCGACGCGCATCGGTCAGATGCGCGCCTATGTCGATCGTCATGGCCGCACCCGCACCGGTTTCACGCCGGTGGTGACCACCTCGCACGTCGCGCGTTCGATCCCGCGCGCGCGGGTCTTCTACGAGCGCGTGCTGCGTATGGGCGTGCTGATCGACGAGGTGATGTCCGCCGATCGCGTCAACGCCTTCCTGCGCCTGCCGGACGGCGCGCGCACCCACATCACGTTCATGCAGGGCAACCACATGTTCGGCAAGATCGCGCTCGCCGAGCCGCTCAACTACGCCGACGCCTGCGTCGACCTGCGGCCGCGCGCGCACGCGCCGAACGTCGGCTACCTTGCCCAGGCGTTCGAACTGCGCTCGTCGGCTGCGCTCGAGGCCGCGATCCGCGCCTGCCGCGAGCTCGAGGTGGAGTTCGTCTGCGAGCCCGAGCTCGGCGAACTCCCAGGGCTCGGCCGGCGCCATCACCTGATGGTGCGCAACCCGGGCAGCGGCGCGCTGCAATGGCTGCTCGGCCCGGCGCACTGAGCGCTTCCGCTGCGGCAGACGAGGGGCCTGGCCATGGCGATGATCTACCAGCTGCTGAATGTGTTCACGCGCGATCGCGACCGGCTCCGCGGCACCCTCTTTGTGTTTTCGAGGACGGTAGTGGCATTGACGCCGTCCTCATGCAGGCGCTGGCGCGGCAGTTCAACTTGTCGGAGACGACGTTCCTGTTGCCGTCGGTGCGTGCGACGGCGGGCGTGCGCATCTTCACGCCGGACTTCGAGACGCCGTTCGCCGGTCACCCGACTCTCGGCACGGCTCACGTGGTCCGCCGGCTCGGGCGCGGCGGCGACGCGCTCGAACTCGAGATGCCGGCGGGCGTGATCCCTGTCCAGGCGCGGCTATTCGCCTAGCAACTGCACGGCGTCGATCTAGTTCCAGCCGCAGACCGCGTTGTCCTCGGCGAGCGCAGTCAGCAACGCCAGCGTCGCACCCTTCTCGTCATTCGAGGTAGGCATAGCCGTTGAGTTCGCCTTCGTAGAAGCGCTTCAGCGCCTGGCTCTCGGCGACCGTCATGCGGCCCTCGCGGATCGCGCGCTCGCAGTCGCGCGCCAGCGCCGGGTAGAGCTCTGCGACGTCGTACTCCATGTACTCGAGCACCTTGTTCGCGGTGTCTCCCATGACGACCTCGTCGATCCACCAGCTGCCGTCTTCTTCGAGCCGGATGTGCACCACGTGGGTGTCGCCGAACAGGTTGTGCAGGTCGCCGAGCGTCTCCTGGTAGGCGCCGACCAGGAACGCGGCGAGGTAGTACTCCTCGCCCTCGGCGATGTCGTGCAGCTCGAGCGTGCGCTTGATCTCGCGGTGGCTGACGAAGTGGTCGATCTTGCCGTCGGAGTCGCAGGTGATGTCGGCGAGCACGCCGCGGCGTGTCGGCGCTTCGGCGAGGCGGTGGATCGGCATGATCGGGAACAGCTGGTCGATCGCCCAGCTGTCCGGCAACGACTGGAACACCGACATGTTGCAGAAATAGATGTCGGAGAGGATCGACTCGAGGCTCTCGAGCTCCTCCGGCACCTCGTCGAGCTTGCGGCAGAAGTGGCGGATCTTCGCGCAGGTCGCCCAGTATAGGCGTTCGGCGAGGCCGCGGAATTCCAGCGACATCAGGCCGAGGTTGAACATCTGCAGGCACTGCTCGCGCGCCGTCATCGCATCGTGCCAGCACTCCACCAGGCGCCGCTCGCTGACCTCGCGGTAGGCGTCGAGCAGGTCGAGCACCGGCTGGGGCAGCGGGCCGATGCCGCGGGCGCGGAATTCCTCGTCCTCGCGACCGGTGACGCGGAACTTGTCGAGCGCCGAGGTGCCGAGGGTGTTGAAGATCAGCACGCTGTGGTGCGCGGCGATCGCGCGGCCCGATTCGCTGACGATCCGCGGGTGCGGGATGCCGCGCGCGTTGCAGACGCTGGCGACGCGATAGACCACGTCGTTCGCGTATTCGTTGAGGTTGTAGTTCATCGACGAGGCGTAGTTGGTGCCCGAGCCGTCGTAGTCGACGCCGAGGCCGCCACCGACGTCGATGTATTCGAGGCCCGCCCCGAGCAGCTTCAGCTCGGCATACACGTGGGAGAGCTCGTTGATCGCGTCCTTGACGCGGCGGATGTCCTGCAGCTGGCTGCCCGGGTGGCAGTGAACCAGTTTCAGGCAGTCGAGCATGTCGTGCTGCTTCAGCACCTCGATCAGCTCGAGGATCTCGGTGATGAACAGGCCGAACTTCGATTTCTCGCCCGCGGAGTCGCGCCACTTGCCGGAGCCCTCGCTGGCGAGCTTCACGCGCACGCCGAGCTTGGGGCGCACGCCGTATTTCTTCGCCTGCCTGAGGATCAGGCCGAGCTCGGAGAAGTTCTCGACCACCGGGATGATCGTGCGGCCGAGCTTGGTGGCGAGGATCACCGCCTCGATGTAGCTGTCGTCCTTGAAGCCGTTGCAGACGATCAGGCGGTCGGAGGAACCCTCGCTCATCGCCATCACCGCGAGCAGCTCGGGCTTGCTGCCGACCTCGAGCCCGAAGCCGAACTCCTTGCCGTAGCGGTAGACCTCTTCGACGACCAGGCGCTGCTGGTTCACCTTGATCGGATACACCGCGCAATAGCCGTTGCGGTAGTCGTTCTCGGCGATCGCCTGCGCGAACGCGTCGTGCAGGTGGCGGAGGCGATGCGCGAGGATCCCGGAGAATCGCACCACTACGGGCGTGGTCAGTTCGCGTTCCTTCAGCCCCTGCACCACCTCGAACAGGTCGATCTCGTGGCCCGGCCGCTGATCCGGGCGCACGACGACGTGGCCGGCAGCGTTGACGGAAAAGTAGCCCTTGCCCCACGCGTCGACGTGGTAGAGCTCGCGGGAGTCGTCGACGCTCCAGGGCGTAACGCCGTTGCGGCGCGCAGGGCCGCCGTTCTGGTTGCCTTGGACGGCATTGGGTTCGGCAGACATGCGCGCGACCTTAACAGAGAGAAATGACGGATACAGTCGGCACGTGCGCTCAGGCTGCGCCGGTGGCGATCGGGCGCGCCGGATCGTGGATCCATTCGCTCCAGGATCCCGGATAGAGCCGGGCGCCCGGCAGGCCCGCATGCTCGAGCGCGAGCAGGTTCAGGCAGGCGCTGACGCCCGAGCCGCACATCGCGACCATCGCCGAGGGCGGGTCGGACTGCAGCGTCTCGCGCCAGCGCGCCCGCAGTTCCTCGGGTGACAGCAGGCGGCCGTCGGCGCCGAGGTTGCGCGCGAACGGATGGTTGACGGCCCCGGGCACGTGGCCGGCGACCGGGTCGATGGTCTCGTTCTGGCCGGCAAAGCGATCGGCGCCGCGTGCATCGACCAGCCGCACGGCCGCGCCCGCCGTGGCAGGCTTTGCGGCGCCCTGACGAGGCGCGACGCCCCTGGTCGCCACGAAGGCCGCGACGCAGGCCGCGTCGACGATCGCGTCGGCGTCCGGATGCGCGCGGAAGCGGCGCGGCTCGCGCGACGGCGT
>Ga0163144_10020197_pt1 | contig 13341 bp, 8 predicted proteins | sample OliLak19BULKMAT1_FD_123175 | JGI IMG/M metagenome (GOLD analysis project Ga0163144, IMG submission 123175) | Freshwater microbial mat bacterial communities from Lake Vanda, McMurdo Dry Valleys, Antarctica - Oligotrophic Lake LV.19.BULKMAT1 | ecosystem: Environmental > Aquatic > Freshwater > Lake... | reverse complement strand
GGGCTACGCGACGAGGAGTACCTTCGGCTCAAGGTTCTTAGCTGTATGCTGCCGGAGATCTAAAAATTGCAGAAACTCTATATCAAATGTTGAAAAGTTACCCACTCGAAACGGAGAAGAGCCGAATTCTGAATAGGGGCGTTCCATCAGTCCCCGCTCTCCCATTTCCGCCGGTGTTTTTTGCGATTTCGAAAACACCGGTGCCGGTATTGGCTTCGTCGATTCCGATCTGCAAACTATTTCTGGCCGAGATGGTTTGGGAATTTGCAAAGATTTGTCCCATTCCGAGCTGGCGCACATCTGAGCCATCGCGAACTTCGTATGTACTGACGGCATTTGCCCCTGAACCTTTTAGTATAAATACTGGACTGACGTTATTACTAACGCTGATCATGGCATACCCGGCGCCCGCGGCACCCGATGTAACGTAAAATGGCGTGGTGGTCGAAGTACCGGATCCCGTATCTATTTGAAACTTTGCGTTTGGAGCTGTTGTTCCAATCCCGACGTTGCCATCGTTCCTGACGAAGAATTTGGAATTGCCGGCGGAGTCTGTGACGTTCAGCGCCGATGTCGTGGAATCAGTGGTGGTTCCCTGAATAGTGAGCTTGGACCCCGCGCTGCCGCCGGCGAGGCCGATCCCGGCGTTTCCGCCCATCAAGCTGAATGAAGGAGCACTACCCGCCGCGGTGAAAGTCGTGGAGCCGTTTGAAGCGACACCGAACGTAAAGTAATTGCTCGAGTCATATCGGAGGGACTGCTGAGGACTTGTCGTGGAAGTAATTGTCTGAGAGCCGCTACTGCTCGTGCCGGGCACGGTCAGCGTGCCGTCGGGACCGAACTTGGCGAGGACCGTCCCGGCTGAATTTTGAAGTTCAAGGAGATTGGCCGTCTGCGCCGCCGCTCCCTGGATGATCACGCCGGTAGCTGCCGCGATGCCAGCCTTGATGTGGGCGGTTGCGCCTGGGGCTGCGGTGCCGATCCCGACGTTGCCGTCTCTATCTATTCTCAGGCGCTCGCTCAGTGCGTTCAATCCCGCACCCGCAGCGCCGGAAGGAGCCGTCTGAAAAATTATATCTCCACCTACCGCGCTCCCTGTACCCTGCCCGCCCGCAATATTAACGTTGGCGCCAGTCACGTTGGCGCCGCTTCCGCTCGTTCCACGCAGCGTGAAAGAATAAGGCGAAGTCGATGTAACCCCTGTTCCGAAATAGACATTCGTGACGGGTCCTTGAACTGTATCGCCGAGAGCCCCAGCAACAAACTGATTCTGACCCGTCGTTTGTGAGTAGAGACCCAGGGCAATACTGCTCACGAAATTGGCAGCTGCCCCAGCACCTATGGCGGTTCCGACAGCGGCTTGGGAGCCTTTTCCGATGGCAGTACTATTGTAAGCCGACCCAGTCGCGCCGTTGCCAATGACAGTGGTGTAGTAAGTATCGCCGGTCGTAATCCCTCCAATGATGACATTCTCACCAGCCGTAGAAGCTACGCTTTCTGTTCCGCCAATGACGACTGAACTTTGGTTCACCGCGACGGCGCCCTTTCCAATTGCGGTAGAACCAGATCCGGATCCAAAACCGGTGGTCAATACTTGGGCATTGTTCCCAATAGCGGTCGAGTTAACGGCATTTGCCACAGCGTTTAGACCCAGCTTTTCGCTGGATGCTCCAGCTCCCGCACTCGTGATCGAAGGAACGATGAAACCTCCGTCCTTATCCACGCGAGCAAGTGCAGTTCCACTTGAGTTTTGCACTTGGAATAGATCCGCAGTTTGACCGGCGGCTGCCTTGATGGTGACTCCCGTTGTGCCCATGGAGCCGACGACAACATGAAGCTGACTTTGGGGACCGGTCGTCCCGATCCCCACGTTGCCATTCGTCGTCACTCTCATCGCTTCAGCGCCGCCAATGCTGATTTTTACGGCGCCGTTAACATGATTCGAATTCAGATCAATCCCGTTTATTCCCGAATCGAGCTGGATAAGGCCATTTGAGTTCACCGTCAGTTCAGCACTTCCTCCGTCAAAACCTAGACTAAGCTTGTTCGATGCAGCAATTACGTTGAGGGCCGCCCGAAAAGAACCACTTACGGTGGGCTGGCCGAAGAGAATCTTATCCAAAACATCGAGTTTTGCGGCCGGGCTCGCCGTACCGATCCCGACGTTGCCTGTGGTGTAATAGGTGTCCGGTCCGGTGATGCCCCACGGACTTGCCCCGGTGGAGCCCGTCACCCCCGAAGCTCCACTTGCTCCGGTTGCGCCAATGGCGCCGGTATTACCTGATTCACCGGTAGCTCCGGTTTTACCGCTTGTGCCCGTCGCGCCTGATTCTCCGGTAGCGCCAGTTTTACCGCTTGTGCCCGTCGCGCCTGAGTGTCCGCTTGCGCCGGTCGTGCCGGTCGCGCCGGTTGCACCTACACCGCTTCCGGCTGTGGATTTGGCAATCGTCAGCCAGTTTTCGCCATCGCTCACGATAGTGACTGACTGGAACTGAGCGGTCAGGCTAAACGTCGATGATCCGCCGATCAGTTGGTTGCCGTTTGGACGAATAATCACGGCATTGACTGAGGAGTCGGCTTTGACAATCGTGTAGGAACGACCCACGATTCCGGCGGCGGTCGGAAGTGCAATGGTAGCCGTTCCGCCTGAAGCGTTGGCCGAGTGGACGCTGTCGCCCACGCCCAGAGTGGCGTTGCCCCCGGCTGCGCCGTACGCAGTTGCGAACGAGCCGTTGACTTGGAACGTGGAGTTCGGACCCGTGGTTCCGATACCGACGTTGCCGGCATTCGTGGCCACCATTCGCGTGGCCCAGGTGATGGCGTTTCCGGCAGTTCCAGTTCCGGCAGTCTTGAACTGGATGTCGCCTGAAGTCGTTTGAGCGATCTGGCTTGCCGGATTGGCCGTATCGTACACGAAACCGCTTCCGCCAATGTTTCGCCCGTACGTGTTGTTGCTCCAAGTCGCCAGGTCATAGAACTTCTGGATCGAAGCATCGCCAGAGCTTCCGCCTTCAAATCGGATGTGATCGTCCAGGCTGCTAGCACCCTGCTGGCCGATGTGCAGGAAACTTTGTGGACTTGTAGTGCCGATGCCGACGTTGCCGCTCGCACTGATACGCATCCTTTCACCCGCTGAAGACGCCAGGCACCCCGATCCGGTGCAGGTATTGTTTGTGATAAATCTCAGCGGAAAATTACTAGTCGTACCTAATTCCATCCCAACATAGGTGGCACCCGAGGTTACAACATTGCGTGTGACCCCCGATACGTTACCAAAGCTGGTGCTGTTCTTGACGATTTGGAATCCTAACGAAGCTTCATTGCCCGCCGAATCACCGGTTACGATCGGCCCGCTCGTAACCCCGTACCCGCCGTCAAAGGTGGTGCCGTATGCAATTTCTAGTTTTTTAGTGGGCGTCGACGTCCCGATGCCGACGTTCCCCATGTGGTAAGTATCCGGTCCGGTAATACCCCACGGACTTGCTCCCGTCGCGCCCGTCGCGCCCGTCGCGCCCGTCGCACCAGTGGAGCCCGTCGCGCCCCTCGTGCCTTCCGAGCCGGTTTCGCCGGTCGCTCCCGATTTTCCCGTCGCGCCCGTTTCACCGGTGTATCCAGCTCCCGTTGCGCCTGTCGCGCCCGTCAAACCGGATTCGCCGGTGGCGCCCGTCGCTCCCGTGAAACCTGCACCCGTCGCGCCCGTTGCACCGCTCGTACCTTGAGTACCGGTTTCACCGGTGGCTCCCGATCCGCCCGTCGCACCACTGGAGCCCGTCGCTCCCGTCGCGCCGCTCGTGCCTTGTGAGCCGGTTTCGCCGGTGGCGCCCGTCGCTCCCGTGTAACCTGCACCCGTCGCGCCCGTCGCGCCCGTCGCACCGCTCGTGCCTTGTGAGCCGGTTTCGCCGGTCGCTCCCGATTTTCCCGTCGGGCCTGTTTCACCGGTGTATCCAGCTCCCGTTGCGCCTGTCGCGCCCGTCAAACCGGATTCGCCGGTGGCGCCCGTTGCACCCGTGTAACCTGCACCCGTCGCGCCCGTCGCACCGCTCGTACCCGTCGCGCCCGTTGCACCAGACTCACCGTTACCACCGGTCAAACCCGCCGCGCCCGATGCGCCCGTCGCGCCGGATAGGCCACTTTGGCCCGTGAAACCTTGAATCCCCGCACCGCCGGCCAAACCAGCCGTACCCGTTTCGCCCGTCGCGCCGGTTGCACCCGTCGCGCCCGATGCGCCCGCCGCGCCACTCGCGCCCGTGACGCCCGTCGCGCCCGTGACGCCCGTCGCGCCCGTTGCCGTCGAAACAGTTCCGAGATAAACGCCGGTCGAAGAAATGATGGGACCGATGCCCGAAATCGCGAGAGCGTAAGCGCCTGTCGGAGCGATGACCACAGACCTTGGATTGATGTTGCGACCGAGCACATCGCCCGCTTGGCGCGCGTAGAAGGCGCTCACGGCGCCCGTCATTTCAAAACGCGGACTCATCGGAGCGCCGTCACCCGAAACTTCGATTTCCAAATAGAGTGAAGAAGTTGCGCCAAGCGTATCGACCGGAAGCGCGGTCGCTTTGCCGAGATTCGCGAAGAACGCGCCGTCAACGGCCGTGATGGCTTGAACTTCGCTCCAGACGAGCGTGCCCGCGACATCCGCGTCGTAAATTCTGAAAGTGATCGTCACCGCACCGTTGACTTCAACTCCGGCGGCATTTCGGAGATAACCTTGGAAATCGAGCGTCTCGGAAGTCGGAGGAGCCGCGGCAAATACATCGGACGAGAGTGTGCCCACGAGAAGCAAACTCGTGATCAAAAGAATCACGCGCGAAAAGACGCACGCAAATGCCTTTGGTGAAGGCTTTTTTCTACAAACGTACCGGATTGAATTCCTGACTAAATCATACAAGTACTAAACGGGGATGTAAAATTTAGCTTCTTTGACCCGGTCAAAATCGACACACTGTGAACGCGATGACTTCATCGAAGATCTCCGACATCGAAACCACGCGTGCAGCACTCGACAAAGTTTCAAAGAGTTTTTGCGCGGCCAAGTGGCTGCAAGTGACCCTGCATCTACAGAACGGGCAAGGCCACTCCTGCCACCATCCGGATACCCACGCGATCGATGCGGCCGCTATTGAGGTCAATCCGTCCGCCCTCCACAATACCGAACATAAGAAGGTGCAACGCGCAGCTATGCTCCAGGGTGGCCGGCCGCCTGAATGCGCCTACTGCTGGGCCATCGAGGATACGCCGGGATCGTTCATCAGCGATCGCCATATCAAATCCAACGACCCTTGGGCGAAACCGCACCTCGACCGCATTCAAGCGCTACCCGCGAGCGCCGATGTCGCCCCCACTTACGTCGAAGTCAGCTTCAGCAATCTCTGCAATTTCAAGTGCGCCTATTGCGCCCCCAATATCTCGAGCCGCTGGCACGAAGAGATCCGCCAACACGGCCCCTATCCCACGTCCACGCGTTACAACGACCTTGAACAGATCGCGCGCGAAGGGAAATCTCCCTTGCCCGAGCACGAGGCCAATCCCTATGTCGACGCGTTCTGGAACTGGTGGCCCGAACTCTACGAGACGCTCGAAGTCTTTCGCATCACGGGTGGTGAACCGCTGCTCAATAAAAACACTTTCCGCATTCTCGAATACGTGGACGCCCACCCCAATCCGCGACTGGACCTAGCGATCAATTCGAATCTCGACGTACCGGGGAAACTTTTTGAATCTTTCATCGGTCTCGCGAAAAGCATTTCGCAGGGGCGAAAATCCCGAACCCTGACCGTCTACACGAGCATCGACGCGTGGGGGCCGCAGGCCGAGTATATTCGCCATGGCCTGAGTTGCGAGCGCTTCATGGCCAACGTCCGGCGGCTTTTGGAGGCCGTTCCCGAAGCGGAACTGGTCTTCACTTGCACGTTCAACGCGTTGTCTGTCCCGAGTTTTCTTCGCCTGCTCGAGGAGATCACCGCGCTCAAGTTTCGTTACGACCGTGAAATCCGGGCCGGACAAAGACGCATCACCCTGGACTGCTCGTATTTGCGATACCCGGAATTTCTCGCACTTCCGATTTTGCGGGCGTCCGCGATCGAGCCGCTCTGGCTCGCGATGGCGTATATGGACAGTCAGGCGACCTATTCGGATTTTGAACGCAAGAAGGTTCGCCGCGTGATCGCGTGGTTTGAGCGTATGGAGGAAACTCCGAGCCGGGATCGCCTGCGCGAGGACTTCGTGAAGTTCGTCGACGAACACGACCGACGTCGGGGGACGAACTTCAAAGCGACGTTTCCCGGTCTGGTCGATCAAATTCTGCGGTAGATGACGGTCCCCGAAGCCTCGAGACGCTCAAACGCGGGATCCGCGGAAAGCACCATTTCCGCCTGCGGAAAAGCGCCCGTGATGACTTCGTCCAAGATGAGATAACGAATTCGCCAGCGCTCCACGGTCTTCGCCCGCACGGCGGGATCCGGATTCCCAAACAGGTCATGGAGATCCTCAACCGTCACTTCGGCGCTCGGAATGGACGTGAACTTCATGAGCGCCAGAAATCCGATCGCCTTGCTGCCGGCCGTGTCGACCAAGCGACGCTCAAGAGCCCAATCACGCTTGGGATAAACCACGATCGGAACGCCGGCTCCTTTGGCGGGATCATCCGGCGTGTCGATCGAGAGCACGTAATCCTTCCCCTTCTCTAGCCGTCCAAGCGACAGGAAGGGAGCATCAGAAGTAGACGAGAGTCCGCGATCCACCCCACCGATGGAAATTCGCGCCGGTGCCGCCCCGAGGTCCGTGCCTCGATAAAGGTCCCACTCCCCGTCATAGGGAACCTGAAAGCGAAGATCCGGGCCCTTGACCCAAACCAGATTTTTTTCGGGTTCATCGACCGTGTAAAACATTCCCTGGGCGTTACGCCGGATGTGTAGTTTGTCTTGCCAGTATTTTTCGTAAATAGTCAGGTCGTTCCAATAGGCGATGTAAATCGGGCAGATGGTATCGGGACCGTCGCGATAGTGAACCCGACGGCGCATGTAGGTTTCGAAGTTCGTAACCGAATCGCCGGTCACGAACGTTTCGCCAATGCCCGCGCCTCGGAAAATGAGCGTATCGATGAGCGGTGATTGGACCTTCATGAAGGCGTACGAATTCGCCGTGCACGAGTCGCAGCCCTTGGCGCGAATCGGACGGCCGAGCCAATGATCCGAGACCGCCCCCGTGGCGAAGGCCGCATACATCGGAAAACTGTAGGTCTGTTGTCCGCGCCACTGATTGGCCGTGTGCTTGGCGAGATGCGCATGCATGACTCGCTCGAGCCAGGGAAATTTTTTTTTATCATCGAAGAATAGTGCGCGGTACGGCGCGACCGTCTGTAGCGGCAGAATCATCGCGAGTGCTGCCCCGACTCCGACTCGTCGAGGAGTCAGCGCGAGATGAACTCGCTTGAAATATTCGGCCGCATATTTCAAGCCCCAGGCGTAGGCCACGACCATGAACGGGTTGTTCCAGTAAAGCGCCGCGTTCTTCCACACGTCCCAGATATAGGGCCGCTCCCCCATCGGATTCAGATCGAACTTGAGGAGGTAAATCGGGATGATCTGGAAAAAACAGGAAACCAGAAATCCAGTGACGAGAAAACGGGCGCCCTCGTCCCTGCGGCACGAGAAGAGCGCCAGGATGAGAATCGCCCCGTATAAATAGCCAAGAAGTCCGTAACTTTGAAAATTGAGCATGAGGAACGACGCTTTGACCGCGAAGAACACCCAGTTAAAAGTCGGCGAATGCACCGGATTCACCCAGTACGCCCAGCCGAACGCCAGGATAGTGAGGCCTGGGAGCACCCAAGCGCGCCAACGCGCCCCTTCCTCCTGAGACCTTGGTTTAACGGGCCGATCCGAGAGACGAAGAATCAGATAGGAAAGCACCATCGCCGCGATCGGCGCCAGAAACGACCAATATATCGCCCGGTCCACTTTGCTCCAGGCGAACCCCTGCACGAGGTGCGGAAATTGAAGCACGCTCGTGAAGAAGAAAAGCTTCCACACATCGATCCATTGCTGGCGCCTTCCGGCCACCCAATCAAACGCCGCCCAGGCCAGGTAGAATAGAAACACTTTGATGGTGGTGGCTGGACTGTAATTCCAGGCGGACGCCAAACTGAAAATCGCGAGCAGAAGATCCGAATCCAGTTTTGATTTTGCGTACCGAAACAGGAATGCGGTCGTCCAAAGGAAAAAGCCCACTCCGATCACCGATCCACGAATCTCTCCGGCTTTGAACGCCAGCGGGAGCGCGAATATCAGAATTGCGAGCGGATCGAATCGGCGCGTGCCTAAAACCGCACGGCAAAGCACCACGCTTCCACCCAGAATAAACGGCGCGTGCCAGGGCGCCCAGGCGGAGATCGGATTGAGGACGGACGTTTGCGGGAAAAAGACGGAGGTCATGGCAGCGAGGACCGACATTCCGTGCTGGCCTTCACCCATGAGCGGCAGGAGCTGACCGGTCCGGGCCATATGACCGCCACTGACGACGAACAGACCGTCAAACCATGGCAGTAGCGAATTGCAGCTGGCCCAACCGTAAAGAAACGCGCCGAGGGCCGCCACCACGGCGAGGAATTTCTCTTCCCGCCAAAAGGTACGAAGCGGCAAGCGGGGCAAAAAACCGATTTTGAGGCGGAAACCCGCATAAGCCAGGATTCCCAAGCCGCCGACGATGACCATCCAGACGCTGAAGACTCCCAAAATTCCGAATGCTAGATTTACCGTGTAAGAGAACCAGATTCCAAAAATCCAATCCGTTCGCGAGTTGAGTTTGCTGAGTGACTTGAATCGCGCGGCCAGATGATGGCGCACGACTTCGCCCAGTTTGAAAACCCAGGCGACTACGATGAACGACGTGGCGCAAAAGTAGGGCAGCCAGGTCCACAAGCACTCGAGAGCGGTGAGCTCGTGATAAGCATTGAGGTTGAACATCGTCGAGATGTCTAGATTCTCGTATAGATTCGACTGGATGTCTATGCGTCGAGCCTAATTAGGTGAACTAAAGCGGGACGTAAGTAAACGTGATCCGCGCGTTTGCGCTCGGCGCGCCCGGCAACCCGGACTGATCAATGTCCACGACCCTACCGGTCACTTTAATCGCACCCTGGCTAATCTGCGTGACAACCCCGCTGTCTGATATTTCCGCGCGTACCGGAGCCGTGGACGAGGGATCCTTCGTCAAGGTGAAGGACGTCACCACGACCTGCTCGACCTGCGTATCCAGAACTTGACCTACCTGGGCCAGCACGGCTTTGAAATCCACGTTGTTGATATTGGCTCTGATCGAAAGCGCGCCCGCCGAATTCGCTCCATCGGCTTTCACGGCATCGTGCACGGCCAGATACTCCGGCCCCCAACGTTCGTTGTTGTGGCGCTCCAGTACGTTGTTTTGCAACCTCAGCCCGCAGTAATCGTTTCCAATCTCCACGCACGTGAGATTGGCGATCGTGACCACGAAGTAATTCGGATCCGATTTGCCATCAAGCGTGGTGAAGAAAGTGTTCAGCTTCTTGCGGACCAGATCACCCAGCAAATTGGACTCCGCGGTGACTTCCGCATCCGTCATACGCTTATATTTAGCGGCAGTGTGGTCGATGGTGGTCACGCCGTCAGTGATGATATCCTGGCTATGCTCATCGCCCACCAAAATGATGCCGCGCAGTTTGTTCTTTCGGAACAGGCACCCGATGCCGGTGCTCGCGCAGCTGGCTTGCCCTTCATTGTCTTCGAGCATCTTAATGATGGATTGCAAGCCGCGTTCGCTCCCATTGCCCGCGGTGCCGACTTTAGCGTTGATGCCGAAGTCCGCCGCGAGCTTCACCAGATCAACCGCCGTACCATCTGAATTCTGAGTTTCCAAAATCGGATTGCCGGTTCGCGCGCTGGGTAATACCTCGTCGAGGGTACAATCATTCTTGAGACTTGCGATATTGGGCCGAATCCCGTCATGGACGCCGGGGAGCAGGAAGGAATAGCACTTGCCCTGACCGGGACCGTACTTTGCCACCACATCGGTCGCGCCCGCCAGATAGGTATCCGACGGAATCGCGGCCAGTCGAATATTACGATCCTTCGTGAAGTAAGTCGTGGCGAACTCCTTGAAGCCATCGGTGAGCGCAGTTTGATGGTTGCCCATGCTGCCTGAGTTGTCGACCATCCAAAGCAGATCGACATCGCGGTACCGTTGCACGGTCTTGGCTATCGATGAGCTCAGCATGAAGTTCTCCAGAACTTCTTCGTTGCCGTTGAGTTGCGTGAATTTTAATGGGGAGAAATAGCCGGTCACCGCCTTGGTGCACGCAGTGCTGCTTGCGGCCGCAACGGCCAATGCAAGCAAGCGCTTTAGGCTTTGCCCAGTAAACATAGATACCCCAGGCCAGATTGAAGCAACGCCTGGGCCAGCGTTCGAATGGGCCCCCTCATAGATATACGGGTTCTAGACAAGCAATCGCCTGGCCAAGAAAAAGACACTGTCGATTCGAATGCTGGGTCACGGAGGACTCAGCTTTCAAGCGGTTCGAAAACGTGCCCGCAACGCGAAGGCCGCGATGAGCGGGGCGATGCAAAACACGGCGCCGAGAAATAAAAACACTCCCCGCCTCCCGATCGTGTCATCGACCCACTTCTGGTACTTTCCCGCACCGTCACCCCAGATGACGACGTTCTTCGCGAACACGGTGCCCGCGTTCAGACTCATCTCGAGCACGACCCCTTGATAAGTCGATTTGACGCCGACGTTTGAACCGTTTTGGAAACCCGAAGGCATTCCTTCCGGAACAATGAAACTTTGCGGAACGAAAAACTCGAGACCGAAACCCTGTATCCGGAAGCGATAGCCGCGATCGAGCAAGCTGTGCCGAGCTTCGGTGATTCGGCCCGCTCGAACTTCACCTTGATAGAGGTTCGCGCTTTTCCACCCTGAAAGTTGATTGAGCGAAAGTCCGTAACCGGCGAATCCGAGTCCGAGCCATAAGCCACCCAGCACCGCGACACCCATCACGCCGCGCGCGCCGACTTTCACGCCTGCTGTGAAGCGGGGTCGGGAAACAATGCTGCGTAGCAATGTGGAAGATGCGGATCGGTTCGCCATAAGCTCTATATCCGCGTTTCGGCGACGGGACTCTACTCCTTGAGTTTAATCCCGGAGGCTCCGATACGCTCGGCGTGCCCAGCTTACTTGAATATTTATTGGCACCCTGGAAGATTTTTCAGTTCCTGGGGTTTGGTGGCGGAACGCCTCCGTCCATATCCACGGCCGCGATCACGGTGCCCGCCTATGAAGGACTATGCGGCGTGCGCGACATTGGGGGGCAGCTCCTCCATACATGTTCCGTCGGCGGTTACGAAATGCCGGGTTTCATTTTCTTCGCGTCGTTTCTCATCCTCATGCTCTTTGCGGTTTCGTCCACCCTGATGATGCGTCAGTGCGTGCAGCTCTCACGCGTGCTCAAAGACGTGACTCGCGGGATCACCCGCCTCAAAAAGAATTCCGGCTTCTTGACCTCGGCCGAAGTGGCGGCCATCTCGGAGATCATGGCCAAAGATCCCGTCCTCTACTCCGCCTGGCACGGATTTGAGGAATCACTTTTGAAATCGCCGAACGGGGACGAGATTTGGGCCACCGCACCAATCGAAGCTCACCTGACGCGCGTCGTGATCGTCGAAGATCATCTTCATACGGCTTTTTACAACGCGGTTCCCGGCGTCCTCACGGGACTCGGGCTGCTCATGACGTTCGTCGCGATCCTCGATGGCCTCTCGCACGTTTCGGTTTCCACCACGATGGATGTCACGGGGATCGGCGGCCTGATTAACGGGCTGTCCGGGAAGTTCGTTTCATCGATCGTTGCCGTCACTTGCGCCGTCAGCTTCGTTTTCGTCGAGCGAATCGCGTATTCCAAGCCACACGCCGCCTACCGGGCCTTGATTCAAAAGCTCGTCCCCCGTTTCAAGCGCCGGACGGCGGAGCACCTGCTTCAGCAAATCGGTCTTCAACTCGTCGAGCTGCGCTCGGCGTTTCTGAAGAGAGCCTGACCCGTGGCGGGATCGTCGGGAGGCGGCAGCCAAGCTTTCGCGAGTACGCTCACGGATCTCATGACTTCGCTCGCGGTGATCTTCATTCTCCTGCTCGTCGTGTTTCTCAAACAATCTCATGACCAAACCAAGAAGGCGAAGGACGAGGTTAAACAGGAGCTCTCCGAACTCGTTAAAGAGAAGGACCTCGCGCTCGCGCAAGATCCGGACGATCCCCTCACGCTCTCCGTGATGGTCGGGGAAGAGCAGCTGCGGTTTCCGATCGGCGGCGCCAACCTGTCTAACCAAGGGGTCGGCTTTGTCGACGGCTTCTTCAGAACTTTCGCAAGCAAAGTCTGCCAGCCGGGACTACGTGACAAGATAGACTCACTGATGATCGAGGGGCACACCGACACCTCAGGCGAAAAAACTCCTGACGGTGTTCGGCGTAACATTGCCCTCAGTCAGCGCAGGTCTTACTCGGTGCTGGAGCGCGCACTGGTCAGCGTCCAGGGCGACAACGCCACCTATGAATGCCTTTTGAAGCTCGCGTCCGCCAGCGGACGTGGGTCCCGCAAGCCGATCTACAACACCGGCGATTACGACGCAGACAAGAGTCGACGGGTCGAGATCAAAATCCGGGTTCGGTCCGCCGAGCAGCAGTTCAAGCAGATCCTCAAAGGCGCTACTTAAAAGCCGTCATTTAGATATTGACGCATTATGTCATGATTGCTACGGGATTCTGAAAAGGAGTCCCCATGCTTAAAAACATATTTTTGATCGCTCTATCCCTTATTTCGTCGTCCGCGTTCGCCGGTCCGAGCTGGATTATGTGCGAAGGTCCCCGCAGCCAGATCCAGCTGCAAACGACGATCGGGCGTGAGTCGCTGTACTTCGGCCCAATGACGGCCACCGTGCAACCTCGCCAAGTCAAAGTCATCGAGTTCAACCGCCTGCGTTGCCCGATGTGCTTCAACGTCGCCGCCGAAGATCAATTGGGCCGCAAAAATCTCGTACTGACCGTCCGTGGAGTTCGCCGCGGTAACGAATTCGTTCCGACCGGAACGTTGGTCGTTTCATCGTCATCGGCTCGGGCCGGATCCGGCCGCAGCGAAACTCTCTCCTGCCGCTCGGTCCGCGCGATTCACTAGCCGCGCGGTCCGACTGGGTGTTGTGGATTCCTGACGAAAATGTCCCACTAATTTCCCCGCGATTATGTCCCCTGTGTCGGCGGGCGCGGGCTAGGAGTTAACAGCGTTTGGATAACAATCATTCTTTCGTTGGGATGAGTGGC
>Ga0163144_10020194_pt1 | contig 13342 bp, 9 predicted proteins | sample OliLak19BULKMAT1_FD_123175 | JGI IMG/M metagenome (GOLD analysis project Ga0163144, IMG submission 123175) | Freshwater microbial mat bacterial communities from Lake Vanda, McMurdo Dry Valleys, Antarctica - Oligotrophic Lake LV.19.BULKMAT1 | ecosystem: Environmental > Aquatic > Freshwater > Lake... | reverse complement strand
GCCCTGCTTACCGCCGCGCCGGCCGTGATGAATCTGCTGCTGTCGCTGCCGACCGTCGGCTGGCTACAACACCGCTCGCTGCTGCGCGTGACGTTCGACCTGATCGTCCTAAGCCGGCTGTGCTACGTGCCGTTCCTATTTCTGCCCTGGCTGGTTGGCCCCAACACCGAAATCTGGATCATGGTCGCGCTGACCGTGCTCACCATGCTGCCCGGCACGATCATCAACGTCTCGTTCAACTCCCTGCTGGCCGACATGATCCCGCCCGAGCACCGGGCGCAGGTGGTCGGCGGGCGCAACGCCCTCACCGGCCTGAGCATGTTGGGCACCTCGCTGCTGTGCGGCTGGCTGCTCGATCAGCTGCCCTTTCCCTTCAACTACCAGGTCGTCTTTGCCGTCGGCCTGGTGGGGCTGGCGATCAGCACCTACTACCTCGCCCGCCTGCGCGATGGGCAGGGCCGCACGCCCCATCGCCGGCTGCCGCTGCTGGCCTGGCCGGGTGCGGGCCTGCGGCGCTTCATCGCCATCGTTTACACGACCGGCCGCGCCCTGGCCCCCCAGCCGGGCCGCCCGCCGCTGCGCCTCGGCGCGCTGGTACGGGTTGACCTGCTGCGCGGGCCGTTTGGATTGTTTTTGCTATCGTACTTCCTATTCTATACGTTCCAATTCGTGCCGGTCCCGTTGCTGCCGCTGTTTTGGGTGAACGACCTGGACTTGGCGGATGGCGTCATCAGCATCGGCAACGCCGTCTTTCACCTGTGCGTATTGATGGCCTCGGTCGCGCTGGCGCGGGTGGCTGCCCGCCTGGGCCACCACCGCGTGCTCATCCTCGGCGCGCTGCTGTACGGCCTCAACCCGCTGCTCAACGCCCTGGCGTACAATGTGCCGCTGTTCCTGGTCTCGATGGTGATCGGCGGTATCGGCTGGGGCTTCGCCGCCGGCACGCTCGCCACCCGCCTGATGGACCGGGTGCCCGCGCACGACCGCCCGGCCCACATGGCGCTCTACAACCTGGCGCTCTACCTGGGCGTGCTGGTCGGCTCGTTTTCCGGCCCCGTGCTCGCCGATCTGCTGGGCCTGCGCGAGTCGCTGTTTGTCAGCACCGGGCTGCGCTTTGTCGCTATGCTGCTGTTGATGCTCTGGGCCTGATTTCATGCCGGACGACACTTTTCTGCCGCTGCTCACTTTCCTCTACGGCGCGGAGGCCGAGCAGGTTCACACGCGCCTGCTGCTCGTCCTCGACGCCTACCAGCCTGACCGCCCGCCCCAGCCGCCGCGCCGCGCGGGCCTGCCGCTCTCGGCCGCCGACGCCCTCCTGATTACTTATGGCGATCAACTCTACTGGCGTGACGCCGCCGGCCAGCCGCTCGAGCCGCCGCTGCGCACGCTGGCCGGCTTCTGCGCCGCCACGCTCACCGGCCTGGTCAGCGGCATCCACCTGCTGCCCTTCTACCCCTCGTCCTCCGACGACGGCTTTTCGGTGGTGGACTACCGCGCCGTGGACCCCGCCCTCGGCGGCTGGGACGACGTGGCCCGCTTTGCGCCCGGCTTCCGGCTGATGTTCGACGCCGTCATCAACCACCTCTCGGCCGAGAGCGCCTGGTTTCGCGCCTTCCTCAGCGGCCACCCGGCCTACCAGTCGGACTTCATCACCATTGACGGCGACCCGGACCTCAGCCGCGTGGTGCGCCCCCGCGCGCTGCCGCTGTTCACCACCTTTGAGACGCCCGCCGGCCCGCGCCGCGTGTGGACCACCTTCAGCGCCGACCAGGTTGACCTCAACTACCGCAACCCGGACGTGCTGCTCGAGGTCATTGACACGCTGCTGTTTTACGTGGGGCAGGGCGCAGACTTCCTGCGGCTCGACGCCATTGCCTATTTGTGGAAAGACGTCGCCACCTCCTGCCTGCATCGGCCGCAGACCCACGCCGTCATCCAGCTTATTCGTGCCGTGCTGGATGCGGTCGCGCCGCACGTCCTGCTCATCACCGAAACCAACGTCCCGCATGTGGATAACGTCAGCTACTTTGGCGACGGCGCGAACGAGGCGCAGTTGGTCTACAACTTTGCGCTGCCGCCGCTCACGCTGCACGCCTTCCACACCGGCCGCGCCGACGCGCTCTCCGCCTGGGCCGCCGCGCTCAACCGTCCCAGCGACCAGGCCACCTTCTTCAACTTCCTGGCCTCGCACGACGGCGTGGGCCTCAACCCGGCGCGCGGCCTGCTGCCCGAGGCCGAGATTGACGCGCTGGTGCAGCGCGTGCAGGCGCACGGCGGGCTGGTATCGTACAAGGCCAACGCCGACGGCACGCGCAGCCCGTACGAGCTGAACGTCAACTACTTTGATGCGCTCTCTGACCCGCACGCCGCCGAGCCGCCCACGGTGGCCATTGACCGCTTTGTGTGCGCGCACGCCCTCATGCTGGCGCTGGCCGGCGTGCCGGGGCTGTACTTCCACAGCCTGTTTGGCTCGCGCGGCTGGCCGGAGGGCGTGGCGCTCACCGGCCGCCACCGCACCCTCAACCGCCAGAAGCTCGACCTGGACGCGCTGACTGCCGAGTTGGCGCAGCCCGCCCATCGCCGCCGCCTGGTCTTCGACCGCCTGGCCCATCTGCTGCGGGTGCGCGCCGCCAGCCCTGCTTTTCATCCGCTGGGCGGCCAGCGCGTGCTGGCGGTCGGCCCGGCAGTCTTTGGCCTGCTGCGCGTCGCGCCCGACGAAGATGCGCGGGCCATTTGCCTGCACAACGTCAGCGCCGCGCCGCAGACCGTGCGCCTCGACCTGGCCCCGCTCGGCTGGGCCGCCGCCGCTGCCGCCCGCGACCTGATTGACGGCCAGACACATTCTGTGCAAAATAGTCACCTGAAGCTCACCTTTGCCCCCTACCAGGCAATCTGGCTTACGCCTTCAGGAGAATAGTTCTTGATCGTGCCTCCCTGGCTCGTGGCGCTGCTCAACTATCCCGTGCTCGGCACCTTCCTCAAGCTGGTGTTGGTGGTGGTGCTGTTCTTCGTCGTCCGCGCCTTCCTGCGCGTGGGCGAGCGCCAGCTCGAACGCCGCCTGGAAGTTTCGGTGCACGATGCCGACCGCCGCAACCGCCTCAACACGCTGCTGCGGGCCGGCTACGGCGCGGCCTTCGGCCTGCTGCTGCTCATCACCGCCTCGATGGCGCTGCAATTGCTGGGCCTGAACATCGGCCCGCTGCTGGCCAGCGCCGGGGTCGTCGGCCTGGCAATCTCGCTCGGCGCGCAGTCGCTCATCCGCGACTACCTGAGCGGCGTCCTGATCCTGGCCGAAGACCAATTCCGCGTGGGCGACCTGATCGAGGTGGCCGGCGTCTCGGGCGAAGTGGCGCAGATGACCCTGCGCGTGACCTACCTGCGCGACACCTTTGGCAAGCTGCACACCGTCCCCAACGGCGACATCCGCGTCATCAGCAACGTCACCCGCGAGTGGTCGCGCGCTGTGGTAGACCTGAACTTGCCGCTCGGCACCGACATGGCCCAGGCCGAAACCACCCTGCGCGCCGCCCTGGCCCAGTTGCACAGCGACCCGGCGCTGACCGGCCTGCTGCTCGACGAGCCGGAGGTCATTCCGTGGAACAACGTGACCGACGCCGCCATTCAGGTGCGGCTGACGGCCCGCACCGCGCCCGGCAAGCAGGCGGTCGTGGCCCAGGCGCTGCGGCGCACGGCCTCGCAGGCATTGGGCGCGTCCGGCGCGCTGCCGGGCAAGAAGTAACCGTTTGAGCCTGGCCGCCGTACGCTTAGCCGGCGGCGGATAATTGTTAGCGTGCGCGGCGGTGTTCGTTGCGCAGCCCGAAAGGAGTGGGGATGAATCGTATCGTTTTACGGCATTGGTGGTGGGGTGGTGTTTTGGTGCTGTGCTTGTTCGGCCTGGGGGCGCGCGTGGTGCCAGCGACGCAGGCGGCCGGCCCGGTGACGTTTACGGTGACGGTGTCGAGCGCCTACCTGCGTTCCACGCCCAGCGCCTCGGGCAGCCCGACCTTCTCGGCCTTCCAGGGCCAGACCTACGTCGTCACCGGCCGCACCGCCGACAACAGTTGGCTGACGCTTGATGCGGCCGGGGCCAGCGGCGGCACCTGGATTCGGGCCAGCTACGGCATTGTCAATGGCGATCTCAGCACCGTTCCGGTGACCGGGGCCGCTGTGGCCGGCCCGCCGCCGCAATTTACCGCTGTCCCCTCCAGTGGTGGCGGCAGCGCCAATCCGGGCCTCTCGGGCCTGACGCTCAAGTTCGCGGTCACGGCCAAGAGCACCTACGTCCGGTCTGCGGCCAACTATTCCAGCACCCGCCTGGCTTCGTTGTTTGCCGGCAACGTGACCACCGCCGTCAGCCGCGACACCACCGGCGGCTGGGTGCGCGTGAACTACGGCGGTGCCAGCCTCGGCTGGCTGACGCTCGGTGTGGGTCGCCTGGCCGGCGACGTGATGAGCCTGCCCGTGGATGGCAGCGTCGGCGGCCCCGTGGCGGCGGTCCCCGCGTCGCTGGCCGCCGCGCCCAATGCCCCGTTCCCTGCCTGGGTGCCCACCATCACCGCCCACATGGCGGCCGTCTATCACGCCGCCGCCGCCAACCAGCGCGACCCGAACATGTTTGCCGTCGTCGGCGACTGCAACTCGGAGTCATGGCTGTTTCAAGGCGTGGTGGCGGTCGGCAATTGGGATTACGTCCAACATCCCTACCTCGCGCCCACCGTCCGGCTGTTCGCCAACGGCTGGGTGCGTGAGAGCGTCGCCGTCAACGGCGGCTTTAGCACCCAGTCCGTCCTCGACCCCGGGCTGGCGACCCCGCTCCAATGCCTGGCCGGCGAGTCGCCCTTTGCCTGCGAGTTGCGCGTCACGCGCGCCAGTCTGGTCTTCATCGAACTAGGCACCGGCGACCACTTCGCCTACGAGCATTTCGAGTTCTACTACCGCCAGTTGATCGAGTATGCCCTGAGCATCGGCGTGCTGCCGATCCTGCGCACCAAGGCCGACGCGCTGGAATTTGAGGAAGCTGGCGCGCCCAAGAACTTCATCAACGACAAGATTCGGGCCCTGGGCGCGGAGTACGACGTGCCGGTACTCGACTTCGACCTCGCCACCCGCGATATGCCCAACCACGGCCTGACCGACGAGCCAGGCCATGACTTTCACGTCTCGGCCCAAGCCATCGGCGTCCACGTCGAGAGTTCGCTGCAAACGCTCTACGCCATCACGCACGCGCCCTAAGCCGGCACTGCCTCGCCTGTAATGCAAAGCGCCCGGCTAGAGCCACTGCTCCAGCCGGGCGTTCTCTATGATTGAGCGCAGGCGTTCAGTCCGCGGGTGGGATTTCCCCTAAAGGGTGCTTCGCGATCACCCGCGCCTGAGCAGTGTGAGTGCCAACGGCCTGAGGCGGGTTCGAAATGACAGGGTCAGCGGGCCGGGCCGCTCTAAGCGCCAGCGCTCAGACAGCGGGGTGATTGGTCAACCTGCTATGATTTGTCATTCCGAAGCCCCGCTCGCAGCCTTGTAGCTACCCACTGCGTTTGGCGGGGTGAGGAATCCCACCGCCTGACCTAACACTGCCTCATGTCATACATGCAACATCGGGCAAAGCCAGCCGCCGTCACGTCTGCGGCGGATACAGCACGTACTGCCGCAGCGCATCCAGCGCCTGCAGCGCCGTCAGGTTGCGCATGGTGTAGCCGTACTGCAAATGCGCATCGTCGAACACCGCCGAGCGCCCGTCCGGCGGCGTGTTGTAGTGAAAGCCGTCGGCGATGCAGCCATGATTGGGCAGCCCCTCCACCGCGCGCCGCAGGTCCAGCAGCGGCACGTCGTACTCCACGGCCAACTGCCGGATGGTGGTGTTGATGTACCCGACCGGCGCGGTGTTCTCTAACGACTCCAGGTCGTCGGCCTTGGTAATCAGCACCGGCACGATGCCCTGCGCGATGGTGTACTCGATGATCTGCCTATAGCGCGCCTCGAAGCCCTGCCAGGTGTGCTGGTCGCCCGTCCCCAGCAGGATCAGCGCGACGCTCGGCTGGTTGAGCCGGTACTCGCACGCCAGCGGCGACTCGCCGCCGTTGCAGCGCCCATCGGCATTGGCCGGGTCGAGCACCTTGGTGGTGCTGAAGCCGCCCACCGCCGCCGCGCTGTCGCGCGAGAACGAGCCTTTGAAGTAGTCCACCGTCAGTTGCAAGTCGCTGTACGAACCCAGATCGTAGCCGCCCACGTCGAACGGCAGCATGAAGGCCGGGTTGTCGGTGTTACTGTCGCCCACCATGCTGAACACAAAGTCCTGCTTGCCGAGCGCCTGCCCGGCCAAGAAGATTTCGCGGGCGTGGCTGGTAACGCCCGACAGATAATTCAGCGTCGTGATCGGCGCGTCTTCGGCCTCGCCCGTCACCGCCACGGCCTCCACGCTGCCCGCCAGGTCCACGTAAATAGCGTTGACCCAGCCGTGCTCTCCGCTCTCGGTCAGCACTTCCAGCCAGGCAGCGTCGGCCGTGCGCCCGACCACCCTGAGCACCGCCAGCGCCGTGAGTTCTTTAATGACCTCGCCCGCCGTGCCCGGCGTTGCCCGCAGCCGCAGCCCGCCGCCGCTCTCCGCCACCTGCACGGTGATGGTCGGGGTGGCCGTGGGGGCCAAGGTGGGGGAGGCGGTGCTCGTGGGGCTGGGCCTCGGCGTTGGCCGCGTGGGCGTCGGCGATGGCGGCCCGGCCGTCGCCAACACACCGCTGCCCGGCGTAACCGTCTCGCCCACCAGCGGCGTCACCACCGCCGGCCCGCTGCCGCCCTGCGCCTGCGTGACCAGCCCAACCACCACCGCCGCCAGCAACAGCAGCCCCGCCACTTCCAACACCACCACACCCGTCCACCGCTTGCGAGAGTTCATGCCCGGATTCTAATGGCTGGGCTACTCTCCGGCAAGGCCCGTGCCGCCGCCGATTTTGCGCTCTGCCGCGCTCAGTCTATAATCGGCCCAATAAGGGTGCCGAGGCCGCGCCCCCAACCATGCCATTCCAGGGAGCAACTGGTCCAAGATCCCACAGGAGGGATTGATGTCATCCAACAAGCACAGCGGGCAGGGTTCGTTCGTCTTTGCGCATATTGAGGACTTCCGGCGTCTGCCACCGGCGGCCCTGCCGTTTGAGAAGGGGCTGCACGGCAGCTTTGGCGCAGACCAGCGGCCGGGGCAGGGCGAGCTCTACTACGGGATGCCCGGCCTGGGCATCCTGCGCGTCAGCGCCGACCTGACCACGCAAGACCTCATCACCCTGCCGCCCGACCTGGTCTCGCTCAACTTCCACAGCACGCGCATCGAGCAGATTGGCGGCCAGCCGCGCCTGGTGCTGGCCTCCAATGCCACCGAATCGGTCATCATCGCCACGCTCGCCGGCGACGTGCAGGACGTGCTGCACCGGCCGGAGTTTGAGCAGTACGCCGACCCGGCCAAGGGCTTCATGCCCACCAGCACGGCGGCCGATGGCGACAACGTGTATGTGGCCGACGGTTATGCCAGCCAGTTTGTTTCGGTGGCCGGTGTGCACGCCCACGGCGATCATATCCACAGCCACTACAGCAGCATCTTCGGCGGCAAGACCGACGATGTGCACGAGCACGGCAAGTTCGGCACGGCGCACGGCATCACCCGCGTGCCGATGAGCGACCACCTGGCCGTCGCCGACCGCTCCAACTGGCGCGTCGAGTTGGTGGACCTGCACGGCCACCACGCCGAGAGCTACCCCATGCCCGAGAACTCGCGCCCGTGCGGCATTGACTACGTCAAGCACGACGGCCACTGGTACGCCGCCGTCGGCAGCCTGGACGATCCCCAGGCCGGCCGCCCCGCCCCCATCTACATCCTCGACGCCGACACCTACCAGGTGATCTCGACCATTCGCCCCAAGGAAGAACTGGGCATCGAGCTGGCCGATCACATTCACAACGTCGTCTGGCACCAGCACAACGGCGACCTGTTCCTCGTCGTCCAGGCCTGGAACCCCGGCTTCTACTTCGTCCTGGGCCACAACCATTAAGCGGCTCAACGTCTGCCAGCACCCTCAAAGGCCGGTCGCTCCCCCCAGCGACCGGCCTTTGTGTTGATCTCGCTGCAACCCGCACCCCTACCGTCGTCCTGCCGCGCCCATCGGCCTCGCCCACCCGCTAGTCCTTTATACGCTTTATACCCCTTTCACTTCCCCTCGGTCCCTGCCGCAGCATCCCCCGTGTCCCCCGGCTGAGGTTTGCCCCGCCCTCCAATTCATGGTATTTTCTACGCACAGGATGCTATGGTGTCACTCAACAGCAACGGTCGCAAGAAAAGAGTCGTCCTGGTGGAAGACGACGGGGATTTTAGGGAGCTCGTGGCCCTCATGCTGGCCGATTCCAACCTGGACCTCGTCCCGGCCGAAAACGGGCAGGTCGCGCTGGAGGCCATTCGCGCCCAGCCGACCGACCTAGTGATCCTCGACCTCATGCTGCCCGACATGAGCGGCTGGGAGGTCTTCATGGCGCTGCGTCAGGAGCCGGCCACCGCCGCCACGCCGGTCATCATCCTCAGCAGCGTCGGCACGCGCCACGACCGTTCGTTCGGCCTCCAGGTGGCGCAGGTACACGACTACCTCACCAAACCCTGCCTGCCCTCCCAGCTGCGAGCCAGCGTCGCCTCCGCCCTGGCCTAAGGCCGTACGCGGCCCGGCCGCTGCCGGCGGCCAAGCTTGTCGAAAGGTCGTCTCATGCAAATCAGCGCAGAAGCCCGCACCCTTGTGGCCTTCATCAACCCGGCCACCGGCGAAAACTTCGGCCAGATCGCGGCGGCCACGCCGGCCGAGGCCCAGGCCGCCGTGCGCGAACTGCGCGCCGCCTTTCCCGCGTGGAGCGGGCGCACCATCGCCCAGCGCGTGGCTGTGCTGCGCGAAGTCCAGCGTGAGCTGCTCGATGCTTGTGACGAGATCACGGCCGTCATCTCGCAAGATACCGGCAAGCCCCGCCAAGACGCCCTGCTCGAAGTCCTGGTCACGGTCGATTTCCTCAACGAGGCTTGCCGCCACGCCGCCCACTGGCTGCGGCGCGAACGGGTCGCTAGCGGGCTATATATCTTCAAGCAGTTTTTCGTCGAGCGCCGCCCTTATGGCGTGGCGCTCGTCATCGCCCCGTGGAACTATCCCTTTGCGCTTTGCCTTCCGCCGCTGTTTGAGGCGCTGCTGGCCGGCAACACCGTCGTGCTCAAACCCTCGGAGGTCACCGCCGCCACCGGCGCGCTGATCGAGCGCCTGCTGGCGCGCGTGCCGGCCCTGGCCCCGTTCGTGCGTGTGGTGCATGGTGGCGGCGCGGTCGGGGCGGCCCTGGTCGCCGCGCCGCCCGACTTCATCTTCCTCACTGGTTCCACCGCCACCGGCAAGGTTGTCATGCGCGCCGCCGCCGAGCAGCTGACGCCCATGACGGCCGAACTGGGCGGCAAGGATGCGATGATCGTGCTGGCCGATGCCGATGTTGCGGCGGCGGCCGAGTGGGGGGCGTGGGGTTCGTTCTTCAACGCCGGCCAAACCTGCATGGCCGTCGAGCGCGTCTACGTGGCCGACTCGATCTACGAGCCGTTTGTCGCCCAGGCTGTCGCCGCCGCGTCCGCCCAGCGCCTCGGGCACAGCGCCGCGCTCGACGCGCCCTATCAAATCGGGCCGCTCACCTATCAGCAGCAGCTGGACACCGTCGAGCGCCATGTGGCCGACGCCGTCGCCCAGGGCGCGCGGGTGCTCACCGGCGGCAAGCACAACGGCCTGTTCTACGAGCCGACCGTCATGGTGGACGTGACCCACGCCATGCTCATTATGCAGGCCGAGACTTTTGGCCCGATCATGCCCATCATGCGCTTCGCCGACGAGGCCGAGGCCGTGCGCCTCGCCAACGACAGCGCCTTCGGCCTCAGCGCTTCGGTCTGGAGCCGCGACCACGCCCACGCCGAAGCCGTGGCCCGCCAACTGCAAACCGGCTCGGTCATCATCAACGACACCATCGCCCACTTCGGCGTGCCGCAGATGCCGTTCGGCGGGCAAAAGGACTCGGGCTTCGGCCGCACGCACGGCCGCGACGGCCTGCGCCAGTTCACCCAGCCCTTTGCCCTGGCCGTCGGCGCGCCGCCCCAGGCCCTGGATGTCGCCACCCTGCTGCGCCGCCCCGGCCACTACGCCCTGGCCTCGGCCCTGATGCACCTGGTCTTTGGCGTCACGCCCGAACAGCGCCTCAAGCCCGTAGTCGCCGCCGCGCGCCAGGCCGCCGACAAGGCCAAGCGCGTTGATCTGCGCCGCGTGGCCCTCAGCGCCGGCGCGGCCGGTCTAGCGGCGGCCCTGGCCTTTGCCTTCATCGCCCGCCGATCTCGCCGCCGCCCATGAGTGGGGAGCGCGTCCTGGTCACGGGCGCGACCGGCTTTTTAGGTCACAGCCTGGTCGCGCAACTCAATGCCCTGGGCTACCCGGTGCGCGCCCTCGTGCGCGCCACCAGCGATGTCAGCCAGTTGCGCGCCCTGGGCGTCGAGTTAGTCACTGGTGACGTGTGCGATGCAGACTCGGTCAGCGCCGCCGTGCGCGGCTGCCCCTACGTCATCCACGCCGCCGGCCTGTTCCGCTTCTGGGGCGCGGCGCGCGACTTCGAACGTACCAACGCCGAAGGCACGGCGCATGTGCTGGCGGCCGCCTCTGCCCACGGCGTAGAGCGCCTGGTGCACGTCTCCACCGTGGCCGTCATCGGCCTGCCGCCCGCCGGGCAGACGATCACGGAAGACACGCCCTGCCATCCCTATGACCCCTACCAGCGCAGCAAACTCGACGGCGAAAACTTGGTGCGCCAGTTCCACCAGGCGACGCACATCCCCGCCGTCATCCTGCGGCCGGGCGCGTTTTACGGCCCGTGGGGGCGCTATGCTTTTAACCGCCTGTTCTTTGAAGACCCGCTCAAGGGCCTGCTGATCCAGGTCCACTGGGGCCGCCGCCTCACGTTTCCGGTGTTCGTGCCTGATGTCGCCCGCGCCTGCGCCGCCGCCCTGCAAGCCGGCCGCCCTGGCGAGGTCTACAACGTCAGCGGCGACTCGCTGCCGCACAGCGCCGTCAATCGCCTCGTCAGCCGCCTGGCCGGTCTGCCCGGCCTGCGCCTCAACGTGCCCGTCGCCGCCATGCTGGCCCTGGCGCGTTGGTCCACCCGGCGCGCCGAGCGCACCGGCCGCGAGCCTTACTACCCGCTCAACCTGACGAGCTACGTCTTTTACGACTGGCCGGTGTCCAGCGCCAAGGCCCAAGCCGAACTCGGCTTCGTGCCCACCCCCTTCGCCGAAGGCGCAAACCAGACCCTAGAATGGTACTGGTCCGCCGGCCTCTTCCGCCGCCCCGCGCCTCGCTGATTGCGTCCCTGCGTCACTTCCCCCTCTGCCCGCCCGCTGCCCGCCCTTATCTGACCTCCGACCTCTGACCTCTGACATCCAATCCACCGCTGGTACAATTGCAAAATTACTGTGTCTCAGGAGTGCCACAACGCTATGACCAAAATCGTATCTGTCGCCGAAATGAAAGCCATCGAAGCCGCCGCCGACCAGGCCGGCATCACCTACGCCATGATGATGGATGCCGCCGGCAACGCCGTGGCCGAGCACATCCTGGCCCGCCTCGACGCCCTGGCCGACCACAAGATCGTCGTGCTGGTCGGCTCCGGCAACAACGGCGGCGATGGCCTGGTGGCCGCCCACCGCCTGGCGGAGTCCGGCGCGACCGTTTCGGTCTACGCTACCAAGCCCCTCGACGAGACTGACCCCAAGGTGCAGCGCCTGCGCCAGAAGAGCCTATTCGTGGCTGACGCCGAAAACGATATGCGCTGGCGTGTGCTTAAGAACCTGCTGGGCGGTGTCACCGTGCTGGTGGACGCGGTGTTTGGCACCGGCGTGCGTCTGCCGCTGACCGGCAAGGCCGCCGACCTGCTCAAGCAGACCGCCAAGTACCTCGCTGACCGCGAGGCTGACCGGCCCGAAATCATCGCGGTGGACTGCCCCTCCGGCCTGGACTGTGACAGCGGCGCGCTCGACCCGCTGGCCCTGGCCGCCGACGCCACGGTGACGTTTGCCGCCGTCAAGCGCGGCCAGTTGGCCTTTCCGGGGGCCGAGGCCGTGGGCGACCTGGCCGTGGCCGACATCGGGCTGGACGCCAGCGCGCTGCCGGAACTGGATCACATTGCCCTCGAACTCGCCACCGAAGACGCCGTGCGCGCCCTGCTGCCGGCCCGCCCGCGCAACGCCCACAAGGGCACCTTTGGCCGGGTGGTCGTCGCCGCCGGCTCGGTCAACTACACCGGCGCGGCCTATCTCGCCGGCGCCGCCGCCTATCGGGTCGGGGCTGGGCTGGTCACGCTGGCTGTGCCCGCGCCGCTGTACGCCATCCTGGCCGGGCAGTTGCCCGAGGCCACCTGGATCATGCTGCCCCACGATCTGGGCGTCATCGGCGCCTCCGCCGCCGATGTGCTGCGTGAAGCCTACGCCAAGACGCAAGCGCTGCTCATCGGCCCCGGCCTGGGGCTGGAAAAAGAAACGGCCGCTTTCATCCGCCGCTGGTTGGGCGTGGATGAGGCGGCCGGTCACCGGCGCGGCGGCCTGGGCTTTCTGTCGCCCGCCGTCACCGGCACCGAATCCGACGCCGCTGCGGCCCTGCCGCCGCTGGTAGTTGACGCCGATGCCCTCAAGCTGCTGGCGCAGAACGAAGGCTGGGCGGCCCGGCTGCCCAAGAACGCGGTGCTCACCCCGCACCCTGGCGAGATGGCCGTGCTGACTGGCCTGACCAGGGACGCCATCGCCGCCGACCGGATTGGCACGGCCCAGAAGTACGCCGCCGAGTGGGGCCACATCGTGGTGCTCAAAGGCGCGTTCACCGTCGTGGCCGCGCCCGACGGCCGCACCACCGTCCAGCCTTTCGCCACCGCCGCCCTGGCCCGTGCCGGCACCGGCGACGTGCTGGCCGGGGCCATTGCCGGCTTGCTGGCGCAGGGCCTCGCGCCCTACGACGCGGCCGTCGCCGCCTGCTATTTGCACGGCCTGGCCGGAGGGCTGGCGGCTGAGACGCTCGGAAGCACCGCCGCCGTCCTCGCCAGCGACGTGCTCACCGGCCTGATCGCGGCCCAAGCCCAACTCGCCGCGTAGATCAGACAGGGGGCTGGGCAAGGTCAGGCGGTGAGATTCCTCACCCCGCCAACTGCGCTATGTTGCCACAAGACCGCGAGCGGGGCTTCGGAATGACATAGGACTTACGCAGTTGGCCCATCTAAGCGCCTCATGGCGCCACATCTGGCGGGTACTCGAGGGATGCACCCGCCACAGGTG
>Ga0163144_10020193_pt1 | contig 13342 bp, 8 predicted proteins | sample OliLak19BULKMAT1_FD_123175 | JGI IMG/M metagenome (GOLD analysis project Ga0163144, IMG submission 123175) | Freshwater microbial mat bacterial communities from Lake Vanda, McMurdo Dry Valleys, Antarctica - Oligotrophic Lake LV.19.BULKMAT1 | ecosystem: Environmental > Aquatic > Freshwater > Lake... | reverse complement strand
CAACACCAAAAGAAGTAAAAATATACGATACCAGAAACAAAAAAGATCAAGTCGTTCAACAGCTATCATTTCAAGTGGATCATCTAGCTGGTGAACCAATGATTGGCTCACGCACAACATTTCACAAACCAACCGAAGTGTTTGTTGATGAGTTAATGCAAATTGAAAAGAAAGTATTATCTTTACGCGAAAATTATCATCCTGTTTTTGTGGGAAGCACTGGCGAAATAGTAGATCGTGAATCTGGCAGTTTATTTGTAAAAGGAATTTACGTTAGTAGTAAGAAAACTTTGTTTTCTTACAATTTTGAAGATGTCGAAACAAACCGAGACCGTAATAGTATTGTTTCGGAAGGTTTGGAAATAAGAATTGCAAAAATAGTTCAAGAAATTTCTGATAAACGATTGGTTAAAACTATGCTTCAAAAAAGTATTTTAGAACCAGATGCAGTTGAAAGTTCTTTCTATGACCTACGTGCTGAACATCCAAGCGTATGGATTGAAGGATTTTATGAAGCATTTGGAAAAGACGCGGTTTTGGATACTGGTTTTAAAATCCCGGAAACTTTCAAAGACAAACCACTTAATAAAGTTAAAGTGCCGTCCGGTATGTCGACCTTGCTTTTACGAGCAGGAGTAAAAACTGACCGAGACGCAACACCAGATTTTTGGGAGGAAACAATACCAACATCTTTGACGCTTGAATATGGAAAAGATATTTGGAACGAGGAAAGAATTTTGCTTGATGCTGTGCAAAATCATTTACCAAACGACTCTGGTGGTTCAAGTATCGGCTTGCGTTTCAAAACTAAAGATGGGAAATGGCATTCGTTTGAAGACTTGTCAGATACAAAAGACGAAGAAATAGAAGCAATGAAAATATATGACGATGGTCGTGGATACGATTCACGTCTGCTTGGATTTTTCTACTCCACAAAAGGAGAGGGCGAAAGTACGGGAAAATTTGGCGAAGGTTTGAAAATGCTTTGCGTAGCTTCGCTTCGTAAGGGATTTGATATGACTTTGCGCTCACAAAATTGGTTATCAAAACCGAGAGCATTGCGACAAGATGTCAATGGAAAACAAATTGACCAACTAGTTTTCGATGTCACGCATGCTGTAAAAAAACAAGAGATGGACGATGATAAAGGAATTTATCAAAGTAGCTCAACAACGTTTACAAATCCTAAACCAGAACTACTACAAGAGTTTAGACAGATCAACAAAAAAGTTCTTGCTATAGAAAAAACCAGACCAGTGGAAAGCACCCCAAATGGAGATGTGCTTTCGCTTGATGGTGGCATGGTTTATGTGCGAGAACTTTTGATACCAGGAGATCATAATTTACTTTTTACTTATCATTTACCAAGATTGGAAATAAAAAATCGAGACAGAAGTTTTGTTGACCAACAGGAACTTATTCCGGCAATTGCTGGAGTTTGGTCACAGGCAGAAAACTCGGAAGTTATCAAGAGCTTTTTATTCAAAGCAAATTTGGAAGCTCAAAAAGGTGGTGGAAAGAACAAAGTAGAATTTGCGATGGATTTTACACCAAAAGATACCGAGAATTGGAAAAAGATTTTTGAAGAAGTTTTTGGAAAAGATACTGCTATTCGCGACATGCGCTCGGAAGATTATGACGCTATGCAACAAAATATTCATGTCGGTTTGGAACTCATATCTTTTCCAAGTGCCACTTATAAAGTTTTGAAAAGGCTAGGATTGCCTACATACGAGTCTCGCCTGCAAGAAATGACTGATGTCGAGCATATTCCTGACGAAGAGCTTACGGCAGAAGAAAAGGCGCTAATTGAGGTTTTAATAGCGATTGATGAATATTTACCGAACAACAGACCATCAGAAATTAAAGTTTATAAGAGCAAATCTGCCAACCAAAAAGTTGCGGCTGGTTTTGCTGATGGTGTGAATATTCACCTATTGCGCGAAACCCTTACTGATTTTACTTATGCAGCTGATGTATATGTTCACGAAAAAGCCCATCACAACACAGGTGGCGCGCAAGACGCAAGCTCGGATTTTAGAAACTACCTCACTTTTGCGCTTGGCCGAATAGCACTCGATCAATTAAAAAAAGTTAGACCAGATTTAGTAAAAACAGAAAGTTAATTACTTTGTAATCACCACCGAAAAATTCGGAAGCAAAACCCGCCCGCATTCATCCCCTAGACCCCTTTCTGCGGGCGAGAAATTTAGTTGAGGTTTTGTTAAATCCTTTTCCCTCAGAAAAAAGTTTTGGTAAAACCGAGTCCGCATTATAGCCCTACCACACTGCCCGAATACTTGGAGGGTGGAACGGAGTGAGACAGTGGCTAAGCTTTCGTGGAGCGTAGAATTCAATGAAGAGCCACCACGCGCTCCGCGCGTGCGATTAATCATCATTACAAATTTTCGATAAAATAGGTTCGAGTGAAGTCGTAAAGACACTCCGAATTAAGACGATATAATGCTGACCGTAATTTATACCCGGACCCTTTATTTATAACCATTTTTAGTGTAAAGTAAGACATCAATACCTATGAGTGCCCCTGACCAAAATCATTTATTGCCGTACGCCAGGAGGGCTGATTTTCATGTAGGTCGAGCAACTGAATTTACTGGTAAAAAGCGTTTCTTCTACCGCTGCTTAGAAATCTTGCCCGGTCTTGCTTCTTGGACTACCTTAATCGGCGTGGTCTTGCTGTCTATTTATGCGCCCTTTGTAGCGGCTTATTTTGTAATTGCCTTTGCGCTTTTCTGGGTGCTTAAGACAGCTTTTTTGTCGTATCACCTTAGATACAACTGGAAGCGACTACGGCACCATATGTCACTCGATTGGACAAAAATGGTTGATCGTTTTGCATATTCAAATATCCATCACGTGGTTATTCTGCCATTCTATAAAGAACCAGCTTCTGTCATTGAGCATAGTTTGACTGCTTTAAGTAAGGTGAATTATGATTTAAAAAAAATCATTGTTGTTTTAGCTGGTGAAGAGCGGGCTGGTGAACATGCCTACGAAGTTAGTCGAAAAATGAAAGACGCCTTTGGACCTATTTTCGGTCATTTTTTAGTATCGATTCACCCGATGGATGTGCCTGGTGAAATGCCAGGTAAAGGTTCTAACGCTGCCTGCGCGGCTGAGAAAGTAAGAACTGAAATTTTGGATCCCGGTAACCTGAGCTACGAAGAAACTCTAGTATCTATCTTCGATATTGATACTGTGCTGTACCCCGACTATTTCAACTGTTTAGTTTGGCATTTTTTTACAGCTGAAAATCCACTTAAAAGTTCTTTCCAGCCAGTGCCGATTTTTAATAACAATATTTGGGAAGCTCCAGCTATTTCCCGTGTCGTAGCGATGAGTAGTACTTTCTGGGAAATGGTGCAACAAGAGCGTCCAGAGCGGATGGCGACTTTTTCGTCTCACTCGGTTAGCTTCAAGGCTTTGTATGAAGTGGGGTACTGGCAAACCAACATGGTTAGTGAGGACTCGCGTATTTTTTGGAACTTGCTAGTAGCCAACAATGGAAAGTACAATGTGGTTCCTCTATCTTACCCAGTATCTATGGACGCCAATGCGGCACCAACACTATGGCAAACAATTACTCAAATATACAAGCAGCATCGGCGCTGGACTTACGGTGTTGAGAATCTTTGCTACATTTTGTATCACTTCACCCAAAACAAAACTATACCGCTCAAACAAAGAATCGTCGTATCTCTACAACAAGCAGAAGGTTATTGGTCTTTGGTAACAAATCCCATCATGCTCTTTATTTTAGGCTGGGCACCAATCTATCTTGGTGGACAGCAATTTCACCAGACAGTCCTTTCATACAATCTTCCGATTGTGGTACGTGACCTTTTGATCTTGGCTATGTTTGGTTTAGTAATTTCTTCAGTTATCTCTCTTACCTTGATCCCACCTAAACCAAAGAAGGCCAGTCGCTTCCGCTACATTGTCATGGCTGTCCAATGGATTATGATACCAGCGACAATGATTTTCTTCAGCGCCATTCCCGGTCTGGACGCCCAAACTAGATTGATGTTTGGTAAATACATGGGCTTTTGGGTAACTCCAAAAAGTCGTTAATTTTAATTTATGCAACCACAAATAACTCCGCTCGCACGTTGGCAAAGAAAAGCAATATTTTTGACCTTGCTACTGGCTTTTTTAATTAGCTTGCCAGCCTTTATTTTCTATTCCACTGGCTATCGCTATGATTTCTTTGCGGAGGTTCCAACCATTACGGCAACTGGAGGGATTTATATTTCGGCTGATGCTGAAAATACAGTAATTTATATAAACGAAAAAGAGGTCACTAATGCCCGTGTTTTCAGACAAGCTTCATACATCCAAGGTTTAAAACCGCAGCTGAACCGAGTCCACGTGCAGTCTCCAGGTCTCCATACTTGGGTCAAAGAGCTCTTGGTACAGCCTCATATAGTTACTGAAGCTGAGGCCTTTAACATGCCACTTATTTCTCAAGTAAGGCCGGTGACTGAGTTTTCAAACTCCCGCGGCGAAAGTGTTATTTTTGCGACTACTACTTCTCTAAATGTGTTTACCAGAGCCACTACTAGCAACATATACGTGCTAGCGACCTCTTCAGCCACCAGCACTTTATTGGTCAACTCAGAGTTCTCCCAACTAAAAATATTCTTTGCAGAAAAAATAGCCGCTGATCTCACTCGGGAAAACTCTATTAAAAATAAAGATAAGGCGACTTTTAGTTTTTCCACTACTACCAGTACTAGTTCGCCGGTGGAAATTGCCACTACTACCAAAAATAAAGATAATCTAAGACTTTACGAAAACAATGGAGATATATATGTTGAGAGCTTGGCTTCAAAAAAAACGACCCCACACTATTTTTGTACAACTGAACCACTGCCAGAATTTCTTCAATCAGAAGTTGTCAAAGTCGAAGACGTCCTACTAATTGAAGATGGACTCTTGGAAGATACTTTGGTTAATTTACCAAAAAAATGTCGCACTGAAATTAAAATGGACCGCCAAAACAAAGCTGTGATTGATTTTGATTTTTACCCTGGGAACTCAAACCTCATTCTACTACAACTTGAAGACGGTATTTATGTAGTAGAGATAGATGATCGATTTTGGCAAAATGCGCAAAGACTGTATGAGGGTTATGATCTGGATATGGTAGTTTACGGGGGTAATATTTTTGTCAAAGAGTCGGACTTTATGTTCGAAGTTCTGACTTCAATTCCCGCTAATTAAAATCACGGTAATTTAATTTTATGAATGAACCAGTTGGACACAAACATCTAATGTCACAAATGATAGCTGAAATCAATGATATCTTTGCGGAGATTGGTTTTGTGTTTGCAGAAGGTCCGGAACGAGAAAAGATTGTCTTCAACTTTGACGCTTTAAACGTACCCAAAGATCATCCATCTCGCGATATGCAGGATACGTTTTATTTAGAGAATGATCCTGAGATGGTAATGCGTACTCACACATCACCTGTGCAGATTAGATATATGAAGGAAAATCAGTTGCCAATAAAAATGATCTGTCCGGGTAAGGTATTTCGTAACGAGGCCACTGATGCCACTCATGAAGCTCAGTTTTTTCAGTTGGAAGGCCTAATGGTTGGTAAGGGGGTATCAATGGGGAACCTAAAAGGTACTATTGAATATTTCTTTTCAAAATTCTTTAACGGGGAAGTGGAAGTTAGGTTTAGACCAAGTTTTTTCCCGTTTGTAGAACCAGGCGTAGAAGTTGATATGATGATTAAGAAAAATGAACATAATAAGCTCTCAGGACGCTGGATTGAGATCATGGGAGCTGGTATGGTGCATCCAAATGTGCTAAAGGCAGCTGGAATTGATTCTGAGGCGTACCAGGGGTTTGCTTTTGGGATGGGTATCGACCGTTTAGCGGTCTTGAAATATGGGGTCGATGATATTCGACTTATGTACAATGGTGATCTTCGTTTTGTTAATCAGTTTTAATTTCGATATATGAAATATTCATACAACTGGCTACAGACATATTTTAAGGAGGCTCTACCATCACCTGAAATTTTAGCTGACAAAATAACCTTTCACTCTTCAGAGATTGAAGAACTAATACCCTTAGACTCTGACACTATTTTAGACATTAAAATTTTGCCGGATAAGTCAGCTTGGCTGATGTCACATAGAGGAATGGCCCGAGAAGTAGCTAATATTTTGCAGTTACCGATGCAAAATGATCCGTTCGTCACAGAACCAACTTTGATAAAATCAGACCAGATTCTGTTGGAATGTAATTCACAAAATTGTGATTTTTACAGTAGCTCTCTGATTGAAGGGGTGAAGGTGGGTCCGTCACCAACGTGGCTAAAAAACCAGCTCGAAGTAATAGGCCAGCGTTCAATCAATAATGTTGTTGACGCTACTAACTATATTATGTTTGGCTTAGGACAGCCACTACATGCTTTTGATGCAGATAAGTTGGGAAATAAAAATGGTGTCTATAAAATTACTGTGCGCCAAGCAGTGCTCGGAGAAGAAATCACTGTCCTGACTGGAGAAACTTACAAGCTCAATCAAAATGACGCCGTGATTGTTGATCAGGTTTCTGGTAATTTAATCGGTATCGCTGGAGTTAAAGGAGGGCAAGTAGCTGCTGTCGATGTCAACACCAAAAATATCTTGCTCGAGTCGGCTCACTTTGATCGGGTGGCAGTGCGCAAAACTGCCAAAAGACTAAAGCTCCCAACGGATGCCGCTAAAAGATTTGAAAACGGTATTAGCCGAAAGACATCAGCTATAGCTATGGGAGAGTTGATACAAAAAATCACTGATTTAGCTGGAGGTAAGGTTCTGGCCCGGAGTTTCGCTGGTGAGTTTAGCGAATCAAGAAAAACCGTAACTTGTTCGATAAAGAAATTAAACTCAGTGCTAGGTCTTAATTTAGAGATAGCGGAAATTGAAAAACTGCTTCAAGGCTTTGGTGCTGACACTTGTACTGTGACTGACGGAGAAATCAGACTCACTCCCAGCTTTGAACGAGATGACTTAGTTGTGGCTGAAGATTTAATCGAAGATATCGGTCGGATCTACGGTTTTCACCACATTAAGTCTATTGTTCCCTTAAAAGATAAGGTTCAGAAATTTAATCAAAGATTTTTCTATGCTGAAAAAATCAGACAGGCTCTCATTGACTTAGGTTTTTCTGAGGTCTACACCAGCTCGTTTAGAAACCAGGATAAGGTTAAGCTGGAAAACGCTCTAGCTTCAGATAAACAATTTTTACGCAGTACGCTAACCCAAAACCTGATAGAGGCTAGACAGTTAAATATTCCACATCGTGATCTCCTCGGGCTTTCAGCTGTTAAGGTTTTTGAAATTGGTAACGTCTTTGATATTAAAGATGAAGAATTTAGAGTGGCACTAGGGGTGCAGGCTGGCACTTCGTACAAGGCCAAGGTTGATGAGCCGATACTACTTGCCGCACTTCAGGCAGTGAAGACAACTTTAGAAAAAGAGCCCGAGCTATTATATAACCAAGAGGGAATTGTGGAATTTTCTCTAGATAAATTAATCTCGAGTCTGAGAGCTGCAGAAGCTTATGAAGTTTTGAGGGTTTATGAGTCAAAACAATACCGCGCTTTTTCTTTGTTCCCAGCTATCAGCCGTGACATTGCAATGTGGGTTCCCGAAGACATTGAGACACAAACGATTTTAGATTTATTGCAGGAAAATTATGGTTCTACCGGTGTGCTGGTTAGTCATCTTGACACCTTTACCAAGGAGGGAAAAACTTCCCATGCTTTTAGATTGGTCTTCCAAGCGGTCGACCGGACGCTACGAGATGAGGAGGTGGAAGTGGTAATGGAACGGATTTACAAGCAAGTCACTACAGCGGGCTTTGAGGTACGATAAACCGCTATTTTCTGGGGTTATTTAGCTAAGACAAACAGGCTGTATTCTGTTATAATAGAACGATATTTTAATGTTAATACAACTTCAGCATGCCAGATAAAAAAGAAAAGAAAAGTACCTATGACGCTTCTTCAATTTCCGTCTTGGAAGGACTGGAACCGGTACGAAAACGACCAGGAATGTATATTGGAACTACTGGTCCTGATGGTCTACATCACCTAATCTGGGAGGTCTTTGATAACTCTCGTGATGAAGCGATGGGTGGTTTTGCTGATCGGGTAGAGGTCGTGCTTTTACCAGGTGGGTATATTCGCGTTGTCGATAATGGTCGTGGTATCCCGGTTGATATTCATAAACAAACAGGTGTTTCAGCGCTGGAGACTATTCTGACAGTTCTGCATGCTGGTGGTAAGTTTGGTGGCGAGGATTCTGGATATAAAGTATCCGGAGGCCTTCACGGTGTGGGTGTATCGGTTATGAATGCGCTTTCAACTCACGTTATAGTGGAGGTACATCGTGACGGGTCCTCTTACATACAGGAGTATAGTATTGGTGTGCCAAAGTACAAGGTGAAGAAAATGGGCCCATCAAAGCTGCATGGAACTGCTGTCACCTTCCAGGCGGATGCTTCAATCTTCCCTGAGACAGCCTATGACTTTAAAAGAATTGTTAACAACCTTCGGCAGCAAGCATATTTGGTAAAAGCGATGCAGTTATCTGTGATTGATGCCAGATTAGTGGCTGGAGAGGAAGCGGCTCTGCATGCTTCACCTGATAAGGCTGTAAAAAAACTCCTGGATGATATTCGGGGTAAGCAATACTTGTCTGATGAACACTTTGAGGTGCCGCAACAACATTTCTACTTCGAAGGCGGTTTGCGCTCTTTGGTATCTTTTAATAATCAATATCAAAAACCAGTACATAAGAATATTTTTTATGTCGAGAGAAAAGAGATTGATTCTAAAGTAATGTCCGTAGAAGTAGCTTTGCAGTATGTTGACGATATATCAGCCCGTATTTCCGCTTTTGCTAACAATATCTATAACCCAGAACATGGAACCCATATCACTGGCTTTAAAACAGCTTTGACTAGAACCTTAAATAACTATGCCCGTAAGAATAATTTTTTCTCTGTGAAAGACAAAGATACGGGTTTTACTGGGGATGATGTTTTGGAAGGGGTTACTGCAGTAGTGTCAGTAAAGATGCCAGATATCCAGTTTGAAGGACAAACTAAAGCCAAACTTGGTTCAGTTGAAGCTAGAGGAGCAGTGGAGTCGGTCTTTGGGGAAGCTTTCTCGGCTTATTTGGAAGAGAATCCAGATGATGCTAAGGCGATTATTAACAAAGTAGTAATTGCGGTAAAAGCCAGAAAGGCAGCCAAAGCGGCGAAAGATAGTGTGCTTCGAAAGGGGGCCCTTGAAGGTATGTCGCTGCCAGGTAAGCTGGCAGACTGCCAAAGCAAGAGAGCTGAAGACTCAGAACTGTTTATTGTGGAAGGGGACTCGGCTGGTGGTTCGGCTAAGATGGGGCGAGACAGAAAAACTCAAGCAATTTTGGCTTTGCGCGGTAAGATTCTCAATGTCGAACGAGCCAGAATTGATAAGATGTTAGCTTCAGAGCAGATTAAAAATGTAGTGATTGCCCTCGGGACCGCTATTGGCGACGTATTTGATATTAGTAAGTTGCGTTATCATAAAGTGATTATAGCGACAGACGCCGATGTCGATGGCGCTCATATTAGAACTCTGCTTTTGACTTTGTTTTACCGGTACTTTAAACCATTGGTTGAAGGAGGCTTTATTTATATTGCCCAACCACCGCTTTATAAAATCCAAAGAGGAAAAGAAATAAAATACGCTTTTACCGACGAGGAGAAGTTTGCTGTCTTGGAAGGTATGGGCGTTGATGTTTCTGTACAAGAAGAGGCTACTGAAGAAACAGAAGAAGATGGTCCAGAAGTAGCTGAGACAGCTAAGAAAGCTGGTAAGGTTCGGATCCAACGCTACAAAGGTCTAGGTGAGATGAATGCTGATGAGCTTGGGGAAACAACCATGAATCCAGAATTCCGTATCCTGAAGCAGGTGACTATTGACGACGCTTCTATGGCCGATAAGGTCTTTGATATACTAATGGGTACTGATGTTTCTAGTCGTAAGTCATTTATTCAATCTAACGCCAGGATGGCTAATTTAGATATTTAGAGACTGGACAAAATAAAAAGGCGCCAATTTTGTTGGCGCCTTTTTATTTCGGTCCGTATTAATTAACTGTAACTGACCAGTTAAAGCTATTGTTTAGACGGTTTGAGTCACTGTTGGTTAGGACTTCAACCGAAAAAGTTTCGGTTCCACGATCATTGATAGCTCCGAAAGCAACAGTGACGACTGTTCTTTCGTTTGGCTTAAGAGTTATTTGTCTATCTGATTCAAAGTTGTTGCCATCAGGTAGTTTTGTTTTGAATGTCCAACTATCAGAAGTTTTAGTCCCCGTATTTTTGATTGAAAATTGGATTGCACCCTCAATATTACGTGTCAGGATACCAGTGTTGACAAAACGGCCTTTGTTATCAGTCCGACCAACACCGAGGTAAGTAACGGCCAGGTCTGTGTTGCCGTTAGGGTTTGATACGGGAACGGTATAACTGTACTGATATTGATAAGTCGGAGATTCTACCGTTGGTTTAGTTGTAGGTGTAGTATTTGGAGAGGTAGTTGGTATTTCCGGTTCCGTTATTTCTGGTACTGTGGGAGCTAGTCGCGGATTCTTGACCTGTAAGTTTTCCTTAAGTACCATCGAAGAGTTAAGCTCATTTTTCTTAAAGTAAGAGATTGTATAGTGAAAATTAGTTTCAAATTGCTTTTCAGAGTTGATTACCAGACTAACGCTAGAGACGTTTCCTAAATCGTAAGTCTCCGCGCAGTCAGCATTAGTAAACTGGCTGACCGTAGTCTGTATATTTGCGGACACACCATCTGCACATTCGTAACTAAAGGTATAGGTACCATTATTAAGTGGGCTCCAATTTATTACGGTCTCTGTTCCAGCGGTTGCAGGCAGAGAATTAGTTTCAATGTCAAGTAAGATAGGTCCTGATTCATCTTCAGCAGGGTCATAATTGTAGACACTGTCAGCTAATGAGGCAAGGGAAGAGACGGCACTCGGGAAGACTTTGACAATCTGCACCGCTAACCAGGCTGTTAAAATAATAACTATTAATAATCCAAAAACCGCTAAGGTCTTGATCACCCCCTCCTTTTTCTCTGGTGTTACGTTATTCATAATGCGAACGCTACCACAACCAAAAAAAAAGTCAATCTTTTGCGGTGGTGGGAATGAACGATGCTGGTGGAGATTGTTGACATTTCTGTAAAATGTGCTATCATAGGAAATTATGAAAGTTAAATCATGGTCCGAGTTAACCGACGCCATTTTGTTACGTAAGATTTCTTTCTTATTGGTATTTTTTACGGTCTTCTTGTTTAGCTACGCCTTATTGGCATGGTTGGACTTTTTGCCTGAATTAGTCGAAAAACCAGTAGAAAATGAATCAACTCAGATAATTGCAGTCGCAGCGTTGCCAGCCCCAATTGTCCTTGAGGAGGCAATCATTAAGTCGGAACCAACGAATCCGGTGTATCCCACCAGTATGTATATTCCAGCCTTAGATCGTAATATATCTGTCCTTAACCCTACTTCTCGTAGTATTAGTGATTTAGACACGACCTTATTAAAAGGGGCTGTACGCCACCCTGATTCAGCGACTTTAGAAAGAAATGGAACAGTTTTTATTTTAGGACATTCGAGTTATTTGCCATTAGTTGGAAACAAGGCTTTTCAGGTTTTTAATGATATTCAGAAGTTAAAGTGGGGTGATTTGATAGAAGTCACCACGGCTGAGGGTATCTATACTTACCGTGTCGACAAGGTCTATCGAGCCAAAGCTTATGATGTGACTGTGCCAATCGCTGGTACCCAAAAACGCTTATTCTTAGCGACTTGTAACAGTTTCGGTAGTACTGATGATCGTTACATTGTCGAGGCAGAATTAGTAGAAACTGACCTTTATTAGTAAGTAAAGTCCTGCCTAGGGCTTGACAAAATTCTAATTATGGTCTATTATATGGATAACACACTGTTCTCCAAAGTAGTTCTCTGACTCTCATTTAAATTTCAACGAATTCGCCATCCTTAAAAAGGGATGGTAAATAATCGTATTTTTAATTACTCTCGCGTACATTGGTGTAGGTGGGAGTATAAAAATTATGAATTATAAAATCTTATTTATGCAATTTACTAACTATTTCAAACGATTCGCACCAGTACTTGGTGTCCTTGTGGTACTCGTAGCTGTGTTTAACTTTGGATCATACGATCCATACAACGAGCTGAATATAATTTCTCCTGACACCGTTATGGCTGCTGCCAGCGGATTCGTCTTGACTGACGCTAAATCAGGAGCTTCCTGTGGTTCTGATTGTGCTGCAATTGTTACTTGTAACGTTCAGTCGAATGTTAATACTGTTGCTCCTGGCGGGAGTGTCACTATTTCTTGGCAAACACAAGGTGTATCTTCAGTTACCTTAAATAATGTTCCTGTTGGTAACTCTGGTTCCCAAACTTTCACAAATATTCAAAATAACACCACCTACACCTTGCTGGCTACTAGTCTTGACGGTAGTGTCAATTGTCGTTCTACCGTAACTGTGATTTGCGTAGTTCCTCCGTTAGTACCAGTTTGTGTGTCTTTTACAGCTAACCCAGCTGCTGTTAGCTCTGGACAACCATCAACTCTAACTTGGACTACACAAAATACTCTTAGTGGTTCAATCAATACTGTTGGTCAGGTGACAGTACCTAACGGAAGTACGGTTGTTAGGCCACTGGTGACTACGACTTATACCTTGCTCTTAACCGGAGCCAATAACCAAACAGTTAACTGTAACGTAACAGTGACAGTAACCGGTGTACCAGTTCTTCCTGCTTGTCTGACCTTCACTGCTAACCCAGCTGATATTAACCCTGTACAACCGTCGACTCTAACTTGGACCACTGATAATGCCATAAGTGTGAGAATCAATCAGGGCGTGGGAGCTAATCTTCCTCTCAGTGGTAGTACGCAAGTCTTTCCATCACAGACAACCACTTACACTCTAACTGTAGTTGGAGCAAATAATCAGATTGACGAATGTGATGTGACTGTCACGATCACTCCGGTGACTCCACTAGCACCAACTTGTGATTCATTCACAGCTACACCAATTTCCGGCATTCCAGGTTCAGTACGAACTCTAGCTTGGACTACTACTAACGCTATAAGCGTGGCAATCAATCAAGGTGTTGGAGGCAACCTCGCTCTTGACGGAAGCGTCACAGTTAATCCATCAGTGACTACGACTTATACTTTGTTAGTATTAGGAGCCAATAGCCAAACAGCTAACTGT
>Ga0163144_10020192_pt1 | contig 13342 bp, 8 predicted proteins | sample OliLak19BULKMAT1_FD_123175 | JGI IMG/M metagenome (GOLD analysis project Ga0163144, IMG submission 123175) | Freshwater microbial mat bacterial communities from Lake Vanda, McMurdo Dry Valleys, Antarctica - Oligotrophic Lake LV.19.BULKMAT1 | ecosystem: Environmental > Aquatic > Freshwater > Lake... | reverse complement strand
GGCCGAAATTTAGCGAGCAAGGCCATCGGGCAAGGCCATCGGGTAAGGCCATCGGGTAAGGCCATGGCCATGCCAACTATCATCTCGACCGCAGGCAGAGATCTCATGCCGGGCTGCGCTAGATCTCCGCCTCAGTCGCGATGATGGGAAACAACGCGACATCGACCGTGGGAGCATCGAATCAACGCCCGCCAAGCTGGTGGACCTGATCGCGTAGAGTGCGCAATGCGAGTTGACCACGCGGTGTTGACACCATAACGCGCCCACTGGTGTGCTGCATGCATTCAAAGCAGCAGCCGGGGACTTTGGGTTTGGTTGCCAGCGAGGCTCGTATTCCGGTGACGGGGAGGCGCGCCAAGCTGACGAGATTGGGGATGACATGAAGGGCAAAGCAACTTCCATTGACATTGCCTACCAGGCGGGTGTTTCGCAGGCAACCGTGTCACGCGCCCTGCGCGGCAGCCCGCTGGTCAGCCCGGAAACCCGGCAACGGGTGCAGCAGATCGCATTGCAGCTGAATTACAAGGTGGATAAGCACGCTTCCAGCCTGCGTCGACAGCACTCGGCTACGCTCGCTCTGCTGCTATTTGAAGATCCAACCTCGAACGATTCGCTGATCAACCCGTTCTTTCTTTCCATGCTTGGGCATGTGACGCGGGCCTGCGCCCGCCAGGGTTATGACCTGCTGATCTCGTTCCAGCAGCTTTCGGACGACTGGCATGCTGACTATCGCGACAGTCACAAGGCCGACGGCATCATCTTGCTCGGTTACGGCGACTACCGGACCGCACGCAGCAAGCTGGAGCGCTTGGTCGAGCAAGGGACCTGCTTCGTGCGCTGGGGCGCCGTGCACGCCGATCAGCCCGGGACCTCGATTGGCACCGATAATGTGCAGGGCGGCACTTTGGCAGCCGCGCATCTGCTGAGGTTGAATCGCAGCCGCATCGCTTTCATCGGCACTGCCACGGACGCCTGTCCTGAGTTTCTGGATCGCTATCGCGGCTATGTGGTTGCCCATGAGCAGGCCGGGGTCACGGTCAATGCCGATCTTTATGTGCAAGCAAGCGACTCGGTTGAGCAGGTTGGCTACCTTGCAGCGCACGAGCTGTGCGCGCGCGGGGTGCACTTTGATGCCCTGTTCGCGGTCAGCGATCTATTGGCGATTGGCGCCATGCGCGCGATTGAGGAGCATGGGCTGAGAATTCCGGTCGACGTGGCAGTGGTCGGGTTCGATGACGTTCCCACCGCCTCGTTCACCAATCCGCCCCTGACCACAGTGCTGCAGGACACGCGCAAGGCTGGCGAGGTTCTGGTTGAAAATCTGGTGCGTCAAGTGCGTGGCGAGCGCGTGCAGAGCACGCTGATTCCGGCCCACTTGGTGGTGCGCCGCTCGTGCGGTAACGATTCCAGCGCACAGATTCTTTGACGTCCAAAGCTGGGGTAGGGCGCACGGCCATGGCGCCGTCGCGTGTTCGTCGGGGGTAAACGGTTCAGCTGCATGCGCTTGGCAGTTGCATTGATGCACGCAACTGCGCAGCATCAGCGGCCCAACGAAACGTGAGTAAGCCATGAGCCAGCCACCACTGCCCGTGGTACGACTGAAGACCGAGCGGCGTTCCAAGCATCCCTGGATCTTCCAGAAAATGGTTGAAAAGCCAGAGCCCAAGCCGAAACCCGGCACGGTGGTGGACATCGTTGACCGCGATGGCGTGTTCGCCGGTCGCGGTCTGTACAACGGACATTCGCGCATCGCGCTTCGGGTGCTGACCGATCAGCAGGATGAGGCGATTGATCTCGATTTTTTCCGGCGCCGAATGGGTCGAGCCATCGACTTTCGCCGCAACGTTTTGGGCCTTGATCGAATCACCGATGCCTATCGAATGGTGCACTCCGAGGGCGATGAACTCTCCGGATTGGTGATCGATCGCTTCGGTTCGCTGATTGTTATTGAGTATTTTTCCGCCGGCATGTTCAAACAGCGCAAGCTGATCGAATCCGTGCTGAATCAGCATTTTCCAGAAGCGCAGTTCTATTGGTTTCTGGAAGACCACGTGGCAAAGCAAGAAAGCATCGATGTGCATTCGCCGTTGGCGCCAGATCCGGTCACGATCGTTGAAAACGGCATTCAATTTCGCGCCGCACCGGGTTCCAAACACAAAACCGGCTTCTTTGCCGACCAGCGCGATAATCGTAAATCGCTGGCTGAACTTTGCGCCGGCAAGCGAGTGTTGGATCTGTGCTGTAACTCCGGCGGTTTCGCCCTGTACGCCAAACTGCTGGGCGGCGCCGAAGAGGTGGTAGGACTTGATATCGATGAGGAAATCCTTGGCATCGCGGAGGGTAATGCCAAGCTCAACAAGACCCGTATTCGCTGGGTTCAGGCTGATTTGTTTGCCTGGCTGCGCGACGTGGCGGTGAATAACGGCGAGCGTTTCGACGTGGTCATACTCGACCCCGCAAAAATGACCCGCGACCGCGAGCAGATTATCCCGGCGCTGAAAAAATATCTCGACATGAACAAACTCGCCATGCAGGCGCTCAAGCCAGGCGGCATTCTGCTCACCTGCTCATGCACCGGCCTAGTCGACGAAACCAGCTTTATCGATTCGATCCGCCGCGCAGCCTTCTATTCCGGCCGCACCATGCAGATCTTCAAAGTAGCAGGCGCAGGCGCCGATCATCCGTATCTCGCGCACGTGCCGGAGAGCCGATATCTCAAGGCAGTCTTCGGGCGCGTGTTTTAGGCGGGCGGGTCTATCGAGGAAGTACGGACATAATGCTGATTTTTGCAAAGCGGTCGATTGAGCGATGGCTGTGTCCGGTTGCTATAGGTGTCTGCGGTTTCCGCCGATGCGATGGGTGTCCGCGGTTTCCGCCGATGCGGTTCGCAGGCTCACCGCATCCTACGCGGGCTGGCCGAAATCGGAAGTGGCGTGGATTCTGCGACTGCGCCTAGCGGCTGCGCACAGAATGACCGGTTGTGACTTTGGCACGGCTCATGTTTCGGGGTGGGAAAGCAGAAGTTTCATTCTTTGGGGAAGCCCGTTAGTGATTGGTCCGACTCTTGCCATCTAGCCCCACGGGACTTTGCTCAATCAATCGAGATGACAGGTATTTGTTTGACCGGTCGAGATGACAAATATTTGTTTGACCGCGCCAATAGCGGTCGTTTAATGAAAATCGCGGCTGCGCATATCCAGGCCCTGTAGCCAGTCGTCCAGCGGATAGAGACGGTGCGCCAGCACATGGGTGACGCCTTCGGCCTGCTGTAGTTCGCCACTGACTCCAAGGCATTGGGATTCCAGCAGCACCCGCCGCTGCTTTTCTGCCAGCCTTTTCCAGATGATCAAATTGCACATGCCCGATTCGTCCTCCAAAGTGACAAACGTGACGCCTGCGGCTGTGCCTGGTCGCTGGCGTAGGGTGACCAGGCCCGCGACGCGTACGCGCGCACCGTGCTGGCTGTGCTTGAGTTGCTCTGCGCAGCGGTAGCCAGCCTGGTTCAGGCGGGTTCTGATCAGTGATACCGGGTGCTGCTTTAAGCTCAGTCCGGTGCTCGCATAGTCCGCAAACAGATCCTCGCGTAGCGTGGGCTGGCGCAGCAGCACTGAAGGTTCCTGGATGCGCGCGCCGGTCAGTACTTCAGGTGGCGCTTGCTCCACGCTCACCGCCCAGAGTGCCTGATGCCGATCACCCAACAGGCTGGCAAAGGCGCCGGCTTCTGCGAGGCGACGTCGGGTATGGGCATCCAGTTGGCCACGTCGCACCACATCTTCCGCGTCTCGCCACGGGCCTTCACGGCGGGCGTCCAGCATGCGCTCCAGGGACTCGGAGCACAGGCCGGACACGCGCGAGAAGCCGAGTCGAAGCGCGTGCGGTGTGGCACCCGGTACTGGTGCCTGCGTGGCTTCAGGCGGCTGCGTAAGCATGGGTTCAAGCGTGCAATCCCAGACCGAATGCTGCACATCCACCGGCAGTACGCGCACGCCATGTCGCTTGGCGTCACCGATCAGCTGTGCTGGGCCGTAAAAGCCCATGGGCAAAGAATTCAGCAATGCGCAGGTGAATGCGGCTGGGTAGTGACACTTCAACCAAGCCGAGCAATACACCAGTAACGCGAAACTTGCGGCGTGCGATTCCGGGAAGCCATACGAGCCGAAGCCTCGGATCTGCTCAAACACTTGCAGAGCAAACTCGGCGCTGTAGCCACGTTCGGCCATTCCTTCAAGGATCCGCTTTTGGAAGTGGTCGAGCCCGCCACGCCGTTTCCATGCCGCCATTGAGCGCCGCAATTGATCCGCTTCGCCGGGCGAAAAGCCGGCCGCCACGATGGCGAGCTGCATCACCTGCTCTTGGAAGATGGGTACACCAAGCGTGCGTTCAAACACGCGTCGCAGGTCTTCAGAAGGGTATTCAACCGCTTCCTTACCCTGACGGCGGCGCAGATACGGATGCACCATCTTGCCCTGGATCGGGCCCGGGCGCACGATCGCGACCTCGATCACCAAATCATAGAACCGAGCTGGCTTCAGGCGCGGCAGCATGCTCATCTGCGCCCGCGATTCGATCTGAAAGACCCCAATCGTGTCGGCCTGCTGGATCATCGCGTAGGTGTCCGGGTCTTCCGCCGGAATACTGGCCAGCGAATGGCTCAGGCCATGGTGTGCACGCATCAGATTCAGGCAGCGGCGAATCGCGCTCAACATGCCAAGCGCAAGGCAGTCCACTTTCAGCAGGCCGAGGGTGTCAAGATCGTCCTTGTCCCATTGGATGATGGTGCGTTCCGGCATGCTGGCGTTCTCGACCGGGACCAAGGTGCTCAGCGGCTGTTCGCTGATCACAAAACCACCCACGTGCTGGGATAAATGTCGTGGAAAGCCAAGCAGCTCGCGCGTCAGCGTCAGCAGCTTGCGGATCAGCGGCGTCTCCGGATTGAAGCCGCGTTCCTGCAGGCGTTCGGCCACTGATTCCATGCCGTCCCACCAGGCCAGGGCAGCGCAGATCTGCTCCACCTGATCCAGACTCATGCCGAGCGCTTTGCCAACGTCACGCAAGGCGCTTTTGGGCCGGTAACAAATCACCGTAGCGGCCAATGCAGCGCGTTCCCGGCCGTACTTGCGATAGATGTATTGGATGACTTCTTCGCGCCGGTCGTGTTCGAAATCCACATCGATGTCCGGTGGCTCGTTGCGCTCGCGCGAGATGAAGCGCTCGAACAGCATATTCATGCGGCTGGGGTCGACCTCAGTGATCCCCAGGCAGTAACAAACCGCTGAATTGGCGGCAGAGCCGCGGCCCTGGCAAAGGATTTGCTGACTGCGCGCATGGCGCACGATGTCGTGCACGGTCAAGAAGTACGACTCGTAACCCAGCTCCGCGATCAGCGCCAGCTCGTGCTCCACTTGCGCCCGCACCTCGCTGCTGACTCCTTGCGGCCAGCGTGTCGCCATGCCTTGTTCGCTCAGCGTGCGCAGCCACGCGCCTGCGGTGACGCCAGCGGGGACAAGCTCGTGCGGATAGGTGTAGCGCAACTGCTTGAGATTGAAGTCGCAGCTGTGCGCAATTCGGGCGGCTTCCGCTAGCGTGGCTTCGGGATAGTGCTGCCTGAGCTCGCTGATTTGGCGCAGATGGCGTTCGCCATTGGCGTGCAAGCGAAAGCCGGCTTCACTCAGGGTGCAGCGGTGACGAATGGCGCTCAGTGTGTCCTGTAAAGCACGCCGTCCACGCGTATGCATGTGGACCTGACCGGTGGCGACCAGCGGCAGCCGCAGCTGTGTCGCCAAGGCCTGTAGACGTTTGAGTTGATGCGCATCCCAGGCCCCGCGGTGCAAAGCAAGGGCAATGCCCAGATCAGGAAAAATGGACTGCAAGTCCTGGACTTGCTGCATTTCGTGTGGCGCATCGCGCTGCGGGCCATAGCCTGGAAGGTACAGCGCCTGAAGCGCCTGCGCTCTTGCTTCAGTACTGTCAAGAATGCTGGCCAGCACGTCGCTGCAGTTGCCGCGCGTGAGCTCGTACTCGCCCTTGCGCGCGGCACGCCGGGCCAAGGTGATCAGCTGGCAAAGACAGCGATAGCCGAGCGCGTTACGCACCAGCAGCACAAAGCGCATGCCGCAGCTCAGGCGAAATTCACTGCCGATGATCAGCTTGAGCCCGGCTTCCTCGGCCGCTTCGTGTGCACGCACAATGCCCGCAAGCGTGCATTCGTCGGTGATGGCAAGCGCTTCATAGCCCAGCTCTTTGGCGCGCTGAAACAGCTCGCGCGCACTGGAGGCACCGCGTAAAAATGTGAAGTTGCTCAAGCAATGGAGTTCGGCGTAAGCCATGGTCTCAAGAGATAGCTGTATATGTATACAGTATACCGGGCCAGAGCATGAGATCTGGTCCCGAGGTGTTTATCGCCTAGCTGTGTGTCGACTCGATGTGTGTCGACTCGATGTTTGCGGCCTAAATGTTTGTGGCCTCAAAGTGTGTAGCTCTGTCATCTCGACCGCAAGCAGAGATCTCAAACCAGCCCAGGGATGAGATTTCTCCCTGCGGTCGAAATGACCGATCCGGTCGAAATGACCCAGGCGGTCGAGATGACCCAGGCGGTCGAAATGACCCAGGCGGTCGAAATGACCCAGGCGCACGCCGTCGTTCTGCGCTAGCGCCGACGGCTCGCCGGAGGGATTGGCTCGCTTTAGAGGTCAGAGTCAACTGAAGTCAGCGATATGCTTGCTACCAACGCCGCTTCGATGTCCAGCTCAGCAGCATGCGCCAGCGTCCATTTTCAAAACTGCGGCGATCTCAGCCAAAGGCCGCCCCAACCAGCACGCTGCCAACCATCACTCTGGCACCCGCTTTTGCTTTGGCGCGCGTGCTGAATCGGCTGGGCGTGGCTTCGCGCTCACAGTGCGAGCGTTTGGTGCGTTCCGGTGCGGTGAGCCTGCGCGGGCAGATCCTTATCGATCCGGAGCAGCGCGTTGCGCAATCCGACTGGTCGCAGCTCAAGGTGCTGGATGAGCCGCTGGCGGCCAAGCCAAGCATGCGCGTGGCCATGCTCAACAAGCCGCGTGGCTTGATCGTGAGCGCCTGTGATGAACGTGGACGGCGCACGATTTATGACGCGACAGCGCCAGCATTGCCGCGCGCGCTGGCGCCGGCAGGACGCCTTGATCAGGCCAGCGAGGGGCTGCTGCTGCTTTGCAACGATCCTGCGTTTGCGGCCCGAATCACGGCGCCTGGCCGCGCCATCGCCAAGCGCTACCACCTGCAAGTGCATCCGATTCCCACCCCGGAGCAGCTTGCTGCGATGCGCTCGGGCGTACTGGAGGCCGGCGAGCTCCTTGCGGTGAGTACGGTACAGGTGCTGCGGCAAGGCGAGCGCAACGCCTGGCTTGAATGTGAGCTGCATGAAGGACGCAATCGACAATTGCGCCGCATTTGTCAGGCGCTCGGGCTGGCGGTCCTGCGCTTGCTGCGCGTTGCCATCGGTCCGCTCACGCTCGGAACGCTCGCCAAGGGCGCGTGGCGCGATCTCACCAGCGATGAGCTGGCAGCCCTGACCCGAGCCCTGGACTTAGCACTGGACTCAGCCCTGGACGACAGGCACGCCTGAGCGCGGCGCTACTGGCCTTGCTTCCTGAGCGCATCGTGTCCAGGCGCATCCTTGGCGGGCAGGGCAAAGAGTGCGTCTGGCCATTCGCGATTGACCTCGGCCCAGGTCCAGCGCACGTCATTGCTTTTGATGCCGCGGTAGTAAAGCCGCACGCGCCCCGGTTGCATGAAGCCTGAGGGCAGCACCCGGAAGAAGTCCGAGTAGATTCGCTCATGCCAACCACGCGGCGTGTCGAAGGCAACTTTGCGAATCGCGTAGTCACGTCGATCGATCCAAAATGTGGTGATGCCGCCGACGGCATCAGTGACGGACACCACATGACAGGGATGCTTCTCGACCTGATCCGGGGGCTGCAAGGTCAGTTTGAAGCCTGGATCAAGCGCGAAGCGGATGATTCCGAAACCGAAATTTTCTGACCATTCCCGATTCGCAGCGGCCGTTTCAACCCTCCCGAATTGGTTGTAACTGTGTTCGCCGTCAAAGCTGGTTTGAAACAAGATGCGCGATTGCTGAGCTGCATCAATGCGAACCTTGCCGCTGGCGGCATGGGCCGCGCCGCCCCAGGCGGGAAACACGCGCCACATTTCATAGTGATCGGCTTCGCTGACCCGCCCATCTTGGTACAGCGTGGCCGTGCCGCGCAAATGCAGCGTTTTCGGGCGTTGCCAAAGCGCGCCACCGGCGGCCGCATGTGCCTGCTGAACGATCTTTCGGGCGCTGCCTTCAGCCACGCGTGCTTCGGCTTCGGCCTTGGTTTCGGCCTTGGTATCGGCCTTGGTGTCGGCCTTGGTTTCGGCCTTGGTTTCGACTTGAGAAGGGTTGGCCGGAGGCGTTTGCGCATCGCCAGTGGGCACCAGCGCCAACCCCAGGACCAACCCCAGGGCCGCCGTAAACCAGAAATGCGCGCGCAGCGGCATGGCTTAATCCTTATGCAGACGCATCAGTACCGTGTCGGCTTCGACGAACTGGCCGACTTCGGCGCGCACGCTCTCAACCCGACCTGCGCGCGGTGCTTTCAGGCTCAGCTCCATCTTCATGGCCTCCATCACCAGCACTTCCTGCTGCTCCTGAACCTGTTGGTCAACCATCACCCGCACCGCGACTATCCGCCCCGGCATCGGTGCGCTCACCACATCGCCGCTGCCACCGGCGGCCACGCGGGGCGCGAAGTGATCCACGTGCTTGAGCTGAAAGCGTTGTCCATTCCAGTGCACCAGATAGCCGCTGGCGTCGCGCCTTACGCGCGCGCAATAGGCACGTTCGGCCTCAATCCAATGCAGATATTCACCTTCGCAGCGCGCGCCGCGCACCTGCCGCTGCTCGCTACCCAACCCAATGCGGTAGCTGCCGGCGTGGCCCTGTGCGCGGGTTTCAAGATTCTGCCCCGCATAGTCGAAATCCTGATGTCGCCAGCCCAGATGTCCCGGTCGCCAAGCATCTGAAATGGCCCACGGCGAATGCGGATCCAGCGTGCTTGCGGCGCGCTCGCCAGAGGCGCGCTCTGCGTCCAGCAGTCCGCACAGTGTGCCGGCCAGCAGTGCATCGACAGGCAGCAAGCGGACTTCCGGCAACACCTCGTGCAAGCAGCGATCAAGATAGCCGGTATCGAACTGCCCAGCGATCAGCTTCGGATGCGCGAGCAGGGTTTCCAAAAATTCAATATTGCTCCGGATGCCGCCCACTTCGGTTTGCGCCAGCGCTTCGCGCATGCGCGCCATGGCGCTGACCCGATCGCGGTCGTGGGTAATCAGCTTGGCAATCATCGGGTCGTAGAAGACGGTCACGGTATCGCCTTCAATCACGCCCGAGTCGATCCGCACATGCGCCCCCGCGGTGGGCAGCCTGAGCGTCTGCAAGGGACCGCTTGAGGGCAGGAACTGGTTGCTCGGGTCTTCTGCATACAAACGCACCTCGATCGCGTGCCCGTGCGCACGCACGTCCTGCTGACGCCACGGCAGGGATTCACCGGCCGCAATGCGCAGTTGCCACTCGACCAGATCAATGCCGAGTGTGGCTTCTGTGACCGGATGTTCGACCTGAAGGCGGGTGTTGATCTCCATGAAATAGAAATCGCCCTGCGCACCCACAATGAATTCAACCGTGCCGGCGTTGACGTAATCAAGCGCCTGTCCGGCGCGCACCGCCGCATTGCCCATGGCGGTGCGCAGCGCGGCATCCATCATCGGGCAGGGGGTTTCTTCAAAGATCTTCTGGTATCGCCGCTGTACCGAGCATTCGCGCTCGTTGAGGTGAATCAGCTGCCCGTGCTGATCGCCGAAAATTTGGAATTCGATATGGCGCGGCGTTTCGATGTAGCGCTCAAGCAGAACCCGATCTTTACCGAAGGCGTTGCGCGCCTCGCGTTGGCAGGACTCCAGGGCGGCGATAAATTCGCCAGACGCATGTACGACGCGCATGCCCTTGCCGCCGCCACCGTGGGCTGCCTTAATCATCAGCGGAAACCCAACCCGCACCGCTTCCTGATAGAGGTGGTCCGCATCCTGCTCCTCGCCGGTGTAGCCAGGCACCACTGGAACCCCCGCTTCGCTCATCAGTATCTTGGCGCCAGCCTTACTGCCCAGCTTGCGCATGGAAGCCGCTCGCGGACCAACAAATCGGATGCCAGCGGCCTCGACAGCTTCTGCGAAGTCGACGTTTTCGGACAAGAAGCCAAAGCCGGGGTGGATCGCGTCGGCGCCGGATTGACGGGCAATCTCGATGATCTTGTCGCCGCGCAAATAGCTTTCTGAGGGACGCGATTCGCCCAGACGCCAGGCCTCGTCCGCGCGCTTTACGTGCTGCGCCGTCGCATCTGCATCGGAGTACACCGCAACTGTGGCCACACCCAGGCGGCGACAGGTTCGAATGATGCGGCAGGCGATCTCGCCGCGGTTTGCTATCAGCAGCTTTCGGATCATCATGGGTGGCGAAGGTGAGCGGGAACGCTAGCTTACCCGTTCACCGCGTTGGAAGCGCCGGCGCCCGCATCGCGCTCTGCCATTGCACGCCCCCAGGCGGCTCACGGCTCAGGCCTGGGGTCGGCGCAAAAGCGCGTCATCCTTAGCAACAGATCAGGCTTCCGCTTTGGCGTCTTGGCCGGCCGTTTTGGCTGGGCGTTTTGGCCGGAATTTTGGCCGGAATTTTGGCCGGGAGTTTTGGCCGCCAAGCAGGGCCGGCCGAGAGCTCTGAGTAGCTGCGTGCACACAATGACCGGCGGCACCCGGCTGGGGTGGCTTCAGAGCCAGACTTGCGGCCTCAATCAAGAAGTAAAGTGTCTATAAATCATATACCTGTGTTGCTGATTCAGCCGTTCTCGGCAGCGCCTGGGCGGTCCGCCAGGCGCTTTAAGTGCGCGGCTGCGGAATGCACGCGTAGGTTCCTGATGCTGGGTGCAAGATTTGATCAAAAAAAAGCGCAAAACAACGCAAATAGTTGATTTTTATGCTTCCTTTACAACATGAAAGGTGTTTACAATCGGGGCGTGCTTGTTCTGTCCAGATCGTTTGTGGAAGGGGGCCTCGCTTCAGATGTCACGAGATCCTTGGGGGAGAGCACATTTATATTTTTCTCAAATGTGTTGAAAGAGGTTGTAACCCATGCAAACGGGGACAGTGAAGTGGTTCAATGACGCGAAAGGCTTTGGCTTTATCGCGCCAGATGGTGGCGGCGCCGATGTGTTCGTCCACTACTCAGCGGTACAAGGTGCAGGATTCAAATCCCTGCAGCAGGGTCAAAAGGTGAACTTCGATGTCACCAATGGTCCGAAGGGTCTGCAAGCAGCGTCGGTAACCCCGATCAAGTAAGCCTGACCGGCTGTTAAAACGAAAGCCCCGCTGGCCGGGGCTTTTGCATTTCATTTGCGCATGCGCTTGAATAGCTGTGCGCACGCACTTGAATAGCGGCTCGCACGCGCTTGAATAGCTGTGCGCGCACGGGCCTGAATAGTTGCGCGCACGGGCTTGAATAGTTAGCGCGCACGCGCCTTAATAGCTGCGCGCACGCGCCTGCTCAACGCGTCCCAACCTACGATTGTGTGTACGGAGAACTCATGTCTGCTGACGATTCTGTGTCCAAGGACGGCAACAAGCTGATTGCAGAGCGGCGCGCCAAATTGAGCGCGCTGCGTGCGCAGGGGCTGGTGTTTCCAAACGATTTCCGCCCCGATAGCGAGGCTGCAAACCTGCAAGCTAGCTATGCTGACCTTGCACAATACGATTCAGCTGGGCTTGAAAAGCTGGCGCGTCGCGTGCAGGTCGCGGGTCGAATGATGCTTAAGCGGGTGATGGGCAAAGCAAGTTTCGCCACCTTGAAGGACGGCAGCGCTGGCGTCCAGCCAGGCCAGATCCAAATTTTCGTTCAGCAAAGCACGCTTGGCGTGGACGCTTATGAGGCGTTCAAGGATTGCGATATCGGCGACATTCTGGGTGTTGCTGGCGTTCTGATGCGGACCAAGACCGGCGAGCTGTCGATCAAGGTCGATAGCCTGCGGCTGCTGAGTAAATCGTTGCGCCCATTGCCGGACAAGTGGCACGGCCTGGAGGACATGGAGACCCGCTACCGCCAGCGCTACGTGGACCTGATTGTTAATGATGCGGTGCGTAACGTGTTTCGTACGCGCTCCAAGATCATCAGCTACCTCCGGGACTATCTGGAATCGCCAGAGCGCGGCTTCCTTGAAGTTGAAACGCCGATGATGCATTACATCCCAGGCGGCGCCACGGCGCGTCCCTTTGTCACGCATCACAATGCGCTTGATCTGGATCTGTATCTGCGGGTTGCTCCGGAGCTTTACCTCAAGCGCTTGGTCGTAGGCGGTTTTGAGCGCGTGTATGAGATCAATCGCAACTTCCGCAACGAAGGCGTTAGCACTCGGCACAACCCCGAGTTCACCATGCTCGAGTTCTATTGGGCTTACGCCAGCTATGTCGAGTTGATGCACCTTACTGAAGACATGCTGCGCGGTTTGGCGCAGAAAGTGCTTGGCCACAGCGCGTTCGAGTACCAGGGCCTGAAGCTTGATTTCGGTGCGCCTTGGGCACGGCTATCGATGCTTGATGCGGTTCGCGCGCGCAATCCGGAGCTGAGCGTTGAAGATTGTCGCGATCCGATCGCGCTTCGCCAGCACTGCGCGAAGCTTGGTGCCCACGTCAAGCCGGGCATGGCGTGGGGGCGCCTGTTGCTGGAGATTTTTGAGCGCACGGTCGAGTCCGAGCTGGTGCAACCTACGTTCATTACGCACTATCCGATGGAAGTTTCGCCGCTCTCGCGGCGCAGCGACAGCGACCCTGAAGTGACGGATCGCTTTGAACTATTCGTCGCCGGGCGGGAGATCGCGAACGGTTTTTCTGAGCTCAATGATCCAGAAGACCAAGCCGAGCGCTTCATGTCGCAGGTGGCGGCCAAGGATTCAGGTGACGAAGAAGCGATGCACTTTGATGCCGACTACATTCGCGCTCTCGAGTACGGTATGCCGCCCACGGGCGGGGAGGGCATTGGCATCGATCGTCTGGTGATGCTCTTGACTAACTCGGCCTCCATCCGCGATGTACTTTTGTTCCCGTACATGCGGCCGGAATGAGCGCGCCTGAGGCGGCTTCGGAACGCTGTTTCAGGCCTTTAGCCTGCGGGCACGGACGCAACGCCTTGAGTTCGCTCGCGTGAAAACCGCTTAGCCTGGCTCAAATCGGAAGCTGTGGATTTTGCGACTGCGCCTGACGGCTGACCTGACGACTGCGCCTGACG